>Ga0066793_10000135_pt1 | contig 24091 bp, 42 predicted proteins | sample PersoiDNA2013189_FD_83876 | JGI IMG/M metagenome (GOLD analysis project Ga0066793, IMG submission 83876) | Permafrost soil microbial communities from the Arctic, to analyse light accelerated degradation of dissolved organic matter (DOM) -... | ecosystem: Environmental > Terrestrial > Soil >... | reverse complement strand
CCCGACACGCATGGACACCCGAGGAGGAGCAGTGACCATCATCGACCGGCTCCGCACGTGGCTCGGCGACATCCACTGGCGCCACACCGACCGCTACCTGGCCAAGCACCCGCGTCACTCGGGCGCACAGAGCACGAAGGGGAAGTCATGAGTAAGCCGCGATATCGCTGCTGTGAGCACTGCGCCGACGACTCACCTCATCCCTCCAAGATTGGCCACGGTGTCGCGTGCTCGTCCGGCTGGTGCCCAGGCGTCGTCCAGCTCGCCACGCCACCCAGTAGCCCCGTCAGCGCCACAGAACCGGCTGCGCGTCCAGTGCTACGACCCGGAGATCCACCACAGGTCGTCCACGACGTGAAGGCCGACTACCAGCAGCTCATTGTGACCCTGAATGTTGCCCTTGCTGATGCCGAGAGCGTCATCGAGCGGCTGACGGCTGAAGGTGCGCGGCTGCATCACCTGATCGTGCAGGCCGACTCGATCTGCTCACTGATCCTCCACCGTGAGTCGCAATGCCTGAGCAGACAGACAGTCAGCGACCTCAGCCATGTGGTCACGGATCTGCGGGAGGCGAGTCAGCCATGAGCAAGCAGAAGCCCTACTACGCCGACGAGTCAGTCACGCTCTGGCATGGCGACTGCCTTGAGGTCATGCGCGACATCGCCGACGCCTCGGTTGACTCGATCGTCACGGACCCGCCTTATGGCCTCGGCTTCATGGGCAAAGCATGGGACGACCTACCTCCGGGCCTACCTTGGGCTCGCGAGTGTTTACGGGTCCTCAAGCCGGGTGGGCACCTACTGGCCTTCGGTGGCACGCGCACCTCGCACCGGCTCGCGTGCGCTGTCGAGGATGCAGGCTTCGAGATCCGCGACAGCATCGCATGGCTCTACGGGTCGGGCTTCCCGAAGTCGCTGGACGTGTCCAAGGCCATCGACAAGGCGGCTGGGGCGGTACGGGTGGTCACAGGATCAGTCGCCGGAGCCGGTAACCAAGGCGTCTTCATTGGTGACACCACCACGCTGAACGGCGGTGGCAATGTCCGTTGGAATTTCAAGTCTGACGTTCCAGTCGGCGCCTCCGCCACCCCCGACGCTCATACATGGCAGGGCTGGGGCACGGCGCTCAAGCCAGCCTTCGAGCCCATCGTCGTCGGACGTAAGCCCCTCGTGGGCACGGTTGCCGCGAACGTCCTGGCGCATGGCACGGGCGCGCTGAACATCGACGGGTGCCGGGTGGGCGAGAATCCCGGCTACTCATACCCAAATGGCCCCGGAGGTAGACCATTCGCGGAAGGGGCTTCCGGCTTCAATGTCGCACGAGGCGCAGTCGAAAGTAGCCTGGGCCGTTGGCCCGCGAACGTGGTCCTCGACGGCTCACAAACCGACGCCCTCGACGCGCAGAGCGGGACGCTAACCAGTGGAAGCCGTATCGCTGGCACCTACGGGCTCATGGGCTACATGGGTGCTGACGTTGCCCCAATGCCTGCCGTTGATGGCAACTCAGGCGGCGCGTCACGGTTCTTCCCCACGTTCCGCTACGAAGCCAAGGCGCCCACAACCGAGCGGCCACGAGCGGGCGACATCGCCCACCCAACCGTCAAGCCCCTCGACCTCATGCGCTGGCTCGTCCGCCTCGTCACCCCACCGGCCGGCGTCGTCCTCGAACCCTTCGCCGGATCGGGCACCACGGCTGAGGCGTGCATCCTCGAAGGCTTCAAATGCATCGCCATCGAGCGGGAAGCCGACTACCTGCCGCTCATCGTCCAGCGCATCAGCAAGCCATTACAGGTCAGCCTTGGCCTCGACTTCGGGAGTGCATCATGACCACCACCAAACCCACCCGCCGCCGGCACCGCCGCACCCGACGTGCATCCAGCCCCGCAGGTATCGGTGCCACAGGGACCTACCGGTGGCCCATCACCCTCCCCCACACCCTCGACGGGCTCCCCATGCTCGGCGCCATCATCGCCCAATCATTCAGGAGCAACGCATGACCATCTTCGCCATCGCCTGGCTGACAATGTTCGGCTGGCTGCCCCTGACCGGGATGGTGATGGTCGCCGCCTGGCCGCACAAACCCCCACCACCCGAGCCACCCGGCACCACCGACTACCCCGATTGGCGGGACTACCGATGAGCCCAACATCGAAAGACAACTCCGGCATGGACGAGCTGATGGGCATCACTGCCATGGCTGAGGCCGCCGTCGCCCTCCACGAGGTGTACACATCCCTGCTCGCAGCCGGCTTTGACGAGTTCGCCGCATTGTGGCTCGTCGGGGTTGCCATGAAAGGCCTACCCATGCCCGACTGGTTGCTTGCCCGCCTCCAAGACGACGAGTAACGGGAATGTACACAGGTGTCGCTAAGTTGGGCAATCACGCAGGTCAGGAAAAAAAGGGGTGAGAAAACGTGACGCAAGCCAACCCGAAAAGCACCCCCACCGCCGAACAGCTCGACCGGGAACGGGAAGCCCTCGGGTTGCGTCAAGCCGGGTACACCTACGACCGGATCGCCCAATCAACCGGGTACGCGAACGCGGACGGGGCGTGGAAGGCTGTGCGGCGCGCCATCTCCCGGTCACTGCAGGAACCCGTCGCAGAACTGGTCAGTCTCGAATCGGCCAGGCTCGACCGGTTACAGACCGCGGTGTGGGCTGCCGCGATCAAAGGCGACCTCGGCGCTGTGGACCGGGTGCTCAGCATCATGGCCCGGCGGGCGAAACTGTGCGGCCTGGACCAGGCACCGGATGCAGGGCAGGAGATCGAGGCCATGAAGCTGATGCTGTACGCCCGACAGTTGGAGATCTTTGAGACAGCGATGCTGGCGATGCTTGCTGACCTGCGGATCGACACCGCGGCGCCGGCGACACGGCTGATCATCGGTCAGCGTTTGAGTGAGGCCGCGAAGACCGCGGCGCAACCTTTGGAGATCGGAGCGAGATGAGCGAGCAGAACAGCGGTGGCGTACGCAGGTCGAGGATAATGATCCCAGCGGACACGAGCGCGCCCAGGCTCGAGTACGCGACAGCTGGTGGGTGGGTGCAGACCTGGCCAGTCATTCCACACACCGGAGCGGACCGGGAACTGTACCGGGAATCCACACCACCGCCCAGCCAGTTCGTGCCACGGGTGTACGTCACCGCCGCGGGAATGATCGGGATGAGCGCGGATGGGTCTGGCCGGGTGCAGCCGATCAGCAAATGGCTGACGGACGCTGACGTGGCTGACGAGCCCGCTAGCCCAGCCGATGTGCTGATCAGCAACCTGCGGGTCACCATCACCCAGGTGGAAGTTGAGCGGGGCGCGGCGCAGGATGCGCACCGCGAGGACGCAGACAGGTGGTCACGGGATCTGCAATCCAAGGATGAGACGATCCGGTTGCTGCAGGTCAAGGTTCGGGAGCTCAAGAGTGACGTCGCGGCGATGACGACGGACCGTGATGCGTGGCGGAGGTGGAAGGAGGACCGGGACCGTGCGTGTGGGCACCTGATCAGCAAACTTGAAACCCAACGGGCAGCCCATGTCGACCAGGTCAACGTCCTAACCCAGTCCCGCGACGAGTGGCGGTCGCAGGTCCAGGACGTGCACGTACAGCGTGACGAAGCGATCGAACGGGTGTGCGCGTTGGCGCAGCAATGGGAGGCGACAGGCGAAGGACTCCCCCACCTGTTCGCCCAGTACCTCCGTGATGCCCTCAGTGTCATGGCCGTCACCCCACCACCCGGAGGTACCTCGTGATCTATGTGACGTTCTCCGACTCCCACGTAGCCGAGTTTGATGCGGACCGGTGGGTGCTGCTCCGCGGTGTGGACGCCCGGCAGGTCAGCACGTTCACCACCGACATCGAGCTATTGAAGGGTGACACCCCGGTGGCGATCATCGGGGCTGGCACGTTCTTCTCCATCCTGGTGAAACCGGTGAAGCCGTGAGCGCGCATGTGCGCACCCCAATGTGCCGGTGCGGTGCCGCGCTGATGTCGCACACCACGAACACGTCCAGCACGGTGCAGTTCGGTGTCGTCATGCCTCTGGTCACGGTGAAATGGAACTATCGCTGCCCGGCCTGCCACGCCGAGGTCACGTTCGTCCACCACTCCGGTGACGACCCTGCAGGGTTCACGAACCCCTGATGCCACCCCGCCGGCGCGCCACCAAAACCTCCACGATCGACCCGCTGACCGCGTTGGCCGCGAAGTACGTCGGGCCCGACCTGAGTCTGGACGTCGGATTGTGGGCGAAACAGCGGCTGGGCATCGACCTGTGGAGCATGCAGGGCAGGATCGCCAACGACCAGAACAAACGCGTGTACGTCAGGAGCTGTCACGATTCGGGCAAGACGTTTCTTGCCGCAGTGAAAGCCTGCCACCACATCGACACCCACCCCATCGGCACCGCACGCGTGGTCAGCACGGCACCAACCCAGGACCAGGTTGTCGGCCTGTTGTGGGTGGAGATCAACCAACTGTTCGAGCTCGCAGGGAAACGCGGGAACCCTTTGCCGGGGCGGGTCAACCAGAGTGAGTGGTGGATCGGGTCCTACCTTGCCGGCGTCGGTAGGAAACCAAGCGACTACGACCCGAAAACGTTCCAGGGCTACCACTCTCGTTGGCCGCTGATCATCGCCGATGAGGCGGACGCGCTACGTGCTGACATCTGGGACGCGCTGGGCACCCTGCTGACCAACGATGACGCGAAACTGCTTGCGATCGGCAACCCCGACGACCCGACGTCGTACTTCCGCACGTTACAGAAGGGCGCCGAGGTGTTGGGGCACGCGGTGTACCAGATCCGGGCGGAGGACACACCCAACTTCACAGGGGAACCCGTCACCGACTACGTGAGGGGTGTGCTGCTCGGCAAGGAGTGGGTGAGGGAACGCATCGGGTTGTGGGGTGGTAGTGACGCCCTCGACCTGTTCAACGCGACAGGCAACCATTTCGGGTGCGGGGTGGACCACCCGTTCTGGACGTCCAAGGTGATGGCCGAGTACAGCGACGAGTCGAATCTGACGATCGTGCGCGCCTCGGATGTGCTGGCCTGCATGGCGGCCGGCGAGGCGGAACCGTTCGGCACGGTGGCACTGGGTGTGGACGTCGCAGGGTCCGAGCACGGGGATGAGACGGTGGTGCGGGAACGCCGCGGCCGCCACGCGTTGCGCAGGTGGGGTATCCGCTCCGCAGACCCAGAGGTGATCGAAGACTTCCTGGTGGAGTGCGCCACCCAAACCGGGTGCACTCAGATCACGATTGACGCGGGCGGTATCGGGTTCGGGTTCGTCGCCGGTCTGCGCCGGCGGCTCCCGTTGGTGGCGATCATCCCGTTCAACTTCGGGGCCGGCGCCAACAACAAGCTCACGTTCCTGAACGCCCGCGCGGAGCTGTACTGGAACATGCGGGTGATGAGCCGGGACCGCACCTGGGACCTGTCACGGATGGAAGGCTCGGAGGAGACGGTCGCCCAGGTCACGAGCGTGCGCCGCAAGGAGGCCGCGAAGAAAATCCAGGTGGAGGACAAGGACGAGGTGCGGAAACGGATCGGCCGCTCCCCTGATGACGCGGACGCGTTGGGCATGTGCTTCTACTCCGGTGCTGCTGGCGGTGAGGCTCGGGTGAGTTCGGGTGTGGGAACAACGATCCCGACAGGTTCAGCGAGTGTGGTGCGTGGCGGCGGGCAGATGGCTGGCCTGCCGACTGGTTCCGTGGGTTTGACGAGAGGCGCGTTATGAGTCAGTACGCCGACAGGCTAAAGAGGATCAGTGACAGGCTAGATGCAAACAGAGCCGATGCGTCACTGACGAACGAGCAGCGCAAACAGGTAGTGACCGACGTGCTGATGGCCAACGTCACGGTGGGCACCTACCTGTACTCCCAATGGGATGACGGTGCCGAAGTCGGTGCGCTGGCTGATGAGATCCTTGCTGCGCTCGGTGCGCTGTGATGACGTTGACTGAGTTCCTACTGGCACGGATCGCCGAGGATGAGGCCGAAGCCAACAGCCTGCCCGACGGCAGGGAATGGCACCGGTTGTTGCTCGGTTGGGAGCAGACAGAGTGGGACCAGGACCAGATCCTCTGCTCCGACGAGTACCTCCACCTCACCATGAGCAAGCACCGGCTCCTGGCTGAGTGCACGGCGAAGCGGGACGCGATCACAGCAGCATGGAACGACCACCTCAGTATCGAAAACGAGGTGGGTACTTGCCGGGATCAGGTCCAGATGAGCCGGGAGAACGACAACCCGCAGGTTGTGTGCGCCCTCGACCTAATCTACGCCAACCATCCCGACTACCAACAGGAGTGGAAACCATGAGGTACACCAACGGCCCACTACGGATGGCCTGCTGGGTCCTGATCGTCTGGTGCGTCTTCAACCTCGATGCAGTTCAAGCGTTCCTGCTTGGGCTACTCGCTTGGAGGCCACGCTGATGACCATGAGTTGCGACACATTCTGGGGCTCACACGGCTGCGACCTTGAATCTGGTCATGAGGGTGTGCACGTCTGTGGGTCGCGTGACCCCGAGGGTGTTTGTTCTCAGATGAGGAAGACCGACGAGGTGGGTCATGGTGAGGTCCGTTTCCGGTACTACGGCACCGACCGGAAGTGGGGTGAGTGGACTCCCTGGAACTGGTTCACCAACCACGGGGAGGTTGTATGACCTCCGACGACCCAGGCATCCGCGACTTCGAGCCCGACACCAGGGACCTGGTCGCCACCCTGTTCCCTGTCGAGGTGGCACTACCTGACGGGTCTGTGGTGCAGCGTGGGAAGGTGTTCGTCCTGGTGGGTGGGGTGGTGGTGTTCGGGGAGCGGGACGGGAAACCGTTGCGGCTGTTCGCTGCCCGCCACGCGGAGCCCGCGGTGCTCGCGAACCCTGTCGCACCGAAACGGCGTCAGCGGTCCACGTTCGTCACAGTCTCAGGGACGGTGTACGCGAACGGGATCCTGGGTTGCGGGTGCGGGTCCGTGCTGAAAAACCTCACCCACACGGAGGCGTTGACGTGAACATCACGATCGTTGGTACCCCTGCGCCGCAGGGCAGCAAAAAAGGCTTCGCGATAAAACGCAAAGGCGTCTACACCGGCAAGGTCGCGCAGGTCGAGTCGTCCAAGAAGGTCAAGCCGTGGCGGCAGGACGTGAAGCAAGCTGCGTTGGACGCCCGCGGGGTCACACCTGTGATGACCGGTGACGTCAGGGTGTATGTGACGTTCTGGTTCGCCCGCCCGCGACGCCACTACCGGACGGGGCGGAACAGCCACCTGCTGCGCGCCCTCGCCCCGGTACGTCCTTGCGGCCGACCGGACCTGGACAAGCTGGTCCGCAGCACGTGCGATGGGCTCGGAGAGGCGTGCGTGTTCGGTGACGATGCGCAGATCAGCGACATCCACGCGTCGAAACGGTATGCGACACCTCAGCAGTTTCCGGGGGCGTCGATCACGGTGGAGTGTGTGCCGAACGTCGTGGACGTGCCCGAACTGGTGGCGTCGTGAGCGAGCAGCCGTCCGTGCACCCTGGTCCGGCGAAGGGTTTGCCGCTCGATGACCTGGATGAGGTTGTGAACCTCAGGCTCGATCTGAGGGATGCGCTGGCCACGATCGGGCGGGTCCGGGCCCTGCTGGGTGACACCGCCGGGCCGTTGTGGTCTGTTCGTGGTGTCCGCGAGGCCGACCTGCGCGCCGCACTCAAGGAGTCAGGGGTCACGTCATGAGCGATATGGTCCGTGCCGCAAACCTGACCATCTGCAGTTGTGGTGGTCCGTTGCCATGTCCTCAAAAGGCAGCCATCGAGCGAGCCTTCGCGTTAGGAGGCGCCAGCGAGAGTCGTGAGGAGCGCTTTCAGCGCCATTATGGCGTCGGTCCTGAGATGCCCATAGCCCTCGCTGACGATGAGCGGCGCGCCGACGTCGACACGCTGGAGTGTGAGGTGTGGGCGCTCAAGAGTGCGCTGTCGCTGAGTGACGGGCTGCGCGGGCGGCTGGCTGCTGACCTGGAAAGGGCGCTCGAAAACGTTGACGACGCTCGGGCAGAGGTTGAGCGGGTGAAGGATCTCGTGTGTGATCGCGAGGACACGATCATCGAGCAGGACGCCAAGATCGAACGGCTGGAGGCAGAGAGGGACGCTGCTCGGGCCGTGATAGATATGCGTGACCTCAGGACCGAACGCCTCCAGGTGAACATCTGGGATCATGAGGTCCGTGCCGCGCTCGACGCTCCAACGGAATCCACCGAACTGGCAGCGTGCCGGGAGCGTCACCCTGTGGGTAAGGCTCTGCCCGGGGTGCAGGCGGCGTTCGATCGGCGGGCGGAATGAGGTGGCTGGTCCCCGCCTTCTTCGCGGACGCACTGACCGCCGGGGAGCGGGTGCTCTGGCTCGCCTACCTGCACACCCTCGATGCGATCTGCCGGCGACTAGATACCATCACCGTGTCCAGGCACAACCACGAGAACGACAATGCCTAGCGGGACAGCACGAAAGCCCGCCCGATCCTCGAGGTGAGGACCGAGCGGGCTTCGTTGACGGAAAGATCCTTGGCAGGGAGTCTCCAGTGTAGCGTGCGCGTGGCTTGAGGGTTTTTCTCCACCTGTTGGGGCTGCGCGTGGTGGAAAACGCAACTAGGGTGGGGTGATGACTACCACCCTTGACGACCCGGACATCCTGCACGACACCCCGACGAACAACCTGACCACGATCGCCAGCTACATGGCCGGCCTGGCGGAGACGACCAGCGCGGCGCCACCAACTAGCGCGAGCAGCCTGGTCCATGAGACTTCGATCTGTTCTGAGCTGCAGGAGGCTCGTGCCCGCCTGGATCGGGCATACAACCTTGCGACTTATTGGGAGCGGTGCACCCCCACCCTTGACGTGCACCCTTACGCGCAGCAGGTCCGGGCTCACGCGTACGCGCTGCGGCAGGCGTTGGGTGTGCGGCAGGCGTTGGGTGCGCGATGAGGCGGGCACTGCTCGGCTTCACCGCGGGTGTGGTGTGCGGGTACTTCCTAGACGGTGCTGTGTCTGTGATGTACTCCGACAGCCGGGCTGTGCACGCACTGATCCCTGCCGATGACAGTGTGCCCGCGCTGGACACCGCGCCCACTCCGGCGACCCTGGCCTACACCTGGGCCGACAGCGTGGCCGAGCTGTGGGGCAGGTGGCTGCGTTGAGGCGCGCACCCCGGCTACTGGTCCAGCATGTGACGCGTTGGGTGCTGCTGTTCCTGGACGCGGTCCTGGCTGGTCTTGCCGGGCACGGTAGGGCACAGACGTGGCAGCCATCCCGGTGAGCAGCGCCTTGGTATTTTGCGATACAGAGACCACAGGCCTGAGCCTGACCGACGACATCTGGGAGTTCGCTGGCGTCCGCCGCGAGGAGGGCTACGAGCCAGAAGAGCTCCATCTGTTCATTGAGCACGACAAGCAGAAGTGCCTCCTACTGCCCGAGTCATTCAAGGTCGACCACCATCAGCGTTACGACCCGCAACACTCCGTCACGCCATTGGTCGCGGCGTTGCGGATTCAAGAGTTCATGGGTGGCAAGGCTCACATCGTCGGAGCGGTCCCGAACTTCGACACTGAGCGGATCGCGTTGCTGCTGTGCAGGTTCGGTCTCGCACCGGACTGGTACCACCACCTGATCGACGTGGAGAACCTCGCCGTGGGCTTCCTGGCACGGGCAGGTACGGAAGTCAGCCTGCCGTGGGACTCTGATGAGTTGTCGACCAAGGTAGGCATCGACCCACCCACCGACGCACGACACACCGCGATGGGTGACGCTCGCTGGGCCATGGCCATCTACGACCGTGTGCTGGGGGCTTCGTGACCCTCACCTGGATGATGCTGGTGTTGAACGCCGGCGCAGTGTTCCGTCTGAGCCGGTTGGTGACCCAGGATGAGGTCCTGGCCCGGCCTCGCACCTGGTTCACCACGTCGTTCACGGGCTGGTTGGTGACGTTAGCTTCGTGCATGTGGTGTGTGAGCTTCTGGTTCGCTGTGCTCGCCGCGGTGCTCACCTGGTTCCTGTGGCCGGCGTGGATCTGGGTCGCCCTGGTCCTCACTCTGTCCGCTGTGACCGGCGCGCTGAGCGAGCACACGTGACCGAATCCGAGTATTTGCGCGGATACCGGGACGGCCTAGCCAACGCTGCCGATCGAGTGCTAAACGACAGGCTGGTCCGGCCATCCGAGGTCAGACATGCGCTCATCCACACCGAAGCAGACTGCGGGGATGGACCGGAAGGCGTCTGCCAATGCGGCGCTCACTTGCTCGGCATGACCCTCACATCTTCGTCTTCCATGCTCGCCCTGCACATCCGCAGAGCCATGAACACAACCGAAAGTGATGACCATGCTCCAGTCCGACCTTGACAACCGTTTCTCGTTCCACCCGGCCACAGACGCGAACCAGCGCGGTGTCCTGCACGAGCAGATCCGTGACAAGTGCTTGGAGTTGGCCACGTTCATCAACGGGGCGGTGCCTGAGGGTCGCGAAAAGTCATCGGCTGTCACCAAGATCGAGGAAGCCATGTTCTGGGCAAACGGCGCGGTCGCCCGCGAGCCGTTGTGAAAGCGGTCATCGACCCGACAGCACTGCGGGAAGCGGTCATCGACCCGGCAGCATTGCGGGAAGCGATCAAGGCCACCACGTCCAGCATCCTTGCCCGTCCGAAACCCAACAGGCAGCAGCGACGGGCAGCGGCACGCAGGAAACAGCACGCCGCGGACCGGAGCCGGGCCGAGATTGCGAAAGCCATGAAAGCCAAAGCTGAGGAGCAGCAGTGAAGGTTGAACTTGAGCGTGGCATCTACAAGGCCACAGTGAACGGTGTCACAGACCAGATCGTGATGAGCGACGGCGTTGGTGCCGCGGCGTGCGCTGCACCCCTGGGTGGGTTCCTCGGGTTCACCTACGGGGAAGCCATCACGGACGCCCGCCCGCTGACGATCATCGACCTCGGTGAGCGCCAACACAGGGAGTATGTGCTCGATATTCTCCGCCAGCCACGGCACGACTGGACCAACGCTGTAGTCGACCAGATCGAGGCGCAGACCAGGCCGGCGCGCATCCCTGAGCCGGGATGGGGTGAGAAGGTCCGCGCATGGACGGCGGGTAACGGTCATGAGCGGGAGTTCTTGCGCTACAAGGTCGGCGACCCCGACTTCCGATGGGCGGACGGGTGCGAGCAGTACCGCTGGGCCGACCTTATCGACCCGGAGCAGACATGAGTAGTCGGACGACCACTGAGACGACAGTCACCCGCGTCCACCACGTCGCCAAACCCGCGTTCGAGACGCACGAGAACGGGCCCCACCTGGACGATCTGAGGGAGTTCGTCACCGCTTGCGAAGGGCTACCAGACGAGGTGCTGGTGCGTATCGACCTGCCCCGCCTGGATGAGGGCGGCCGGCGTGACGTGACCTTCGAGGTCAACTACCTGCACCCCAAGAACTCGGACGCGACCTCGTGACCCGCCTGGTCCTGCCCGAGTCGACGTTCACCCGCGGCCCGCGATGAACACGGTCGTCACGATGCTGCTCACCACACGGGAAGATCCACAGGGTGGGGCGAAGTGGGAGCCGGACATTAGTGTCATCGCGAAGTGGGCACACAGCATCCGCGGTGCAAATCGGGTTGTGCTTGTTGACGAGGCGACTGAGTCTTTCCCTGGCGTGGAGATAGTACGCGGAACCCCGCTCGATAAATCCCCGTACGTTGCTCGGTGGGATCGTGTACTCGACTACCTCGAGACGTGTACGAGCGGGTTCGTTTGGATCACAGATAGCACGGACGTCACGATGCTGCGGGAGCCTTGGGCTGACATGAGGCCCGGCACCCTGTACGTCGGGTCGGAGCCGGACCTGGTTGGGTGCTCGTGGATGAGAACGGTGCACCACGATCCTGGGTCCCGGGCCTGGGTTGGTGCGCATGAGAACCTGCTCCTGTTGAACGCGGGCCTGCTCGGCGGGGACCTGGCGACGGTGACCGGGTTTGTGACCGCACTTCAAGGGATGCTCACCCTGCACCCGGACGACTCTGACATGGCAGCGTTCAACATGACCATGTTTGGTCGCCCGCACACCACGGGGCCCACGGTTCACACGGTGTTTAAAAGCTGCACCGATAACGGGGTGGCCTGGTGGATGCACAAGTGAGGGCGACGCGCGATGCACGCTGAGGCGAAAGAGTACGCGGCACGCTGGGCGACCAACGACCCAGCGATCACAGTGGTGGAGCTCGGGTCACGGAACACGTCAGGCGCCAGGGTCCGGGACCTGTTCCGGGGGACACAGTACCTGGGTGTGGACGCGGTGCCTGGCGCCGATGTTGACGTGGTGGCCAACGCGGCTGAGTGGCTTCCTGCGGCACCTGTCGACCTGGTTTTGTGCTGCGAACTGTTTGAGCACACGCCCCGCTGGGCGGAGATTGTCGTCAACGCGTTGCTTATGCTGCGGCCTGGTGGGCGAGCGGTGTTCACGTGCGCAGGACCGGGCAGGGCTGTGCACGGTGTGAACCATGACGACCCAGACCTGCCCGGCTGGTATGAGAACGTCACTGCTGCTGAGCTGGACCATGTGATGGCCGCTGCGGGTTACCGGCTTGTTGAGTCCGAGCAGGTCGCACACCGGTCGACGCACCTGGGTGGGACGGACACACGAGCGTCGGGTGTCCGGTGAGCTCTGTGATCACCGTTGCCATCCCCTCGATCGCCCCACGGACCACACTGCTGGCCCGCGCACTGGCCTCCGTCGCGACCCAAAACAACCCGGCCGTCGCAGTCAGCATTGCGTTCGACACTGCGCGGGAAGGGGCGCCAGCAACCCGTGACCGGGCCCTGGCCGGGGTGACCACAACATGGGTGGCGTTCCTGGACGACGACGACGAGATGAACCCTGAGCACCTGCAGGCGTTGATGATGCACGCCGAGACGACCGGAGCTGACCTGGTCTACCCCTGGTATGACGTGGTCGGCGGCATGGACCCGTTTCCACAATGGGAACATGACGCATGGTGTGACAGCGCGCCTCATCAGGTACCAGTCACCTTCTTGGCCAGAACCGACGCCATTCGTGCCGTGGGCGGCTTTCATACGACTGGGATGCAAGCCAAGGATCTGACCCTGGCGTCGACTCGGGGGGCAACCGGGCAGGTGAGGACTACAGGCTGATCCTGCGGTTGGCCCGTGGTGGGGTCAAGATCGTGCACCTCGACCAGCGCACCTGGAAGTGGCACCACGATTCGGGAAACACCAGCGGGTTACCGTCCCGCTGGTCTGCCAGTTGAGGTGCTCGCATGACTGGCGTGTCGTTGACCGTGGTCATCCCGTCGATCCCGCCGCGCGCCCAGTTCTTCAAGCGGGCCCTCGCGTCCGTGGATGCACAAACCCAGCAACCCAGCGCAGTTGCCGTGCACCTGGACCTGGAACATGCTGGTGCCGCTGAGGCCCGCAACCGGGCACTGGCCAAAGCGGACACGACATGGGTGGCGTTCCTGGACGATGACGATTGGCTCCACCCCCACCACCTAGACCACCTGCTGTGCTGCGCGGAAGCCACCGGCGCCGACATGGTCTACCCGTGGTTCAGCAGCAACGGACCCGACGTCCTCTATGTCGACAGGGAACGTGCCGCGATGCGACCCTTCGATGCGAAGGCCCGGGACTGGCTGATCACCAAAGGGAACTTTATCCCAATCACCGTCCTGGTGCGCCGCGAGCTACTCATGGACGTGGGTGGGTTCACTTCGCCGCCGTGGGCCAGCCCAGATAACCCGTGCGAGGACTGGGGTACGTGGCGCAAACTCGCCTTGGCCGGCGCGGTGTTCCACCACCTGCCCGAGGTGACCTGGCAGTGGGAGCACTGGTGGGGGCACACCGCAGGCAGGCCGTGGGTCGGGACCTGATTATGGGATGTCCTGAACCAGAACGGCCCTAGCGGAGATGGACACACCGTTGACCCCGCTCTCGTTGCGAATCTTGACCTCGGTGTCCATCGGCATACCCGCGTCGATCGCCTTCTGGAGCTCTCTGGCAGCCCACATGAAGTGGTCGAGCGTGACACGGCTCCCCGTGGCGGCACTGGTGTTCACCGAGATCGCAGTGTTGTTGGTCCGCTCGATCTTGACAGAACTCATCTAAACGGAGAGCACGCGAACGATGGCCCCGAATACGTGGTCTTTGATCTTCTGGTCGTCGGGCAGATCGGCGTAGGGCACGAGGCATGGGTGCGTCTTGGCGTCCACGTCTTTGACGTCTCCGAACATCCATCCGTCGTTGCGTTTGAAGTCGCACCACGACTCGTGGAGTTGCTCGGGGCCTTGTCCGTCGATGGCCTTCACAACACCCTCGACTGCGGAGTTGGTCTGCCAGTCTGGGGCGTCATTCCAAGCGGGCGACGGGGTTGGGTCACCTTGGATGGCCTGCAGGGCGCGGTTGGCTTCGTGGCATACGCGGGCGATGTCTTCGGTCTTCACTGGGTGCTCCTCAGAGGGTGGGTCGTCATCGGCTGACCGGTGCGAACGTGAACCAGTTGTTGGGCAGGTGCGTGTCCATCGCAGTCCAGAACGCGATCTGCACCGGGCTGACCACCCACTGGATCCGGGCGCCCATCCAGCGAACCTCACTGTTCCGCAGGCTGTAGGGCAGCATCTGGATCTTCAGTCGTCTCATGTCAGGTTCTCCTTATTGGGTTGTGTTGCGATGGGCGTGGCGTCGCCCAGCCAGTCGGACAGTGCGCGGCCACCAAGTGGATTCCGCTGCTTCCCGGCGTGGTTGGCGTTGGCCTCAGTCCTGCGTTGGATCTGAAAGTCGACCGGTAGGCCGGTCTGCTGGCTGAGCCAAGCGGAGAATGCTAGATCGAGGATCGTCCGGAATGCGGCACTCTGCTTGCCAAACAGTCGGTCGTACTTCTCGTCGGACAGGATCAGCCGCACGTCTACGTCTGAGAGCGGCCCGGGTTTGCGTTCCTGCACTGATCCGACGAGGTACGGCGAACATCCGAATGCTTCGCGGATCGGTCGGCACGCCGCGTCGAGGGCATACAGCCTGGGTGGTGAGAGCACGCTCATGGGGTCAGCGGTACGTGCAGGACACGACCTGCCCCACGGTGGGCACAGCCATGACAGGGCAGCTCAGGCTTGTGGCCTTGAGGGGCGCGACCGTGGTTGTGGTCACGACAGGCGTCGTGGTGGTTGTGGTCACGACAGGCGCCGTGGTGGTGGCCGGCGAGCTGACGAGCACTAGCGTGTTGCCGTACTGCGCGGTACAGCCGCTTGCCTTGGAGATGGCACCCGACACGACGGCGTAGGTGGACGCGGGATTCTGGATGACTTTCCAGTTGCCGGTAATCGCGTTCATGCACAAATCAGCCGCCGCCGTAGACGTGGTCGAGCCGTCAACCCATACGTCGATCCAGAAGGCTGCGCCCGAGGGTACGTTGGTGGCGCAGGATGCGCAGGTGTCCTCAACCATGAAGTAGCGCCGCAGGTTCGGAATATAGAACCGGGTGCCCGCCGCGATCATCGGTGCGTTGTTGACAATGCCCACTGCCACAGTAATTGGGTTGGCATATGTCCCAACCCCGCCAGCGCCCTGGTGTAGAACCGGGTCAGAGATGGCGGTGCCGGGAGGACTGTTGTCGTAATACGAGTACCCCGTGACGTAAGCGGTCGAGGTAGCCTCAGCGGCACTGCTGGTGGAGGTTGTCACAGCCAGTGCGAGCACGCCAATGACGGCTACGACCACAGCCATCACCCCCACCCGTAGTCGGACTACGGCGCGGGTTCCTTCACTTGCGGGCATGGTGGATCTCCTTGCTTGGGAACGGTCATTGTGGTGCTCCGTCATCCGGCGCGCTGCCAGAACGACTGGTGCTTCATGAAGACCTGGCTTTGGCCTAGAGGCGTGCCGTCCGTGGGCCAGTGACCTCCCGTCAGCCATCCGTAGTACTTCTGGAAGAAGCCGGTGTCCACGCCGCTGCTGTTGATGCCCATGAGTGAGTTCCACGCCGCCTGGGTCACATCCGCGGCGCGCACAGCATCGGGGTCACTAGCGCACGTGGGTGCAGCGCTATATGCGACGTTGGCGAAGGTGGTGTTGAACAAGGCAGCGTGGATGGCGGCGTGGTCGGGGTGGTTGTAGATGGCGCATTCGGCATAGCTGCTGTTGCGATAGGGCCCGAGGATGTTGTGGATCGGGTAGTTCGGGATACCGAGCGCGCTCAGATTGTTCTGGATCGAATGGATCGCCCAGACTACTTCGCTAGGCGTAAGTTTTCCATCACCCAGATTGAATGACAATATCGTGCCGAAGACTCCACCACTATAAACATTGACCGTCCTATCAGGGACTGTCGTTCCATCTGAGGGTAACGTGTAGGTGCCTCGATAAGCGTATGACGCAGGCAGGGACGAATCTACTGTGCCCATCTTAGTGAGTATGTTAAAGGTAGATCCCAGGCGAGCATTAATGCAGCCCTGCTTACTCGTAGCAATGGGGTACGCGCTGCCAGATGGAGCCACCTCACCAAGACTAAGATCGAGCCCGCCTGGATATGTGGAACAGAAGCCAGTCGCTTCGCCTCTCGTCATATAGGCGAAGACTTTGTAGTTGCTCGCTGAGTTTTGAACGAGCGACCAGGCTTGGGACTCGTCGTCAGGGTGGGGCATTACCACGAGGCTGGTTTGCACCGGGGGGGGAAGGGTCGCCTGCACCGTATGAGGTGTCGCCATGACCATAAAAGAGGTCATGAGGAAACCCGCAAGGACGATGACGATGCACCGTCTCATGACCCGCACCTGGGGCAGACGTGGCCGGCGTCGTGGCTGGTCTGGCAGCGGGTGCAGCGGCCGACGTCGATGCGATCTTCGGGTGTCTGCCCTTCCAGTCGCACTCCGGGCCTGAGCAGCACCACGTTGTCGCTGTCGTTGGGACCCGTAGCGAGGAGCATCGCGGCCTCGATGGTGGCGACCCTTTGTTCCTGACTAAGGAGTACCTGGAACCGGTCAGGGAACTCTTCGAGGAGCAGCGCGGTCGCGCGGTGACGTGCCCTGTTGCGGATGACCCGGGCGGGTGTGCGACGCCTGGGCTGGGTGGTGTCCGTGGGCTGCAGAAGGCTCATTCCAGCATCCTAGTTGCGAATTCCTCGACAAAGCGACCCCCCAGTTGCGTAATTCCCCATATAGACTCGCGTGCGACAGCGTGTGATCTGGCAGATCGGGGTAACGGATGCGGGTCCTGCTCCTACCCGGTGACCGCGGCGGCTGTGGTTTGTACCGGATGATCCAGCCGGCTCGGGCTGTCGCCAACCTGTCATCGGACGTGGAACTGTTCACCGCTGAAGGCTTGAGGGGGAAGAGCACCCGGGGTCGTGACGGCGCAGTGCGGGTGTGGAGCATCCCCCCGATCGACGCAGACGTGGTCGTGTTTCAGCGGCCGTTGAACGACGACCTCGCGTCGGTCATCCCCCTGGTGCAGGCGCAAGGCGTCGCGGTGGTGGTGGAGTTGGACGATGACTTCGAGCGTGTCCACCCCCACAACGTGGCCGCACCCCAGGTCAACCCGGCCACCTCGCCTCACAGCAACTGGGAGTACCTGAAGCAGGCATGCACCCTCGCAGACATGGTGACCGTCTCCACCCAGGCGCTGACCCGGTATGCGCCTCACGGGCGGGTGCGGGTGGTCCGCAACTACCTGCCCGTGAGCATCCTGAACCTGCCAATCATTCCGCACAGCAACGTTGACCCGGTGCGGATCGGGTGGACCGGCACCCTGGCCACCCACCCAGACGACCTCACAGTCACCCGAGGCGCCGTCGCACGGGTGGTTGCGGACACTGGCGCTGTGGTGCAGGTCGTCGGGAACCCGTCCGGTGTCGGCCACGACCTCGGGCTCGAGGTGGACCCGCCGTCAGCCGGATGGGTGGACCTGCCCCACTACCCCGAAACGATCAGAGACAACCTGGACATCGGGATCGTGCCGCTGGGGGACATCCCCTTCAACCAGGCAAAATCCGCGTTGAAAGGCTTGGAGTTCGCCGCCCTCGGCAAACCGTTCGTGGCCTCACCCGTCGCGGAGTACCGCCGGCTCGCCGGCCGCGGAGTGGGCTTATTGGCGTCGGGGCGTAAGGACTGGGTTCGGCACCTCAATATGCTGGTCCGCTCCCCCGACTACCGGGAGGAGCTTGCAGGGTCCGGCCGTGAGGTGGTGCGCCGCGAGTTCACCATCGAAGCGCACGCCCACGAGTGGTTCGACGCGTGGACGCAAGCTCTGAGCAACCGTGACACCCGGGTGAGCGGTGGTGTGCGTGCCGCTCATCGCTAGACGCAAACAGGTGGCGTTGCGGCCTCGGCCGCAACCGATGGCGCGGGCACTCACCGCGTCCGCGAGCGTCATCAGTGTCGGGGACAAGGCTCAGGCCAAGACGTGGGGGAAGATCCGGCCCGGGTGGCAAGCGGAGGCGTGGGCTTACCGCCGCAACCTGGGTGAACTCCGCTACGCCTGTGCGTATTTGGGCAACAGTGCAATGCGGATCCGCATGTTCCCCGCCAGCTACATCCAAGGCAACGAGGTGCCTGTTCCTGTCGCCCTCGCACCAGACATCCCCGACGACCTGAAACGTGCCGCCGAAGACACCCTGCTCCGGTTGGCCTCGGGCGGCCCGCTCGCCTTGGCGATGATGCAAAAGAAGCTGACGGAGAACTTCGAGGTGGCCGGGGAGACCTTCCTGATCGGAGAGACGGACCCGGCGTCGGGTTTGGAGTCGTGGACGCTGCGGTCAACCTCCGAGCTATTGGTCACCAACGACGGCACCTACAAGGTGCTGGAGTTCCCTGGTGCGACAGCGCGTGACGCCCGCGAGCTTGACCCGGGGTCCACGTTCGTGTCCCGCATGTGGTGGCCGGACCCGGAGTGGGGGATGCTCGCAGACTCCCCCGTCCGCTCCATCCTGGACTTGTGTGAGGAGCTGCTGCTGCTCGGCAAGGACGTGCGGGCGACAGCACGGAGCAGGTTGGCATTGAACGGGATCCTGGGCATCCCGGACTCGCTGTCGATTGTGGGCGCCAACCCTGAGTCCTCAATGGACCCCAACTCGGACCCGTTCTGGCAGACGTTGATCGAAACCGTTACGGCCGCCCTGACGAATGAGGGCTCGGCGGCGTCGGTGGTGCCGCTGATGCTGCGCGGCCCCGCGGAGGCGTTGGCCGCGATCAAACACATCACCCTCGACAGGCCTGAACACCGCGACAACATCGCCCAGAGAACCGAGTTGATCCAGCGCATGGCCACCGGTATCGACCTGCCCGGCGAGGTGTTGACCGGGAAAGCAGACCTCAACCACTGGTCAAGTTGGCAGGTGGACGATGATGCGTTCCGGCACCACATCGAACCTATCCAGGTGGTGGAGAACGACGCGATCACAGCGGGTTTCATGTGGCCAATCCTCGACGCGTACGAGAACTGGGACCCAGCACTGATCAGGAAGGTGCTGGTGTGGCATGACGCCACAGAGCTGTTGACCCACCCGGACCGGGCCGCGGACGCGTTCCAGGCGTGGGACCGGTTCGCCATCAGCGATGGTGCGCTGCGGAACTACCTGGGGTTCCCCGTCACGGACGAACCCAACTCGACGGAGTTGCTGACCAGGATTGTGACGAAGGCTCACACCCTGGACCCGGCCTTGGTGGAGACCATCTTGAAACGGCTAGACCCGACGTTGCCGGACCCGACCCCGAACGCCCTGCCTGCCGGGCCCACAGGCGCGAGTCCTGTTGCCCCACCGATGCCACCCCCGGCACCGAACGGTCCACCCGCTCAGGCGGGGATCGGTGGCGGGGTCGATGTGGGACAGCAGTACGCCATCGAGGCGATGGCACAGGGCATCGCGAAAGCGTTCATGGGTGGGGCGTTGGACCGGGAGCAGATCCAGATCGCGACCCGTCACAGCGACATTCCGGTCACTGCGAAGCCGGCCCTGGTGGCGTCGGCCGGGGTGAGCGCCGCGGACCGGCGGGCGTCCCGGCGCCTGGTGGACATTGACCGGGAGCTGCGCAACAAGCTCCTGGTCGCGGCGAACCTCGCGGTGAAGCGGGCCCTGGAGAAGGCCGGCGCGAAGGTCATCAGCAAGGCGCGCGGTAAGGGCGCTGAGGCGGTCCGTGCCTCGATCGTGGGGGTTGACACGTGCCGGGTTGTCGCCGCGGTTGGTCCGGCGATGATCGCGGCGCTCGGGTTGGACGCGAAGGCATTGTCGGATGCGGAGTTCGCTGACCTGGAAACCCAGTGGGGCACGTGGGTTTCGACCGGGCAGGACCAGGCACTGCGGCAGGCTGCGCGCATCGCCGGGGTGGACAGCAGTGCGATGAAAGCCCAGGTGGCGGGCAGGTTCAAGGATGATGCGTCCGCGGGGTGGCAGTGGCTTGAGTCGCGCCTGCACGCGGCGGTCACGAATGCGATGAGCGGCCCGCCTGTGGGTGCAGATCTCGAGTTTGATGCCGGGGAGTCGTTTGTGGCGGTAGGGGACATCCGGGGTGCCCTGTCGATCGCGGGCGGGTTCAACAGCGCGCAGGGTTCGGCTGGTTTGACAGCGGACGGGCAGCCAGCGGACCCCACCGAGGTGCTGGGGCAGATCGGCACCGGGGACACCATCAACGGGGTCCTGGTCGACGCTGGCATGCAGGACGCCGGGTACGAGTGGAGTCACGGGCCCAGCTCGCACCCATTCGAGCCGCACGAAGCCCTGGACGGTGTCAATTTTCAGACGTTCACCGATGACGCGTTGGTGAACGACGAGGGTTTCCCGGACCTGGACTGGTACGCGCCCGGTGATCACGACGGGTGCTCCTGTGATTTCAACGCCCTCTGGACATCAACCGACAACAGCAGCAACGACACGGAAGGCTGACCATGACCACCAAGATCAGGAAACTGGCGGCCGATGCCGCCCCGAACGTGCAGTGCGCCACCCCTGGCTGTGCGCACCTCGCCTCCGCACATGCGGACGTTGCAGCGGGCGACAACACGGGCGCGTGCTCGATGAAGGGCTGCGACTGTGCAGGTTTCACCGCCCCCGATGCCCCTGCCACGCCTGTGAAGGCCCCGTCCCCGGGGAAGGCTGCCCCCAGCCCTGCACCCGAGAAGGCTGCAACATCCAGGCGTGGCCGGTTCGTTCCCGCACCACCCCTGCCCGCGGTGGCAGACCCTGCGACACCCGCACCCACCGATGCTCCCACCGATGCGCCGGCGGACATTCCCGCACTGGTGGCGGTGGTGGCGACCGCGATCGAGGCCGCCCTGTCGTCCCTGACCTCGGTGGACCTGTCCACCGCTGACGGGCCCACCACCACGTTCGTTGCGTTGGTGCACGCCGCGGACAACAGCCTGGACCTGATGGACGGCACACTCGCCCCGGACGGTGACGCAGGGGACCAGACGGTCCTTGCCGAGACGGTGGACGCGTGCATTGTGGCGGCCCGCAACGCCGGCGACGGGATCGACGCACCCAGCACAGAGGTTGCTGCTGCCCTCGCGTCGGTGCACGACGCGGACGTGGCCTCCGGTGAGGTGCTGGCGGCGCTTGGTGCGGTCGACCCGGACCTGAACGCGGACGACGCCGCACCGGACGAGTCCACGAACGTGACCGGGGACGCGATGGCTTCTCGCACCCGCAGGTTCGGCAGGTTCGCGGACGCCCCGGTCATCCCTGCACCGGCACCAGACGCTGCCCCTGCTGAGGTTCCTGCACCAACCCCCGCTGTGGACGCGGGAACGGGCGTGACAGACGCGGGCGACCTTGCCGCAGCGGTGGACGCCACCCTCGACGCGGCACTGGGTTTGCTGAACGGGGTGGACGCGTCCACCCTGCCCCCACCTGTGGCGCAAGCCCTGGCTCTGCTGCGCGCGGCGGACGCCACCGTTGACGACCTCATGGACTCCCTTGGGGTTGTTGACCCTGTCGAGGACGACAATGTGCTGACCGCGGCAGGTGAGCCGGCGGCCGCCGAGCCTGCAGCCATCCCCGACACCACCAGCGGTGACACAGCCCCGGACAACATGGCGTTCAGCATGCCCATCATGGTCATTGAGGGTGTGGACACCGGCGACGGGCGTTTCATCACCCCCGGCTGCCTGACCTGGCGTGACCTGCCCTTCCCCGTCATGGCGATCACCAAGACCACGATGGGCCACGATGAGGCCGAGCTCGTGGGCAGGATCGACACGATCGAACGGGTGGACCTGGCCGGGTTGCGAGACGCGAAGACGGGTGAGCCGTTCGCTGCGGGCGTGACGGGCCTGCGCGGGGTTGGTGTGTTCACGAACACGGATGAGGCGAACCGGGTCGCAGCACTGATCCACGACAAGTTCCTGTCCGGCGTGTCCGTGGACATCGGTGACGTGAGAAGCACGATCGAGTTCCTGGACGACAACGGTGCACCCCTGCCCGAAATGGAGGATGACGGGGGTGACGGCGACCTGCTCCTGATGCTGGACGGGGAGATCCGGGAAACCCTGACGGAGGGCCGGGTCATGGGTGTGACGATCTGCCCGTTCCCCGCATTTGAGGGCGCCTACATCCAGTTAGACGACGGGACCACCACCCCGCAGACCAGGGCGGACGCACCAGAGGCCGCGAAGGAGTTGGAGGCAACGGTGGCGAGCATCGTGAACGTGGACGAGTTCGGGGCCCGGGACTGCCCGTCGTGTGTGGACGGTGCAGGCTTGGTGGCTTCTGCGGGTCCGACCGCACCACCCGCGAGCTGGTTCACCAACCCGGAGCTCGACGGCCCCACCCCGCTGACCATCACGGATGACGGCCGCGTGTTCGGGCACCTCGCCACGTGGGGTGTCTGCCACACGGGTGTGAGTGGCCGGTGCGTGACGGCCCCACACTCCAAAACCAACTACGGGTATTTCCGTACCGGCGCCGTGATGACCGCGGACGGGTCCCTGGTGTCGACGGGCCCGATCACGTTGGGTGGCGGGCATGCGGACCTGCCACTGTCCGCGCACGCCGCGATCGCCCACTACGACGAAGCCGGAACCGGTGTCACTGATGTTGCGGCTGGCGATGACAGGTACGGCATCTGGGTGGCCGGCGCGATGCGACCCGACGTGTCCCCCGAGCAGGTGCGGCGCCTGCGCGCCTCAGCCCTGTCCGGTGACTGGCGGGCCGTGGGTGGCAACCTTGAACTCGTCGCAGCGTTGGCGGTGAACGCGCCCGGGTTCCCGATTGTCCGGGCCCAGGTCGCCTCCGGTGTGCCTGTGTCGTTGGTGGCTGCGGGTGCCCGTCAGGTGATGTTGGCTGCGACAGCCCGGATGGTGACAGACCGGGAGATGATCGCGCAGATGCGTGCCCAGTGGCCGGTCATGCAAACCCTGCTGTTGGAGCGGGAAGCCCGGGCGACCACGTTGCGGGCCTCGGTGAAGGCGGGCGGTCTGCGCAAAGCCGTCCACAAGGCGCGCAGCCACCACTGACCACCTGGGTTTGCCGAGCGTGAGGAGGATACCAAATGCTGTACGACCTCAACCAGCAACCTGTGGAGGACAACCTCCTGAGGGTTCTGGCTGCGTTCCCTACGGAGCGTCTCACCAGGTGCGGTGCCACCCCAACCCAGTTGGTTGCAGAGCTGGCCAACTGGGGCACCCACACCATTGAGTGGCAGGCAGAGATGGGGTTGCTCCTGGACGGGCTGTCCGACCCTGTCATCCGCGGGTTCCTCGCGGGGGTGTGGCCCCCGCCGATCCCGAGTGAGATCCCGTCCTGGCCTTCCGGTACCGGTGAAGAGTTGTTCGACAACGGGGACCTCACGTGGACGTTCCTGAGCGATCACACCTTGTTTGTGGACAACGGTGACGGCACCACCACTGTCACGCCCGGCCCTGCTGAGTATTTCAGCGACAACGGAGACCTCAGCACCACCGTCACGATCGGAATTCCTTTCGGTGTCGGTGAGTATCTGTTCGACAACGGGGACGGCACGTTCACTCTCACATTGGCTGACAGCTCGATCCTCCTCGACAACGGGGACGGCACGTTCACTCTCACATTGGCTGACGGCTCGGTCCTCGACAACGGGGACGGCACGTTCACTCTCACATTGGCGGCATAATG
>Ga0066793_10000134_pt1 | contig 24142 bp, 24 predicted proteins | sample PersoiDNA2013189_FD_83876 | JGI IMG/M metagenome (GOLD analysis project Ga0066793, IMG submission 83876) | Permafrost soil microbial communities from the Arctic, to analyse light accelerated degradation of dissolved organic matter (DOM) -... | ecosystem: Environmental > Terrestrial > Soil >... | reverse complement strand
GCCCCCGACAATGGCCGCGACCCGGCGGTTGAGGCTGTCGGTCCCGCCCGCCGAATCGAACGGAGTGAAGAAGACGTCCGCCGCCATCAGGCATCTCCCCCGACGTCTATCATGACTTTCAAGGTCAGCTCACCCGGCTCCACCAGCAGGCCGTATCCCTGCGCCAGGTCCTCGAGGCTCACGGTGTGGGTGACCAGCGTGCCCGCGTCCATACGGCCGCGGCCCAGTATCAGGAGAGCCCGCTCGAAGTCCGCGGAAGTGTACATGAGGGAGCGGTCTCGGCGCGCCCCACGCACTCGAGCACCGCGTGGACCTGCACCTTGCGGGCCATCCTAGCCAGCCCCTTGTCGTCGGGGGAGAAGACATCTATCGCCCCCAGGGAGCGGGCGACCTGTGCCCGGGCGGCGTCGGACTCTATAGCGATGACGTCTATGCCCTCGGACACCGCGGCGGTGAGCACCATCAGCCCGATGACGCCTGTCCCGATGATGAGTATCGTGCTGCCGGCGCCGGCCCCTGACCTGTCCAGGGCATGGACCCCTACGGCGAGCGGCTCGGCCAGGGCCCCCGCCTCGAAGGACACGCCGTCGGGCAGGATGTGCAGCTTCTCCGCCGGCACCGCCACGCGCTCGCAGAACGCGCCCGGCGCCTGGAAGCCCATGACCCTCAGCTCTTCGCAGATGTTGTAGCGTCCCGAGACGCACTGGGGGCAGCGCCCGCAGGTGAGGGATGGCTCGACGCAGACACGCGCTCCAATGATGCCTTCATCCACCCCGTCTCCCACTTCGGCCACCACGCCGGAGAACTCGTGGCCAGGAGTAACAGGGAACACCACCAACGGGTGCCGCCCGAGGTACGAGTGGATGTCGCTTCCGCAGATCCCGCATCGCATGACCCTGACGATCGCCTCACCAGGTCCAGCCTCGGGCTGGGCGCACTTCTCGATCCTCAGCTCTCCGGGACTGTCGAGCATGGCTCTGCGCATGACGCCTCCCACTGTTTGCCGCAACAGGGTCCGTGGCGATAATGATATCAGCCCGCAGTCGATCGCGGTCCGATGACATAATAGGCTATGAGCGCCTCCAGCGCATATTTGAACGAAAGAGATGAGTCGATGGCGGGAGCGGAACCCGGCAGGGGAGTCATGACGAAGCTCTCGGCCGCCAGCCTGGTCGCGGGCCTGGCGCTGATCGAGCCGGCGATGGCCAGGCTGGAGAAGTTCGGCGACACGCTCGAGGCCAAGCAGTACCTATTCATAATGCCCACGGGCGAGCTCTCCTACTTCGTCCCCGCGGTACGCGATGTCTCGATCCGCGCGGCGGGCTCTGCGGGGATCGGGATGGTCCTGCTGGGACTGTTGCCGGCGGTCGCGCGCGCCAGGCGCAAGGGTCTCGACGGGCTCTCGGCCCTGGGCTGGGCGCTCTACCTGACCGCGGCGGTGATGCTGACCTGGGAGTACTCGTCCCGCGGGGAGTGGGTGCTCATGCGCAGGATCGGCGCGAGGTACCTCTCGTTCGCGATGCTCGCGGTCGGCGCGTTCCTGGGCAGCCGCGACAGGCGGTTCCTCGCCACGCTGGGCGTGCTGGGATTCACCTGGGACCTGTCGTCCGCCATCTTCTGGGCCTGGCTCAAGAAGGACATCACCGCCACCGTGCCGGTGCCCTGGTACCATCACTTCGACCAGGAGGAGGGCAGGGGCGCGCCGTGCTGGGCGGTCTGCCTGCTGGATTCCTCGGCGATTCTCTACTTCTCGTGGCTGATGCGCCACGACTTCGACCCGTTCCACGTTTACGACCGCGATTGAACAGGATGTGTTGCGATGTCACTCAGAGATGAGCTCGTCTCCATCGCCGGCACCGACCTCTTCGGTGTCGCCGACGCGGTGGCCTACGGCGAGAAGGCGCCCGAGGGGCACAGGCCAGCGGACGTCATGAAGGGCGCGCGCTCGATCGTGTGATCGGGACCAGATGCTGGACGCGCCGCTCGACGGGCTGCCGGCGACGGCCAAGGAGTACACGGCCAACTTCCATATCGCCAACGCCGAGCTCAACCGAGCCCTCTTTGAGATGGCGGGGTACCTGGAGCGCCGCGGCAACAAGGCTTTCCCCATCCCCGACAAGGAGATGCCCGGCTGGAACCTGGAGAACCGGCCCGCGATGCTGCTAAAGTCGCTGCGTCACTTCATGGAGGCGCCGGTGCTGCGCAAGGTCGTCGGTGCGACACTCTGGGAAGACCTGTCCTACCGGCACATGGCGATCGAAGCGGGCATGGGAGAGCTGGGGGTCAACAACCTGCTGCTGGTACCGGGCCACGGCGCCAGGGTGAGGCTGGTCGCTCTGCTCACCGATGCCAGGCTGAAGCCGGGAGCGCCGGTCGAGGCCGGGCTCTGCCGGCCCGAGAGCTGCGGGTACGCCTGCGTGAGGGCGTGCCCGGTGGGCGCGCTTTCCGAGGACGGCCGGCCGACCGACAAGGTCAAGTGCCTCAAGCACTACATCAAGCTGGGGATGCCGGGGCAGAGCGGCGTGCGCTGCGGGCTCTGCATCGCGAGGTGTCCCGCCAACAAGGCAAAATAGGGGTCAGACCCCTTTCTTGAATATTTGCCTTGAACCTACAGCTGGGCCCGCTCCACCGCTCTCTTCCAGCCGTCGTACAGCTCGTCGCGTTTAGCGCCTGTCATCGAGGGCTCGAACTCGCGCTCGATGCGGTGGATGCGCAGGATGTCGTCGGGGTACTTCCATATTCCCGCCGCGATCCCGGCGAAGTAGGCCGCGCCCAGGGCGGTGGCCTCGAGCATCACCGGCCTGTCAACCTTCATGTCCAGGATGTCCGCGAGGAACTGCATCAGGAAGTTGTTGCGCGACGCGCCGCCGTCTGCCTTGATGGAGCTCACGCTGATGCCGGTGTCCATCTCCATGGCGACGATCACGTCCTTGCACTGGTAGGCGATCGACTCCAGCGTCGCCCGCACGATCTGCTCGCGCGTGGTGCCGCGTGTGAGCCCGGTGACCGTGCCGCGCGCGTAGGGGTCCCAGTAGGGAGCGGTGAGGCCGCTGAAGGCCGGCACCAGGTAGACGCCGCCGGTGTCATCGACACACAGGGCGAGCGCCTCGCACTCGGCCGCTTCCTTTATCATCTTGAGGTTGTCCCGCAGGAACTGCACTGAGGCGCCGGCGCTGGAGATTATCCCTTCGAGCATGTAGGTCGTCTTGCCGTCCATCTTCCAGGCGACCAGTGGGGTCAGCTTGTGGATGGAGGCGATGGCCTCGTCCCCGGTGTTCATGTCGACGAAAGTTCCGGTGCCGTTGGTGCATTTGACGTTGCCGCCCTCGAAACAGGCCTCGCCGAACAGCGCCGCCTGCTGGTCCGCGACCACGCTCTTTATAGGGATAGGGGCGCCGAAGAGGTCGGTCTCGCCGAAATCACCGCTGGTCTCCCTGATCTCGGGAAACCTCAGGCCTCCCGGCAGTCCAAACGGCTTGAGCAGTTGCGAGCTCCACTTCATGCCGAACGGGTCGAACATTCCCGTGGCGCTTACGTTGGAGAAGTCGGTGGCGTGCACCTTGCCGCCGGTGTATTTCCACACCAGCCAGGCGTCCACGGTGCCGAAGAGCAGCTTGCCCGCGGCGGCTTTCTCCTTCGCGCCCTCGATGTTGTCGAGCGTCCAGCGCGCGTGCGCCGACGACATGGCGGGAGTCACGGTGAAGTGAGCCGCGGCGATGAGCATCTTGCCGACCGGGTTCTTCTTGAGCGTCTTGCTCAGAGGGGCGATACGCTGGTATCCGCCGCCCACCACGTGCAGCATCTTGAAAGTGCCGCTCTTGTTGACGCGCTCGCACTCGTCGGACATCCGCGTGTCCTGCCAGGTGATGGCGTTGTAGACCGGCTCGCCGGTGTCGGCGTCCCAGAGCATGCTGGTGGCGCGCTGGGTGGCGATGCCCATTGCCGTGATGTCGCTCGCCTTGAGGCCGGCGCTGTCCAGCGATTTGTGGGTCACCTCGACGCAGCGGTCGAAGATGGCGACCGGGTCCTGCTCGGTCCAGCCCGGCTTAGGGAAGATCTGCTCCAGCTCGGTGTAAGACTCGGCGACCACGTTGGTCTCCTCGTCGTAGATTATGGAGCGCGTGCCCGTGGTTCCCACGTCGTTGACAAGGATATATTTGCCAGCCAAGGCGACCCCCCCGCATCTAAGAGAACACGTCTGCTGCCATTAAATCGCACATGCGGTGCGAGGTCTACAAACGCGGCAGCCGCCCCAGAGCCAGAATGCAAAGAGGGGAGTGTCCCCTTTTTGCGTTTTCTGGCGTGCACGGGCACGATATTCGGCGCCCCGGAACCTTCAAACGGCGTGGCCGTTGGAGGATAATAGAGATGAAGAGGGTGGTTGAGATGCCGGGATTCTGGATTCTGGGTATCACGCTTTTGATAGCAATGGCGACCCTTGCCCTGTTTCTGATCTCCTGGGGTTGCGCGGCGCTGGGGGTGGGCATCGAGGCGTTTCTCGAGAGGCGCCGTGAAGTGCACTGGGCTCACCCGGGGCACATGCACCTGCACCTGGGTCGCAGGTCGCACCTTCCGCCAGGGATACAGCTGATGTAGAGCACGTGCTGCGCTCGCACGTGTTTGGGATGGGAGGGGACCGGAGTTGAAGGCGCTCACGTTTCAGTACAACATCCCCCAGTATCTTCTCACCGGTCTGCTCGACCGCAGGTGGCCCGGCGTGCTGTTCACCAGGCTCGCCCCGGTGCGGATGCGCGAGATCCCCGAGCCGGAGCTGCCGGGCGACGAGTGGGTCAAGATCCGGCCGCGCATCTCCGGCCTGTGCGGGAGCGACATCGCCATCGTCGCCTGCCACGAGAGCCTGACGATGCAGCCGTTCGCCTCCAACCCCTTCGTGATGGGCCATGAGGTCTGCGGGGACATCGTCCAGGCCGGGCCGGCCGTGAGCGGTTTCGAGCCGGGTGACCGCGTCACGGTGATGCCGATGCTCGGATGCACGCCTCGCGGCATCGAGGAGCCCTGTGTCTACTGCGCTTCGGGAAGGCCGCAGCTCTGCGTCAACACCACCATGGGGGCTCTGCCTCCGGGACTTTTCGTAGGCGCCACCGCGGGCGTGCCCGGATTCCTCAGCGAGATGGGCATCGCCCACGTCTCTCAGCTCTACAAGGTGCCCGACGGGGTCAGCGACGAGGCGGCCTGTCTCACCGACCCATTCTCGAACGGCCTCCACATGGCTTTCCAGAACCCGATAGAACCGGGCGAGACCCTGATGGTGGTCGGCTGCGGAGTGATGGGGCTTGCCACCATCGCCGCGATGAAAGCGGTGCATCCGGACGCGCGCGTCCTGGCCGTGGAGATCGACCCGTTCCACTCGGAGCGGGCGCTCCAGCTGGGGGCGGAGGCCGTCATCAAGCCGCCGATCGACAAGGAGTTCTACCGCAAGGTGGCCGACATGACCGACGCCAAGATGTTCACGCCGCTCATGACGCAGCCGCTGCTGATCGGCGGGGTCGACCGCGTGTTCGACACCGTCGGCAGCACTGAGACCATCGACATGTCGCTTCGCGTGCTGGCGAACGCGGGCTGGTACAACATGCTCGGCATAGGTGAACCCAAGAAGATAGACTGGACTCCGGTATGGCTCAAGGAGCTGACCCTGAGGGGGGTCTACGGCTACCAGGTGGAGGAGCAGGCGCCTGCCCGGGAGCACGACTTCGAGGTCGCGCTGCGGTTGCACGCGGAGGGCAAGGTGGACCTGAGCGACATGGTGACGCACGTGTTCAAGCTCGACGAGTGGCCCCGGGCTCTGGAGGTCGCGCTCCACAAGGGGAAGTACAAGGCGGTGAAGATAGCCTTCCGCCCGTGAAATTTCAAGAAAGGGGTCAGACCACTTTCTTGAACTTATGAACAGGAGGTGGACCGTGGCTGACATGCACGGAGGTAACGTCCTCGCGAAGTACCTGAAAGAGGTCGAGGGGATCGACACGGTGTTCTCGCTGTCCGGTGGGCACATCATGCCGATCTACGACGGCTTCCTGCAAAGCGGCATACGCAACATCGACGTGCGCCACGAGCAGGCGGCGGTGATGGCCGCGCACGCCTGGTCCATCTACACAGGCAAGCCCGGCGTGTGCCTGGTCACGGCCGGCCCGGGCTTCACCAACTCGCTCACCGGCGTGGCCAACGCGTTCCTGGAGAACGCGCCGGTGGTGGTGCTGAGCGGGATGGCGCCGCTGCGTGACCTGGACCGCGGGGCTTTGCAGGACATGGAGCAGGTCGACATGATAAAGCCGGTGGTCAAGTGGTCCGGCAGGTGCTACGACGTCGAACGGATAGGCGATTACCTCGAGATGGCGTTCAGGCACGCGGTGTCCGGCAGGCCTGGCCCGGTCTTCCTGGAGGTCCCGCCCGACGAGCTCTACGCGCCGGCTGACGAGGCGCTGCTCAAGTGGCCCGCGAAAGGCTGGGAGAAGCACAGGTCGGTCCCCGAGGAGCCGGCCCTGGCTGACGCGGTGGCCGCGCTGGACGGCGCGAAGCAGCCGCTGTTCCTGGGCGGCAGCGGCATCGCTGCCAGCGGCGCCGCCGGTGCGGTGGCCGAGTTCCTCGAGAAGACCGGCATGCCCTTCCTGCTGATGGGCAACGGGCGCGGGGCCGTCCCCGACGAGCACCCGCAGTCGATATGGGACGGCGGCCTGATGGGCCTGCTCGCGGCCGCGTCGATGGCGGACGTGGTCTTCACCGCCGGCATCCGGCTTAACTGGGTGCTCAACTACGGCGAGGTCTTTCCCAACGCCAAAGTCGTCCGGCTGGACGTCGACGAGGCGGAGATAAACAGGAACAGGCAGGCCGACGTGGCGCTCCTTGGCGACGCCGCGGCGACCATAGGGCTCATCAACCAGCGCGTGCGCAAGGCCGACCGCTCCGACTGGCTCGCGACCCTCAAGGGGATGTTCGCCGGGCTCACGGAGGTGGACAGGCAGGCGCGCTCTACGCCGTCGGCGCCCATCCACCCCTACAGGCTGATGGACAGGGTCAGGGCGGCCGCGGGCGACGACACTATCTACACCCTGGACGGGGGTGACGCCCTTTACTTCGCGATGATGACGCTCAGGGCCACGCGCACCTCAGGCGTGATCGGAAGCGGCACGCTGTTCGGATGCCTGGGCACCGGGATCCCCTTCGCCATCGGGGCGAAGGTGGCGCTGCCGGGCGAGAAGGTCGTGCTGGTCACCGGCGACGGCTCGTTCGGGCTGAACGCGATGGAGTTCGAGACGGCAGTACGCCACGACATCCCCATCGTCTGCGTCGTCTGCAACGACCAGGGCTGGGGGATGGTGAAGCACTCGCAGGAGATATGCTACGCCGACGACCGCGTCTGCGGCACCGAGCTCGGCATCATCCACTACGAGAAGATCGTTGAGGCTCTGGGCGGCTTCGGGGAGTTCGTCGACAAGGACGAGGACATCGAGCCCGCCATCCGCCGCGCGCTCGACTGCGGCAAGCCGGCGTGCGTCAACGTGATCACGGACCCGACGGTCACCAGCCCGGCGACGATGATGTTCGCGCAGAGCTTCGATTTCCAATAGATGCTGGCGAGGGGACAAAGTGTACCAGGTACTTTTCGTCCCATTTTCCACACACCGGCCGTACTCGGGTGAGGGACCGGCGATAAGGACGGCAGGAGGTGCGCCATGAAGCCGCGGGGTCTGAACATGCCGAGGGTGGGACAGATCGGGATCGTGGTCAAAGATATCGAGAAGACCATTCGGTACTACCAGGACATCATGGGCATCGGGCCCTGGGCGCTCTTCGAAGGCGAGCCCGAGTGGTGCCTGGAGGGCGGTAAGAAGGTCACCTACAAGGGCAGGATGGCGCTCGCCAGCTCCGGCCCTATCCAGTTCGAGCTGATACAGATCCTCGAAGGCAGGTCTCTATACGGGGACACGCTCGGCGAGGGCGAAGGGCTGCACCACCTCGGCTTCTTCGTGCGTGATATGGACGCGCGACTCCAGGCGGCGCGAGCCGCGGGCGTCCCGGTGCTCCAGCACGCGCTCCTCAAGCGGAGGGGGCTCACGATCGAGTACGCTTACCTGGACACGACCGCCACCGGCGGGGTCATCACCGAGTACATCAAGACCTCGTTCCTGGGCCTGCCATTTCCTCTCAACCGGGGCCCGCTCGCCCGGCTGAGCGCCTGGGCCGCGGCCATCGCCGGCTGAACCGGACGAAGGCGCGGGGAGCTGCTGCGCCCGCCCGCCACCCATACGGTAATAACATGTTGGCGCCGTACCCGGGGGTCGAAGACGCCGGGCCAACGTACGCAACGGAAGCGGAGGACAGACATGGACTTTTATCAGGGCAAGACGGCAATTGTGACCGGAGCAGGCTCCGGCATCGGCAGGGCGCTGGCGCTCGGACTCGCGGACAAGGGCACCAGAGTCATCGTCATCACCGACATCATCCAGGAGCGGATCGACCAGGTCGTAGAGGAGCTCAAGGCCAGGGGCGTTGAAGCCGAGGGCTACCGCGTCGACCACTCGAAGCTCGCCGACGTCAAGGCCTTCGCCGATGCCTTCTTCGAGAAGTGGGACCACGTCGACATCCTCTGCCAGAACGCGGGGGTCGGCATCGGAGGCAGGTTCCTGGAGACGTCGCTCGAGGAGTTCGAGTGGGTGATAAGCATCAACCTCTGGGGGCCGATCTACATGATGAACCTCTTCGTCCCCTCGATGGCCGCGCGCGGCCAGGGGTCTGTCCTCATCACCGCCAGCGACGCCGGCCTGGCTCCGCTCCCGTTCTCGTCGGCTTACAACGTGACCAAGTTCGGCGTGGTCGGGCTTGGCGAGACGATGCGCACCGAGCTGAGCGAGGTGAACGTCAAGCTCACGCTGCTCTGCCCGGGCGATATCAAGACAAACGTGATCAAAGACGGCAAAATGCACATCTACGACAGCACGGGCCGGAGCGCCAGGACGGAGATCGAGAAGTACTACGAGAAGAAGGGGGCCGACCCCGCGATCGTGGCCGCCGCCGCGCTGCGCGGACTTGAGCGCAACAGGCCGATTGTGATCGTCCCCTGGAGCCACCACGGATACCTCTGGGACCTGCACCGCCTCTCGCCGCGGCTCTACCATTGGGCGATGAGCCTGGGACTGCGCCTGGGAGTGTTCCACAAGATGATGGGCATGCGGCGCTAGCGTCTGATTGCGAGGGACATCATGTTACTTGCAGCCTCGTCCTGAGCGGCCTACCAGGTAGCCTTTAGCTGGGTGGCTTCATCGGATGGTTCCTCCGGCTGCGCCTCCGTCACGGGCTGCGCCTCCGTCACGGGCTACGCCTCCGTTACGGCCTTCGCCTCCGTCACGCCCAGCTTGACCACCATCTTCCAGGTTGGGCAGTAGGCCGCCTTCCAGGGGTCTTTGGCGTACCGCACGCAGTCGATGCAGCAGAACTTCACCAGCAGCGACTGGAACAGCGCGGCGGCCAGTCCATACAACGCGAGCGATCTCAGGTCGCGCCGGGCCGCGATCAACGGCATGAATTGAAAGATGCCCAGGGTCGAGCCTTCGGCCAGGTAGCCGAACGCGTTGAACTCCTTGTCCGACTTCTTGAAGAGCCGCGCGGCGTAGCGGCCTCCGTAAAAGAAATCGCAGGACTTGCCGTAGTTCTCGCAGCGCGCGCAGATGAAGTACTTGGGGATGGTCGCCCAGCCCAGCAGACCCGCGAGCCAGACCGGAAGCCAGCGGGGGCGGTTGCGCTTGATGGCCCGCCAGCCGGAGAGCAGGAACAGCAGCGCCGAGCCGCCCATCACCCACTGCTCCCAGGCGACGGCCTGCGGCCATTCGCAGGCCTCGCATCCCTCACGCGTTTCCGCAACAGCATCATCCGGCATGCCGCAATTGGCGCTGTTCTCAAGGTTGTCGTCGCTAACAGGGCAGACCTCCCGTCAGTCGTCCTGGAGCAACATTAGCGAAATCGCGCGCCCGTGTGAAGCCCGCGGGCCAAGGCGCAAGAAGACGCAAAAAGGGGACAGTCCTTGGTTTGCGTTTATATAATGCATCACCGGCGCCTGACCCCGGCGGTGCATTTTCCCCGCAGCTCCCCGCTACGGCCCGGGGTTTGATAGGATAGCCTCCGGCACCGGAATCTCTATTGAAAGGGGTTAACCATGGGCAGGAGAGTTCTCCACACCAGCCTGTGCGACATGCTGGACATCGAATACCCGATACTAAGCGCGGGAATGGGGCCCAATACGCTGAGCGAGCAGGTGGGAGCGCCTGTCGACCTGGTGGTCGCGGTCTCGGAGGCCGGGGGGATGGGGGTGCTGGGCGCGAGCGGTTACTCCATCGATGAGTTGCGCGAAGCCATCCAAGAGATCAGGTCGCGCACCGACAAGCCTTTCGGCGTCGACATCCTGCTGCCCAAGAACATCGCCGACATGGCGGGCATGGGCCTGGAGGGGGCGAGCGAGGTCCCCTTGAGCCAGTTGCTGGCGACGCTTCCCCAGCCTTACCTGGACTTCGTCGCCAAGCTGCGCAGCGACCTGGACCTGCCCGAGGTCGAGGTGATCGTCAAGGTCGACACCACCACGTTGAGGCCCAAGGAAGCGGTGCAGGTCTGTATCGACGAGAAGATCCCCCTGTTCTGCGCCGGCCTCGGCAACCCGGGCTGGATGGTGGAAGAGGCCCACGCTAACGGCGTGAAAGTGCTCGCCATTACCGGCAACAGCAAGAACGCCGCGCGCATGGCCACCGGGGGCATCGACCTGCTGGTCGCCCAGGGCGGCGAGGCGGGCGGCCACACCGGCCGGGTCGGGACCATGGCTCTGATACCGCCGTGCATCGATGCGGCCTACCCGGTGCCGGTCCTCGCCGCGGGCGGGATAGGCGACGGCCGCGGGGTCGCCGCGGCTCTGGCGATGGGCTGCCCGGGCGTCTGGGTCGGCACCCGTTTCCTTGCCACCGACGAAGGCGGGGCGCAGGACGCGATCAAGCGCCACATCGTCGAGGCGACCGACGAGAGCACCTGCATCAGCACCATGTTCACCGGCAAAACACTTCGCGCCATCAGGTCGAAGTTCCACGAGGCCTGGGAGGAGTCGGGGCTCACGGCCCTGCCCTTCCCGCTGCAGATATTCATCTCGTCGGCGCTCTTCGGGAGCTTCATCGAGGCCAACAAGGACGAGTACATCGGCGGCTTCGCGGGCCAGGCGTCCGGGATGATCCACGAGATCAAGCCGGCGGGCGAGGTGCTGCTGGACATGGTCGAGCAGGCCGCGGACATACTGACCCACAAGCTGCCGGAGAGCGTGCACGCGGAGTGACGCGGGCGGCTGGAACGCACCACCGGTGCCTGGCACCAGTGGTGCGTCAGGGTGAAAAGACGGGACGAAAAGTGCCTGGTACGCGTTGTCCCATGGTAGAAAAAAGGCCCGAAAAGTGCCTGACCCCTGTTTCTACTTTGGCTAGTGGAACGCGCCCTCGCCGACCTTGCCCGTGAATATCGGCTCGTAGAAGGCCCTGCGCGCCTCCGGGTAGTTGTCGAAGCTCATCCCGATCTGCTCGTTCAGCTTCATGCCGTGCTGGCGGTAGACCAGCCAGGGCGGCAGCCCGTCACGCAGCGCGACGGCCTTGATGAGCAGCTGGCCCAGGGTGAGGGTCACGTCGCCGCCGAGCATGCGCTTGAACCCCGCCTCCTCCTCGTACGCGTCCCAGGCGCTCTCCGAGAAGTCGGGGAGCACACCCTTGCGGCGCGCCTCCTCTATGTCCATCGCCATCATCATGCGCTCAATCTCGAACACGTTGCCTATCGTGCCCAGCGGCTTGCCGATGAGGCCGAGCTTCTCCACCACGTTGGCCACGATCGGTATGCCCACTTCGGGGCCGACCAGCTTCGTCTCGTTCTCGCCTCGCGACAACCCGCCCGGGATCGGCGAGACGATCTCGACGCCGTTGGAGAGCCGCATCGCCGCCATCAGGCCGTACCTGCCGGCGCCCAGCGTGGAGGGGTAAGCGTGGATGGAGCTGATCGTTATGTCAGAGCCGACCCCCGGCGTGATGGACGCGCCGGTCCTCCAGTCCTCGGCCGACTTCTGCATGTAGTAATAGAGCCCCGCCCTGTTGGCCAGGAAGACGCCGCCCAGCTTGGCCAGCACGACCCTGCCCTGCGGCTTGTAGGAGCCCGCCAGGGTCGCGGTGACCTCGAGCGGGTCGGGCAGCGTGTCGGGCTGGGTCGAGCGGTGCGACATGACCGTGTTCATTCCCGAGCTGTGGAATATCTCCATGTACATCCAGGCCTGGGAGAAGCTGCCGACCTGGTTGAGCTTGACCAGCCCGGCGTTGCAAACGCCCTCTTTGAGCGCGTCGTAGGCGATGCTGGGGTTCGTGACCAGCACGTCGTCGCCGATGATCAGAAGCCGGTCACCCATGCGTTCGGTCAGCTTCTGCCAGAACTGCCACTGGTGCCGCGGCGCCGCGAACGGGTCCTCGAAAACAAGCTGGTTCCCCCACTTGTAGAATAGCTCCACGTAGCGGTCGACCAGCTCGTCGCCGCTCATCTTCTTCTGCTGCCAGGTGTATAGGTGGGCCTCTGAGTCGAACATGTCGTCCGAGTCGGCGGCGTTGTCGATGCCGAGGAACATGTTCTCGCCGTACTTGTAGCCGTAGTTGACGCCGGCCTTCGCCGCCGCTCCCATCAGCAGTTGTATGGCCGCTTCGTCGCCGCCGCCGTAGCCGTTGAACGAGCACCCTCCCTCGTTCTCGCGCCCGCCTCCGGAAACGCCCTCCTGGGAGAGGATCTCGGCCACCACCTGGTTTTGCAGGTTCGGCAGCACCTTCAAGGTTCCGTTGAAGCCCCGGTCGGCGATGTCGACGTCGTCTCCCTCCTTGGGGAAGAGGACGATCCACTTCTCCTGGGCTACCAGGTCGGGAGAGGTGTTGCCCTTGTTGCCCTCGGCGTCGGTGTACTCGGTGTGCTTGCCTCCCTGGATCGCGTTGTGCGCGCCCTCGGGGAGGTAGACCGCCATATCTTTGAACCGGGGGTCGGTGCCGCCGTAGACCGCGAAGTTGCGGACCTCCGTGATGAGCCTGTTGAAGTTCGCCTTTGCCCTGCTGTCGACCTCGTCGCGACTCGCGTCCGCCGGAATCCCCCCCGACGCCGCCTGCGCGGCGAGCTTGGCCTCGATCTTCTTCTTCTCGCGGAAACGGTAGAGCGCGTTCGCGTCCTGGTGCCTGCCGAGGTAGGCGATGACGCCCAGCGCGAGTATCTTGGGTGTGAGGTATGCCATCACCTCGGGCGTGCTGTTGCGGCCCAGCCCGATTGATATTCCGAAGAGCGCCAGGCCGGCGATCCCGAAGATATAGGCCATGTAGAGGTCGAAGCGGGGGCCGGCGGCCGAGACGTTCAGGGCCGGGGTGCCGTTGAGGCGGAAGTTCAGCCCTTCCCTGATCGTGGTCGGGTACTTGCCGGTCGGCGCCACGAAGAACATCTTGGCCAGGGTCGTCCAGAACCCCATGGTGCCCGTCCTGAACTTGACCGTTCCGTCGGGGCGCTTCTCGACCAGCTTCTCACCGATGCTGACCTGGACGGTCCGCTCGAGGTTGTAGGTCTTGGCGGCCTCCATGGCGTGCATGCTCTGGTGCCCGCCGATCATGATGTAAGCGAAGGCCGCGGCGATCAGGATGGAGGTCCCGAACTCGAGCGCGAACCCTCCGAGCGAGCCGGATATCCTGGAGGCGAAGCTCGGGTAGAAGATGCCGACCAGGACCTGGACGTGCAGGGCGACGGCGAAGTAGCCCCACTTCACGAACTCGGAGGTCGACCATGCCCCGTAGAAGATGCCTTCGCGCCAGCTCCTGGGAATGATCGCGCTCACCATCCGGTCGAAGCGCGGGTTGCCGTTGGCGTAGGAACGTCGGGGGCGCTCGATTCCGCTCTCGACCTGTCCGGTTGCCTCATCCACCGTATCCATACCCACCTGCCTTTTGTCCACCCATCCCGGGTCTTTCAGAGATCCGACCTCCATCACGAGTGATTATTCGGCCTTCAGGCGGTAAAACATCTTCCGGCAGGCCGACCGCTCGATTGATAGAATATGATACAGCAATATCGGGGAGGCCCAAAGCCGTTCCCACGGCCGGAGGCGAGGCTAGGAGGCCAAGTGGCGGCAGCAATCATCGTCATTGTAATAGTGGTGGTGTTGTTCGCGCTTCTGCTCGCCCGGATCGTGTCGGTCAAGGTGGGAACGGAACCAGCGCAAGGGGGTAGGACGATGGCGTCACAGGTGGTTACCAGGAGCCCTGGCATATTCAAGGTCATCAGGGAGTACGAGCGCGGGGTGGTATTCCGCTTCGGGAAGCTGAAGAAGGTGCTCAAGCCCGGGTTGCATGTGCTGATCCCGATATCGGACCGCATGATGCGAGTGAGCCTGCGGACCGTGACGATGCCGGTCCCGTCGCAGTCGATCATCACCAGGGACAACGTGTCCATCGACGTAGCCGCTGTGGCCTACTACAACTCCAACGACCCCATCAAGTCGGTGGTCGCCATCGAGAACGTCGGCGAGGCGATCAATCAGATATCGCAGACGACCGTGAGAAACGTCGTGGGCCAGTCGAGCCTGGACCAGTTGCTCAGCTCGACCGAGGACATCAACCAGAAGATCAAGGACATAATCGACCTGCAGACCGAGCCCTGGGGCATCATCGTGACCGTGGTCGAGCTGAAGGACATAACGCTCCCCGAGAACCTCAAGCGCGCCATGGCCAAAGAAGCCGAGGCCGAGCGGGAGAAGCGGGCGAAGGTCATCGCCGCGGATGGGGAGTTCATAGCGTCGCAGAAGCTGTCGGAGGCGGCCGCCATACTGGCGACGCAGCCCATCTCGGTGCAGTTGCGCACCCTGCAGACGCTGTCCGAGATCGCGGTCGAGAAGAACTCCACGATCGTCTTCCCGACAGAGTTCCTCACCGGGCTCACCCTCAAGCCGGTGCCCACTGTCGCGGAGATGAAACCGGGGCCTGCGCCCGGGAATCATTGACAGGGGAGGAGGGCACGGCTAACATCGTGGCCTGAGCCGAGGACGCGGAAACGAACCAAGGGGAATCGAAAATGTTCGGACTTGGACCTACAGAGCTCATAGTCATACTCATCATCGCGCTCGTCATCTTCGGGCCTTCGCGCCTGCCGAAGATAGGGCAGTCCGTGGGCCAGGCCCTCAAGGCTGTCAGGGATTCGACGGACAAGGTCACCGAAGAGGTCAGCAAGAGCCTCGAGACTCCGACGACGCCCGAGGCGTAGCAGCCTATCTGAGCGCGGTCGCCTTGAAGAAGGTGTAGCAGAAGACCCCGTCTGGCTCCGCCGTCCGGTGGAGGTCGCGCACTCCCTGGTCGAATTCAGCGGCTGTCGTCAGCCCGAGTTCGAGAGCACGCTCCCTCGCTCCTTCGACCATCGCTGTGAACGTGTTCCTGGTAAAGCCCTCCACCATCTCAGACCGGCTCGAGTCCGCGTACACCATCCTGGGGCTGACGCTCACCTCTCGAAACCCCACGCCGGTGAGCAGCGGGTAGAGCCTCCTTCCGATCAAGGCATCACCGCCCATCCGCGCCTGCGATTCGACCAGGCACTCGATGGCGTGGTCGGCGCGATCGCTCGGGGGGTTGAAGAACGCTGAACCATGGTCGCCCTCGATCACGGTGATCGAGCCGGCCGGGCGCAGCACCCGCTTGAGGCTCACGAGGGCGCCTTCCGGGTCCGCGAGGTGCTCCAGCAGGAAGCAGACAAACACGTGATCGAATGCCTCATGGCCGAATGGCAGGTCGAAGACGTCGGCCACCTCAAGCGTGACGTTGGTCACACCGCGCGCGGCCAGCAGCCTGTCGGCTTGCTCGATCGATTCCGGCGATATGTCGATCGAGGTGAAGTGTGCCTCCGGGCTTCTTCGGGCGAGGATGACGGTCTGCGCGCCGACGCCGCATCCGGCCTCGAGCACGGCGGCGCCCTCGGGGTAGCTCGTGTCGTGGTGAAGAAGGTCGGCGAGTGTTGCAGCCTGGTCGTGCAGTCGCTCGGCCTCGCGCTCGGTGTAGCCGTGCACGTATCGGTCGGTCACTCCATCGCCTCCGGTACGGGAATGTTTCTACCGTCCCCGGGAAGTTCAGGTGACATGTACTTTCCGCCTTCAATACCCTCGAGGTTCTCCAGCCTGAGCGTAATCAATAGGTCGCGAACCCTGACCAGCCATTCGTCGTAGGCTTTAGCTTTCAGGTGCGGGGTGACGAAAAGCTCCTCCGGCTCAACCCCGTATTCCTCGAGCAGGCAGTACCCCTCATGGTGTATCACGTGAGCGGGATGTCCTTCGAGCCACCAGGCGACTTTCCTGATCGCGGACACGAGGGCTTAAGGCTGACCGGTGACCCTCACCGCCAGCGTATCTTCGCGCAACGATTCCAGAACGTAGCTGGAGTCTGCCGCTACTATCTCGCTGGGCCGGAAGACTTTCGACTTCTTGATGCCCATCTCGAGGTCATCCAGGCCTAGCGGTTTCTGATCATCCGGAACCCGCCCGGAGTTGTCTTCACGGAGGAGGAAGACGTGTCGTGCCGCTGCCACGGCCATAATCGCCTCGACCTCCGGGCCGGCCAGTTCTGCTCGAAGCAGCGAGGGTGTGACCGCTACGACGTGCTGCCGTTCCACGGTGGCATTGAAAGCGTTGGGAGGGGCGATATCGAAGACCATCAGCGGAGGTGGGGTCGGCATTCCCATCCCGATGCTCACCGCTCCGAGGGCGTCGTTGAAGAGCTTGTAGCGTTGCTCGTCATAGTCTGTGGTGGTGACGATGTCGCGGCCGCGAGACTTCAATGTTCGCGATCGCACCGCTAAAAGTACGACTGTTACCATCGCGACCGCTATACAGAGAAGGACGACAGCTATCGCATAGGATCCACTACCAGATTGTAGCAAGACGAAGCCAAGCCCTAGAACCACTAGCGTGAGGGCCAGCAGGACAGAGGCAGCAGCCCTGTCCCGCCTAGCCGATTCTCTCTTTTCAGAGGGTGGATCTATCATTCATCACTCACGAGATTCCAAGCCGCGAAATGGGCACCGCCTGCGGCCATCACTGCCTTGTCCATTCTACCGGAACCGTCCAGGGGCCGGGCGATCTCCTCTAGAGTTGGCAGCGATCATCAATATTAGGAAAAGGCCCCGATTTCGGGGCCTTTCGTAACTCAGATATCAGCCTGGCTAACACATTCATTCTAGCACCCTGAGACGCGGGATGTCGACTACGTTTAGGACTGTTGCGGCCGCAAGAAGCCCCCGACAGGACTCGAACCTGCGACCTTCCAGTTAGCCAGACTGGCGCTCTATCCTCTGAGCTACGGGGGCATTCCCTGTACGGCTTATCTCAGCGTATCAGGAGAGTATGACAAGTAATACAAGCAATGTCAGAGAGGGCGATTTGTGACACCGGCGTGGGCGGTGGGCGAGGCCGTGTAGCGCGTCACGAACATCGAGTCCTCGTCGCGCCCGTTGTCCTTGACGAACTCTTTCAACACCTGCAGGTGCCAGTTGGCCGGCACGTCCTTGGCGCCGTTGAAGATGACGTAGGTCGGCAGCTCGCGGGCCTCCTCCTCGATGGTCGACCTGAGCTGGTCGGTAAAACCATTGCGGTACTCAAGGTCCAGGGTTGTGAGCTTGATGTTCGGGTTCTTCCCCATGTACATCTCGAGCGCGTACTGGATGAAGTAGTCGTTGGCCACGACGTTGATCTTCTGTCGGGCGGAAGCCTCGCGCAGTAAGAGGGCAGTCTGCTCCATCCCCGTCCCGGCGCACCTGCCTTTGAGGTACTCGGCCTCGCCTCTTTTCGCGATCGTCATGCCCGCCATGAGAGAGCCGGCGGGGACGGCCGCGGCGATCGCTAGCCCCGCGACGAGAGCAACAGATGCGGCTGCGAGCAATCGCTTGCGTCCCGCGCGGTTCCACGCGCGCACGGCGACACCCCAAAGCTCGGTGAAGGTGTAGGCCGCCGAGAGCAGTAGCGGGGGCACCAGCACCAGGTAGAACCTGGCCCAGGCGAACTTACCCACCGCGGAGATGACCACGAAGCCGATCAGGAACCACGCCAGCAAAAAGTATCCCGGGCGCCACTTCTTCAGAAGGGCAAGGACTATGCCGCCGAGTGCTATGACCAGCAGGACGGGCGTGAGGTAAGTCAACAGGCTGGACACTATGGAACCGTTGAACCGCAGGAACGTCTTGAGCGGCGTGGCCAGTATCTCATGCAAGTTCTTCGTGCGGGTTGCGATGAAGTGGCTGCGCACGGCCCACTTCGAGGAGAAGCGCAACAGGTTAAGGATGGCGAAGCCCCCGATGAGCGCAAGGCCGGACGCGGCAAGCCACCTGGCCAGCGGGCGTCTCTTCTCCAGTCCCTTTTCCGCCGGCACCCTTATCAGATACGCGCAAGGCACTATGAGGTACAGGAGCGTGGCCGTTCCCTTGGTGAGAAGGGCGAGGCCGACACAGACTCCGGCGCCGATGAGGTAGTAGGAGTTCACCGAGCGCGCCGCCTTGACCGCGAAGTAGATCGCGAAGACGAACAATGTAAGCAGCATGCCTTCGGCTATCGCCAGCCTGTCGTAGAAGAACGTGAACGGGCAGGCGACGTACAGGAAAGCGGCGACCACACCGAGCTTCCAGTCCCGTAGCTCCTTGCCGGTCAGGTAGAGGCCCAGCGTCGTCAGTCCGCCGAAGAACACGGAGGTGAGCCGCCCAGCCAGGAGCTGGTCCTTGATCAGGCCGAGCAGCGGCACCATGGCCCACGAGTGCAGGGGAGGCTTGCCGTCGTAGAGCAACGAGGCCCAGAGGTTTCCGCCCTGCGCCGCCCGCGCCCACTTGAGGTAGATGGTCTCGTCTATGAAGACCGGGACTCCCTTGAGGTTGGCGAGCCGCGACACGAAGTAGACCGCCAGCACGAACACCATCGCGTAAGCCGCGGGATTCCGTCTGATGGTTGTATAGAGTCTCGACCGTCCCATGAACGAGCCCCCCACAGTTATTGCCGGGGCACTCCTTCTTGCCGAGCAGGCAGAATCCTGCCATTAACGGGACCGGTAGAGTGGCTGAAGAAAGCCGGCGGGACGCAGGCGCTACGAGTGAGTGGCGGTAGGGCCATCAGTCCCGACGCGGCCTCACGGGCCTGACGTCAGCTACATCAGCCGCCCGCGCTCGGCGTCGACGCCGGGGGTGGTGTGCCGCTCGAGCCGGACCCCGGGCTGGTAGTGGCCTTCGCGTCCACGACCTCGATGACGCCGGTCACCATCCCCATCCAGCAACTGAACCTGTAGCGGCCCGGCTTTGTCGGGGTGAACTCCTTGGTGCTGGTCGTTCCTGGCGTCAGGCTGATCTGGCCGTCGAACAGTCCCCCGGAGATTATGGCGTTGGTGCAGCCGCTGGTGCCGGTGTCCTTGACCTCCCACAGCACAGGCTGCCCGGCCTTCACCGTGAAGCTGTCGGGGCTGTAGCCGGAGGCCGACGCCTCCATCTTGATCACCTGCTTACCGCCGGTCGCGGCCGGCTGCTGAGCGCTGCCACCCACGCTTCTCGAAACTGCTGTCGCATGCCCGAACAGGTCTCCCAAGTTGGGGGCGTTCAGCACCACCAGCTGGTTGTTGATGTTGAATATCGCAAAGAACAACACCAGTATGCCAGCGACCTTGAGGAAAGTCGCCGCCGTCCGCGGCTTCGCCAGGAACTTCACGCTGGAGAAGGCGATGATGAGCAGCATGGGCAGCGTGCCCAGCGCGAACATCAGCATTATCAGTCCGCCCTGCAGCGGCTTGCCCGAGAGCAGCGCGAAGCCCTCGGCGGTGATGGCGAAGCCGCAGGGCAGGAAGAAGGTCAGGGCACCCAGGGCGAAGGGCATGTAGCGGCCCTTGAAATGGCGCTCGTCGGCGATGTACCTGGTCATCCGCTTCGGCATGGTGAACTGGAAGGAGCGCAGGAAACGCACTCCCAGCATCTGCAGCCCGAGCAGCACCATCACGATGGATATCACGATGACGAGGATTGCGGAGAACGAAGGGGTGAACCTGAAGGCGCTGCCCACCAGAGCGAGCAGGGCGCCAAAGCCCACGAAAGCGATCAGCCTGCCGGTGTTGAACAGCAGGTGCGGCTCCATCCTCTTCTTGAAAGGCTCCTCGGGCGAATAGAGCTCTCCCCACTGCTTCGACATCGAGAGCACGATGCCGCCGACCAGCGCCGCGCAGCTGGAGAAGCCGGCCACCAGGCCGAGCAGGAGGAAAGCGGGCAGCGCCGACTTCGCGTTGACGGTCACCAGCCTGGACAGCCCGGCTTTCTGCAGCAGGACCACCAGAACGAGCGCGACGAGCGCCGCGATGCCGACCTTTCCGTAACTGACCTTGCGCGGGGTCTCGCCCGCCTTGCCCGCGGGATTCAGCGAGAAGCGGTAGCCGTCCTCCTCGAACAACTGGTTCAGCCGACCGACCGCGAGCGCCTTGCCTTCATGCTCGACGAGGACAGTCCCCTTTGCGACAGAGGCTGCCACCGAACGCACGCCGGCGAGTCCCACGAGCTTCTTCTCGAGCACGATCTCGCAGGCGGCGCAGTTCATGCCCTGCACGTAATAGGTCCGCTCCCGCACCTCAGCCCCGTTTTCCATCTCGACCTCCGATAGATGTCGAATACATAAGTCTACCAGTATGGTTGTGTATTCACTTTGACTTATCTCAACCCTCTCGGGTTCCGCGCCGGGGGCCTCTAAGCGTATTCTCAGGATTGCTTGAGAAAGTGATCGCAGAGCCATGAGCCGGAATCGCGCACCCCGGAGTCTTCTCATTGGCATGGTTGGAATATCATGGTATCCAAAGATTATAGGCCGCCTCCCGAGGAGGCGGCATGACAACCGGGTGAGGAGCATGAGGATACTCGTCGTCGAAGACGACAGGAAGATTGCCAGGGCCGTGAAGAAGGGCCTGGAGCAGGAGGCGTTCGCGGTGGACACCGCGGGCGACTACGACGAAGGCCTCGGGCTGGCTCTCACCCAGGAATACGACCTGCTGGTCCTCGACCGGATGCTGCCGGGACGCATGGACGCGATCGACATGTGCAGGGAGATCCGCAAGAGCGGCAACACCGTGCCCGTACTGATGCTGACCGCCAAGGACAAGGTGGTCGACCGGGTGCAGGGCCTCGACTCAGGGGCGGATGACTACCTGGTCAAGCCGTTCGCGTTCGAGGAGCTGCTGGCGAGGGTCAAGGCGCTGCTGAGGCGCCCTCCCGCGAGCCTGCCCGAGGTGCTCGTCGTCTCTGACCTCACTCTCAAGGCCGGCACGTTCCAGGCCGAGCGCGCCGGAGTCGAGATACCACTGTCCAGGACCGAGTACGCGCTGCTGGAGTACCTGATGCGCAACGAGAACGTGGTGCTCAGCAGGGACAGCATCATCAGCCACGTGTGGGACTACGACGCCGACGTTCTGCCCAACACGGTCGAGGTCTACATCGCTTACCTGCGCAACAAGATCGACAAGCCTTTCGACGGCCCCCGGCTGATACACACCATAAGGGGTTTCGGATACATGATCGGGGACAAGCCGTGACCTTGAGGCGGACTCTCATAAAGCTGACGCTGGGGTACCTGGTGCTGATCATGCTGATCACCGGGTTCCTGAGCGTCATCCTCTACCGTGTCGGCGCGCAGCCGCTGGAGAGAAGGCTCGAGCTGCGGCAGGACCTGCTGATGGAGGAGCCGGGCCCGGGCATGACCCCCAGTCCGCACTTCCTCGACCCCAACGCGGTGAGCGAGGTGAAGCATCGCATGGGGCTGGCGCTCGTATACTTCAACGCGGCTGTGCTCTGCCTCGCCGGCCTGGTCAGCTACCAACTGGCCAAGCGGGAGCTCAAGCCGGTGGAGGCCGCGATGGACCTCCAGGGCCGGTTCACCTCCGATGCGGCGCACGAGCTGCGCACCCCGCTGACCGCGATGCGCGCCGAGATCGAGGTCGCCCTGCGTGGCGACAAGCTCGACGAGGGCGAGATGCGCGAGCTGTTCGAAAGCAACCTCGAGGAGATCGGCAGGCTGGAGGCCCTCTCCAGCGGGCTGCTGAAGCTGGCGCAGTACGGCGACGTCAGCAAGGCGGACGTCGGGGCCATCGAGCTCACGGGGCTCCTGGAAGAGGCCCGGGAGAGGATACGGCGCACGGCCGAGGCCCACAACATCGAGGTGTCGGTGCAACTGCCGGAGGCGACGCTGCGCGGGGACAGGTCAATGCTGGTCGAGCTCTGCGTCATCCTGCTGGACAACAGCGTGAAGTACAGCGATGACGGCACCAGGATCGAGATATCCGGCAAGATCGACAAGCGCCACGTGGCGGTGACGGTCAAGGATGAAGGCTACGGGATCGCGGCCGCCGACCTGGCGCATGTGTTCGACCGCTTCTATCGCGGGAAGATGCCCGCCGAGAAGCAGGTGAGCGGCTACGGGCTCGGCCTTTCCATCGCCAAGAGGATCGCCGAGGTCAACCACGCCTCAATTGATATCAAGAGCGAGCCCGGCACGGGGACCGAAGTCTCGGTACGGCTGCCGATGGCGATGGTCAGGAAGCATGACGCCAATGCAAAATAGGGTCAAGTGCTCGAAATGCTTAAAGGTGCCTGTCCCCTTTATGCATTTTTGCAGAACGCAAGAAAAAGGTTTGACCCCTGTTTGCGTTTTAAGCGTTTTCTCAGGTTCAGGTAGTAAAAAAGGTGTTGGGTTCAAGACCTGACGACGGATGAAAGACAGGCGGTATGTCAGACAGGGCGGAAAAAATTCTTGTCGCCGAGGGCGAGGAGCACATCGTCGAGCTGCTCGAGCTCTATCTCCGCAGGGAGGGGTTCGAGGTCTCTAGCGCCAAAGCCGGCGGCACCGCGCTTGAGATGTTCGCGGAACAGGAGCCCGACCTCGTCGTGCTCGACGCGGCCCTCAAAGACTGCGGAGGTCTCGACGTCCTGCGCCGAATACGCGAGGATTCCTCCGTCCCGGTCATCATGTTCACGGCCTACGACGCGCCCGACGAGCACGACGCCGGCCTGGAGCTCGGCGCGGACGAGTTGGTCACCAAGCCGTTCAGGCCTCGCGACCTGGTCGCCCGCGTCCACACCGTCCTGAGGCGATCTCGCATGAACCATGGAAGGGAAAGGGGCTGAGGCGGTTGCGGTCAGATCTGAACGGAAAGGAAAGCAGGATGATTGATAGGATCAGGAGACGGCCGGTCAGGGCGACACTCGTGCTCTGCATCGTTATGTCGCTGGTGGCGGTGACGATCCTTGCCGCTTCCTGCGGGGGGACCACCACTTCCAAGAAGTCCACCAACTCCTCCACGACCAAGCTGCCGCCGGGCGTCAGTTCGAGCCAGGCGGGCCAGCAGGGCCAGGAGACCACCGCCACGACAGCGCCCGCGAGCGCGCCTTCGAGCACAACGCCGACCACGAGCAGCGGCACCAGCACTACGACCCCTGCGCAGTCGAGCACACCGTCGGCAGCCGCCGACCTCGTCGGTGGGCGCTTCACGATTGTAAACGCGACAAGGCCCAACACCAACAAGACCGCCATCTCTTCGAGTGCGCGGGAGGTCCCCGGTGACTACCTCGAGCTCGAGTTTACCGTCTTCAATACGGGGACCAACAGCCTCATCGACCTGTCGCAATACTCCTTCCGCCTGACGAGCCCCGGCATCGCGGCTGACACCTACACGGACTACTACGGCGCGAACGGGACCTACGGAGCCTACGTCGATACCAACGAGATATCGGGGACGCTGCTCAACTACTCGGACCTGACCCCTGCCACTTACAAGGTCAAGGTCGGCGAGACTGTCAGCAAGGTCTTCCTCTTCTACGACCTGAACCCCCTGACGGACGCCCCCAACGCGGGAGTGACCAAGGACAACACCCAGTTGATCATCTACAAGGCGAGCGGGACCGATTACAGCACCCAGGTGGCCATCCCGCTTTCCGGCTATTCGTTCTGACGAGAGGCAGGTTCTGACAGATGAGGGCTTTTCAGAGAGGGTTCAGGAGCTTCAGGCGTAACTACGCCCGCAACATCATAGTAGTGGTGCTCTTGTTCGTGTGCCTGACGTTCTCGATGTCGATG
>Ga0066793_10000133_pt1 | contig 24211 bp, 22 predicted proteins | sample PersoiDNA2013189_FD_83876 | JGI IMG/M metagenome (GOLD analysis project Ga0066793, IMG submission 83876) | Permafrost soil microbial communities from the Arctic, to analyse light accelerated degradation of dissolved organic matter (DOM) -... | ecosystem: Environmental > Terrestrial > Soil >... | reverse complement strand
GCGCACGACCTTACCGAATGCATAGATCACCCCACAACAAAACCATTTTTATCTCACATCGGAGGTACATGGCGGCAGAAGATCAATACCGAAACTGTATTCTCAAATTGCTGAGATAAGCTAATTTTCACTCTAACAGGTTCAAACTCGTGTGACTGCGAGTTCTCTTCGATTGGGCTGTAGCATTCGTTTAGGATTTCCACGTTCAGGGAAGCAAAAACACTTCACGACGAGAGGATGCGCCCCTCCATTGATGTTCCATTGTCAGGTTTCAAAGCGTGCCTCTCAAGTTAAAGCGAGGGCCAGCCCAAAGCAAATGGGACGGCATATAGGGCCATGACCATCCATTTAAAGGTAACAAATGAATAAAACGGCCTGCTTGTCTTAGCGCTTGCCCTCGTAAAGCGTAGTATGCTCCAGTATCCGTAAAGCACGCCAAGAATCAAAACGAAAATGTAAGGGTAGAAAATGGCTCGAAACAGCGAGAAAGCCACCCATACCACAAGCGTGGAGTTCAGGAGCAGCAGCAGATTTCGAGTCTTGTTCCTGCCTAGGAATGTAGGGACGGTTCGCACACCGGCCTTCCTGTCCCCTTCTATGTCTCGGACGTCGTGAAGCACGCTTTCAATAAAAATATTGAGAAAAATATAGTAGGTAACCATTAGCACTATAAACGCGATATTGGATTGGACCATAAGTGGCAGGAGCACTGCTGCCATAGTCATCGTCCCTGCGATTGCGATATTTTTAAATAAAAGGATATTCTTGAGTCTCAATCTGCGCGCTCCTATGCCATAAAAACCAGCCATATAAAACGCAGAGAGGATCACGATGATTGCAGACGGATTAATGAAGAAAGCGAGAACCACCGCAATGTTGATTGATTCGAGGCTCGCAAAAAGCAGATAATCTCGGTTTTTCTTGAAGAATCGACCTTTGTCGGGCAAATTGACTGAGTCTTCTTCGAGGTCTGTTACTCTGTTTAAACTATATACAGAAATCCCTAAAAAGAACGTAGCGCCCAATAGCAAGGCGCTGTATACGACATTTTGAAGTAGAAAAGAGACGTAGAGTATTGCTACCACCACTCCGCTAACGTATATAGTAGGGAAAAGCGGATGGAACGTTATAGCGGAAAATAAGTTCTCTAGCTTCGAGCGCGGCTCTGGCAAACGAAATAGAGCAGGGAACTCCCCGTCTGACCGTTTGCGCGGCTCTGGCAAACGAAATAGAGCAGGGAACTCCCCGTCTGATGCAGTGCCGCTAAAGAATGACGGGTTCTGTTTTCTCGACATAGTACGTGAACAATTCCTTTCCCCACTCTAGTGCTTCAGGGGTATAGCTCAGAAGGGCGTTAGACCAGTCGAAACTTCCGTCCTTGAAGAAGCCGAGAATAAAGAAATAGTCAGTAACCGTGCAGGCAAAGTTCGGCTGGCGTTCAATTTTAAAGAGCTTGAGCTTTTTTTCAAGAGCTTTTTCGAGCTCTTCCTTATCTGCCGTTCTTAGAGTTGCTTCAAGTACGCCGGGCGTAAAAATAAGTTCGATATCTATGTTTTTGGCGGCCAGTTTGGTAAACTGGTTCACCATATCGTCGGCGAAAATCGGGGAGATGGCGCGTATCTCTTTGGAATTCCGAAGCAGCATATAGAGCGTAGAAAAAGACTTGAAGAGATCTGTGGGAGTACTTGTTATAAGGGTAGAATCGGCGAGATACCCTATTTTATCGAGCAAGGGTTTCGGAATGTCGCTCAAATCGTGGTCAAGCCAGAATTGCCCGTCACGTGAAAGTGTTAGAATTGCGAGCTCGATCTCGTCCAACTGTCGCACAACTATCTCACCGATGTTAGTAAGTGAGTAGTTGCGCTTCTCGTCTTGATGTACGAGATCCGCCTTCCCCAGCTCTCGTAACGCGTGCACAGCTGCCGGTGAGCTCGCGCCTACGTGTTCGCTCAGTTCAGAGAGTGTTAATTTCTTGCCTTCACGAAGTGTCTCAGTAAGATTCTTTCGCAAATCAGAGCAGGCTAAGAGCCGGAGAATGTCATGAACGGCTTGTTTGTCTACTTTCTTTTCAGTGTCGTCCATCTCTATTTCTCCTGTGTTCGAGCGCTGCGTTGTTGACAAACGCTTAGCGGCGTAGTGAGCTTGCATCAAAATCTTAAATAATATAATAGAGTTGTTGTCATATTTATCTCTAGTGACTTTTATGTGCTTTTCTTATAATAACTTAATTTTTTCATGAGGAGCATCTGTTTATTTCAGATTAATTTTTGATGCTATTTGTTAACTTTTGCTATAGATGTTATATCTTATCTTAGAGTTACAATTATTAATAAAAAATAGCAACTATTAAATACGTTTACAATAATTAGGATATATCGCACCCGTGGGAGAAATCCTGAGCAAACACGAAACAACTTTGCAGTGTTTGAGGTGCGCTTAAAGAAGGTGTATAGCACAATGAACGCGAACGCAATTGGCGCTGGGGCACGAAAAGAAACTACATCCCCATCTACTTCGCACGGTACGGCGGGCAAATATAGCCTGTTAGCACTTCGCACAATTCGAACGGCAATAGCTTGTTACATAAGGGCGCGCTCCGGCAAAACCCCTCATGCGAAGTTGCTCGTATCCCGACAACAACGTCGGGCGCGTGCGCTGACTAAAATTGAGGTTTAGATGGTATCTTCTGATCCAATGAAAGTTATAGGCGTCTCATATCAGGCGGCAGGCTCCACAGAAGTAACGCTGCTGAGCGCTCCCGGGGTCCGCGTTAAGCTGTTTGATGGCGCACAACTGACAGGAATCCTATTTAGAGACAAAGAAGACGCTGAAGAGCAGTGTTTGAACGGATTGAACGTCACGGGAATCGTCTATCGAGAGGAAGAGCGTTCCAAAGAGAGCATTTTGAAAGCGGACAAAATCGCGGGCATCATTTATCAAGAGGGGGATGCCTTAAGTTACAATATTTCGAGTGGATCAAAGATTACCGGCGTTACGTATCGAGAATCTGACGGGACTCAAGTGAAGCTGCTCAGCGGTCCACAGCTGAACGCGGACATACTAAACGGCTCACGAATAACGGGCATCGCGTATCTCGACAATAGTTCAGTTACGGTGAAGTCCGTGCGCGAAGCAGCACTGACGGGCGTGCTATACCGAGAACGTGGCGCAGACAAAGAAGACATAGTGACCGGCGTCAGGATCATTGGTATTATACATCGGGTCACTGCAACCGTTCAACGAGAAGCTGCATACAGGAAGGGCGCCGCTCAACGTGAAGCTACATATTTGAATGGCGCGGGCGCTTACGAAAAGAACGGGTTTCAGAAAGCCGAGCGAGTATTGTTGTATCTGCTGCCCATAGTCGGCGTCTTGGGTCTTGTCGTTCCGCTAGTGCTTAATCAGTCTAATTTGACCTCAGTGAGTGCGTATCTTGCAGTTCCATTGATTATCGTGCCAATAGCATATCTTCTCTACTTGCGGTTCCACCGGAGAGAGAGCGGGATCTAAATTACCAGGTGAGGGTGTTTAAACATGAAGAGTTTGGCAGGGGCGAGGGTTACCGGCATCATTTATGAGGATGAGGCCGGCGAAAGGAAGCTTCTGAGTGGGTTGAGCATTGAGGTGAAACTCTTGAACAACTCGAAAATCGTAGGCGTGCTATACCGTGACGCCGGAGTTGACGAGAACGTCGTTAGCGATATCCAACTTGAAGGGATAACTCACGAGATCACGGAGCGGGATGACGATCGAATCCTCGAAGCGTCGAAAATCGTCGCCATCCTCTATGGGGACCCCACCTCTCTCGCTGAACAAAGGCTCTGCGACCTGCGGATTAAAGGTCTCATCTATCAAGTGGAGGGGTCCAAGGAATCCAAGCTCCTCTCAGGCTTTTGCAGCACCGTACAAATTCTGCCGTGGCCACGTGTGACGAGCATTATCTGTGGAGTCAAAGACTCTCCTGACAAGAAAATGTTCAACAGCGAGGGCATTAGCGGCTTTTTATATCAAGATCGTGATCACGACGACGTGAAGCTTATTAGCGGAGTGAGAATATGCGGGGTGCTTTGCGAACAAGAGCTCGGAGGCTAAAGATGTTGGAGCAAAGTGCACCATTGGAACGGCAGTTGGAACGCGTTCGGGCAACAATGGATGCGTTTAGCGAAAAACGTTTAAGAGCTGATATGATATATAAGTACACGAACGTGCTAAGCCCTCGCTACACCAGTTTTGTTAAAGCTTCAGACGTTCCTTACGGAAACTACGACACCGATATCACCAATCCTCTTGTTCTTTTTAGGCTATCGAGGCCAATTACAAGAGTTTGCGAGACAACGAGAAAAGCAACTGACGTTTTTGTGTCTAATAAAATACTTGATTTGTATACCGTTCACTGCTTGATTTTGGATAATAAACGACGTTCAACGGAGGATCTACAGTCATGGCGATAGAGCAGCTGAACATGTTCCCCATACACGAGCTGGGCCTAATTGCGGTATATATACTCGCAATTCTTCTCGTCTGGACGTTTGTGGGTTACCCGCTTCTGATGTTACGATTCGCTCTTAGCCGCCGAGATGACAAAAAGAATTACTCATTTCAACCTTTCATCTCAATACTCGTACCGACGTTTAATGAAGAAGCGGTTATCCAAAAGAGGATCCAAAATCTACAGGCTTTGCGGTACCCAAAAGACAAGTTCGAAATCCTCGTGGTTGACTCAGGCTCTTCGGATGCCACGAAGAGTGTCGTTGAGCGAATGTGCCAAGAAGGTGGGGCGCCGCGAATAAGGCTCGTCTGCGAAGACCAACGCAATGGTAAAGCCACTGCTATCAACTGTGGAAGCGCTCATGCCGTAGGGGACATCATCCTCGTTACGGACGCAAATTCGTTGTTTGACGAAAACGTTCTGGCGGAGCTTGCCCCGTATTTCGAGAACGTCAAGATAGGCGGAGTTGGTGGACGATATGAGGTTTCGAATCCCGAAAACCCGTTGCCGGCCGTAGAGCAATTCTACTGGGAACTAGAAGATGTGCTTCGCACGGGCGAGTCTGCATTGGATTCCGCCTGCCTTTTCCAAGGGGAGATAAACGCTTGGAGAAAATCAATAGTAAAAGCTGACCCGGCGATGATTGGCGAAGATTTAGATATGTCAATCATGATACGGAAGCAGGGCTACAAAGTGGCTTTCGAACCGAAAGCGGTCTGCTATGAGCCTTCTCCCATTTCGTTTGCGGAACAGCTAACGCAAAAAAAACGCCGCTGCTTGGGCACCATCCAAAACATCTTTAAGCACTGGCATTATTTCTTTGCGCCGAGGGACTGGTACAGCCTTATAATATTTCCTTCCCACAAAGGCCTCCTGATGTTCACACCCTTCATGTTTATCGGGATACTACTCGGTTACGCCTTGATCTTGGACCCGCGTTTGATTTTGGAGCATATGTTTATCATGTCCGCGCTTTTTCTGATCCTGCTCTTAGTGTACCTACGGTACGTGCCCAGATTACAACAGGGTTACGTCAGCACTAGGCGCGTGAAGGTCAGACTCCTTGCTGTAACATATTACGTGCTATTTGATGAATACCTGCTCTTGTTGGCTTGGAAAGACTTTTTCTTCGGGAGATACTCAGTTCTTTGGGAAAAAGTCGATTCGACAAGGTCGTAAACCGAACCTGCAGAACCTCTTTGCGGGTACCCTAGGAAGCTTGACAGTTTGACCCTTTGAGGGGCGTCGCGCCTTCAAATGATGGGATCTATTCAGGTGTCCGATTAGCGAAGCAAAGAGCTGGGAACAAGTATAAGCGAAACCTTTTGCGCCCTAGTTATCGCAATGTAATTGGTCTTCCTTTATGCCGTCACGATCAGTTATAATAGCAGCAGATCGGCTTAAGGTCAAAATGTCATCAGGTCGTCTGTCTTCTTCATCCAGCGGCTCAGCGGCTCCTCTCTTATTTTGACAACGCTATGGCGCGTGCTCCATCCCGGAGCCCGTCAGAGAGTTTACGTCGCCGCTGGATTATTAATCGCTAAGCTGAGGGTCCTTCTCGATCTCGTTTAACGCATCAATAACCGTATCGCGGTCGAACTTTGCAGGGTAGAGAAACGCTATCACGTACGTTAGTACAAGTAATAGGTACTTGTAGATCAAAGCAATTGCAGATACAAGGACGAATAGCGGGAGGTATACTAACGACTTAGCTAATACGACGGCGTTGGCAGTGAGCCGTTCGGTGATAGCGACGCCGCGCCCTGTAAACTGCTGCTGGGGAGCAGCGCTCGCTGCGATCTTCGTGCGAACCAAGATGGTACTGGGACGCCCATTCAGCGCGGTGGTACCGCCGGCGCCGTCGGTGATGCGAGTCCCGTTAGTATCAGCACGCCCGTCCCGTTTAGCTAAAGCAGTCGCAGATCGGCTCAAGGTGAAAATGCCATCCCACAATATTTATTTTTTATAAGTTGTTGCAAAATGCAATGATGCAGAGCAATATAAAGCTTGCTAAGCAGTTCATTTTATGCAAATCACTTTATCAATGGCCTAAGAATTTAGCTATTGATTAAAGTTATCAATATTTGCATGAAATAAATGAAATCTTTTGGACGATACCCGCAGCTCAGCGGCTCTCCTCATATTTTAATACCGTTATGACGGTTGCTCCTTCCTGGAGTCCGTCAGCGAGCTGATCGTCGCAATTGTCCCAAGATCGAGCACGCGCAGGAGGAGACTCGCACGCAATTGCCTCAACGCGACGCTCGACAACGATAACATTATAGGTACTGCCTTTGTTACCGTAAGTGACATCCCAAACGAACGGGGCTAATGAACGCAAGCGCACCAAAAAGCGAGGTTGCCGAATCGCTCGACGATGATCAATCTTAGGCAATCTACGCTTGGGAATAAACGGGCCCTGCTTCAAGATCTCAGCTCGGGAGAGGCACGTCGCAATCAGGCCCGCGCGTCGACACATCGCTGCGCTGATTCATCAGGAGGAATCGTATCACGTTAACGACCAAGTCTGAATTTAACACACGGTTACCAGTACGTCTTGCTTCGTACGAAGTTGTGCCAATACTCCTCATTCTGATCGGTGAGGGTCTACTGTTTGCAGGCTACCAGGTGCTCGGCGTCGGCGTGCAAGCGTTCAACATCGTCGTGGTTGCCATCATCTTGGCGACACTGCACGCTGAGCGAATGCAGCTTGTTGAAGCGCTCGCTCTGATATCGGTGTTTCGTGTCGTCAACCTCTCGTTCGCGCTGGTTTCAACCGTGACGATCTACTGGCTCGCCACCATCTACGGCGTGATGTACTTGCCTATCATCTTGCTTATCGTCCATGAGAAGCTAAGCCGATATGACCTGGGCATCTATGATGTTCGCCGCTCCGTGGTGTTAGTTCCGCTTGGCGCGGTGATCGGCGCGGACTTGGGGGTTATTGAATACGCCATTTTTGCTAACAACCCGCTTATACCAAATGCTTCAGTGGTGCAGCTCATTCAGTTGAGTATCGTGATGATCTTCTTTGTGGTGCTCGTTGAGGAGCTACTTTTTCGTGTCCTCATACAGCCGCAGCTCATTGAGCGAACAGGTGCGATTGCAGGCATCCTCATCACGAGCGTGCTCTTCGGCGCCATGCACGCGGGCTACGCCAACGTCTATGAACTCCTCTTTGCCACTGGAGCCGGCATCATTTTAGGCGTCGCTTTCTACGAAACGAAAAATCTGCCGTTTGTCGTGGCGATCCACTCCTTTAACAACATCGTCCTCTTTGGCATGCTCGCCTTCTTCTTGCATTGACCGGAATTGCTCTCGGTTGAATGTCCTTGCTTTAGAAGAGTCGTGCTGCCGTGAATACTAAAAAGGCGCAAAACGTGACGATGAGAGGTACGTAGATGATCCGCAAGGCTGCCCCCCTATGTGCGTTCGAAGAGTCATGCAACCTCGGAAAGAAAGCTGCAACCATCTGAAGACGGCGAGTTGCAGCTGAATTTGCATTCCAGTAGTCGCCCCTCGACATCACATCCGTTAAGGCAAGCACGAAGATGAGTGCGCCGACTGCAATAGCGGAGCAGGTAATGACGACACTGATTGCGAGCGCCGACGAGGTAGTCGACGAGAGACTACCCATGGTTGTACTGCTCGAAGTCAAAGTCGAAATAAGTCCCATTATGAGTATAAAATGCTCATATTAGTATAAAACGCTTTGTGCCACCCTCAACGCAGGTCGTATAGTACTGTATAGTGCAGGCTTGAGACCGTGTTGTTAAAACGCTCCGACAGCGTGTCAAATCAGCAAGACGAAATCGAGTCGGTCTAATAAAGGAAGCAAGCTCGGTGAAGCTTATTCGACTGAAGATGTCCTAAACATGATCCCTCTGACGGACTTATTACCGATGGATACATGACAACTGATCATCAACCCATTTGACAGAACTGAAGCTCAATTTTCGACAGGCATCGTGCGTTTCCATATGCATCGCCTCCAAAAGCTTATTACGCACCAATGATCACTGCAACTACTAACCATACAAAAATAGCCTTAGTCAACAATTGCCCTGCAAACCCCTCCATTTTGCGTTTATCCTATCATGTCATCGCATCGCGCGACGTTTTTCTGTGATCCACCGAAGCCCGAGACCCACACTATACCCAACAGCGTAAGTTTAAAGAATTTGTTAGCTGTGGTGCTATCGATTCAGATCGCATTATGGGTATTAATGGGGCTCAACGTGCTGGGCATCTCGATCCCAATTGTTCAGCCGCTTATAGGCTTTTTATATCTTACCTTCGTTCCTGGGATTCTCGTACTAGCAGTTCTGAGGATGCGCAACCTGGGGATTGTTGAAACTATCTTGTATGCGGTAGGGCTGAGCCTCACAGTTGTACTCTCGATTGGGCTTGTGCTCACCATTATCTTTGACGCTTTGAATATCCTTACACCGTTTTCTTTAATTACCATCACGAGCTCGGTAAGCTTTTTGGTGCTGCTGTTGTGTGCCATTACTTATTTTAGCAACAGAACACACCCAAAACCGCTTTTTAACACCAAAATTTCAGTACCTTTAACGCCTACATTGTTTTTGTGCATAATACCTTTCCTAGCAGTTTTTAGCACATATCTGGTCAATACCTACAACGTAGGTGCGGGACAGTTGTTTTTGTGGTCGATTATTGGTGTCGTCGTCCTTTTAATCGCGTTTGATAAGGTTATTCCTTCGACACTATATCCTTTGGCTGTTTTTGTTATTGCTATAACCCTTCTTTTTCAACAGACGCTAATATCAATGTGGTTATATGGAGCTGACATTCAGAGCGAGTGGAATTTAGCTAATGCCGTATTGACCGCAGGTGTCTGGAATCCGAATTCCTCGGTCGTTCAGTATAATGGAATGCTAAGCGTTGTCGTGCTTGCGCCTATTTACTCCCTCATCTCGAATCTCGATCTCATATGGGTTTTCAAGATTATCTATCCTGTCTTGTTTGCGCTCGTCCCTGTTGGCTTATATCAGATATTCCGCAAACAACTGAATGTTAAGGTGGCATTCCTGTCGTGTTTCTTTTTCATGTCGTTCGCGACGTTTTATACCGGAATGATTACGTTGGCGAGACAGGAAATTGCCGAGCTCTTCTTTGTTTTGTTAATTTTACTGCTCGTGAGCAAAGAGATGGACCAAAGGATTCAATCAGCCTTGTTTATGGTATTCGGCCTGTTACTGGTGGTCTCTCACTACGGGCTCTTTTTTATAGCTGTACTCTTCCTTTTTTTGATGTGGCTTGTGTTGACCATTGCACGCGTCCGCGGATCGAAACTGACGCTGCGACACTTACAAACTAAGATCGGGATCCACACTGACAAACAGATCACCGCACCATCTCATTGGTCACTTCCAAGAAGCCTCGGAGTCCACAAGGACAAACAGATCACCGAACCATCCCCAAGTCCACCTCCAAGAAGCCTCGTAACGATTCTCACTATATCAGTACTTTTCATCGCAGCGACTGCATGGTACTTCTATACTGCGCAAGGGTCGGTCTCCATACGGATCGTCTCACTCGTAAGCAACATCGCAGGTTCAATAGGGGAGTTGTTCAACCCCCGATACAGCGAAGCTGTATACGTTGTCGCCGCAGGTCCTGTATCAGGCGTACTGCATCGGGTAAACGCGTTTATTAACTACCTCAACGTGTTTTTCATGCTGGCAGGCGTGTGCTTGACAGTTTTTCTGAAAAACCAGCGTTTTAAGCTCCAAGTCCCATATATAGTTCTCTCGAGCATCACATTAGGATTCCTAATAGCTTCCGTAGCCTTGCCGTATCTTGGCGCGGAGCTAAATTGGACGCGAGTTTTCCAAATTACGTTGATCGTTTTAGCACCATTCCTCGTTATAGGTTTCGTCAAAATCGGTGAAGCTACTGGCGTGGTAATGGGAAAAGTTACTAGTAAGCTCGGGTATGGAAACTCAACGCTGGTGAGCCCTTCGCGTTTGATGCGATTGCTCGCTATATACATAATGTTTTTTTTGTTGCTTTCGAACGGCTTTTTGTTTGCCCTTGCAGAGGGCTATCAGAATATGGCGCTGAGTACTCAGGTTGATGGTGTGTACAATCATGAAACGATCACTGGAGCCAAGTGGCAAGCCTCTAACAGCGTCACTGTCCCCCTCTCAGGTAAAAGAGTCACGATCTCCTACTTCGCCGACGGCGTCCGCTATGAAGATACCCCCCAGATCACCGACGCGAATGGCCAGATCATCTACAATCAGACCTTCAACTCCACCGGTCGACGCGAGTATTACGCTGCCTTCGCCTCCGATGGCTTCTATCAGAACTCAACAAGCGCCATCGTCGACGTCAACGTTGACAGCAACCAAGTTAGTAGCAACGCCACCGGCCAATCCACTGCAAACGTCAGTAGTGCTGCCCCAACCATCACCCTCTCTGCGTCCACAACCATCCCTGAAGTCGGCCAGCCCGTCACCTTTACCGTCACGCTCACAGGCGACCAGGTCGTATACGGAGATTACTATAACACGATCTTACTTAGCAGCCTCGGAATAGGGCAAGCGCGACTTCCGTTTTTCCTACAGAACGAAATAGCTAATGGCTCTAACATATTCCTGGGCACGTACAACATCGAGCACAACACGATTCTATCCGTCAATTTTGAAGGAGTAAATGCGCTGGCTGACTATCAAAATGTCACATCTCTTACTAGTAACAGAAGTCTGATTTACTCTAACGGAGGTGCCAGCGTATATAGTTGAAAGGAGAAGCTCTCCCCCATATAGACGGAGGATTCAGGGCATGCTGAGGCATTTATGAGGGGGTTAACAGATCAGAAACCTAGTGGTCGTGATGGATTTCACGCCAAAAACTACCTTGTTGAGATGGACATCCTAAGATCAATAGCCATCTGTCTCATAGTTTTGGTACATCTCGTTCTAATTTTAGGATATTCTGTCGATTTTTTACAAGCACATGCTTATTATTACACGGTAATTTCAGCGTTCACTTTTTTCGGTCTTGCTCTGTTCTTCTTCATATCTGGCTTCGTCATCAACTTAAACAATAGTAGTATGCAAACGCGCGCAGATATCCTCAAGTTCTACAAGAAAAGGGCAAAAAGGATATACCCTCTCTATTGGTTAGCTATCTCGCTGCCGTTGGTATACCGACTATTTTTAGCTAATTTACTGCCCACGGTACATTCACTGATAGCAGCTTCAAGTTTAACTATCCCAACGATCAGCGCATCTTCTGTCTTTGTTAATTTCCTTGGTTTACAAGTCCTTTTAGGTAGCACAGTTGAGATACCAATGGGCGCAGATACCGTTGCCATCAACTGGTTCGTCGGTGTTATCCTGATCTACTATGCGTTATATCCCGTCATCGTGGTTTTATCGTTGAATAAGGTACAAAGAACGATCATTGTGGCTCTATCTCTACTCTTGTTTTTTGCTTTATACTCCATTTTTCTCTCGCCTATGGATTTTCGGTTTTTTCTATATTATCCAATCTTCATTGCAGGCATCATTCTGAGCAGAGCTGGCATCTTTGACAAACTGCATTCAAAAAGATATGTTATTGGCAGCGCCGGCGTTCTAACCGTGTCAGTATTGCTGTATTTTATTGTGACTGATTTCAACTTAACATTCAGCGAGCCTGTAACGGCTGTCGCTAGCATCCTGTTTGTTGACAGTGTGATGATCGCATTAATCCTGTTATCTCTGGTAATAACGCCACATTATTCAAAAGATCTCGGCGAGAGAGCTGTTAAGCTAGCTTCGTTTATAGCATTCTCTTCGTATGCAGTGTTTCTGTTCCATGACATGTTCCTAGTAGTGTTCCGGAACCTTCTGAACGAAGTGTTCCACCTTGGGTTCGCTGCTACTGCTACGTTAGTCATTCTGTGCGGAGTACCTTTGCTCTTTGTCACGTGTTACTACCTACAGCGTGGCGTTAATAGGCTTGTGGATAAAAGCGCACTGCTGCTTACGATCATCTCGCCGGCATGGAAGCGCTTTAAATCAATCTTTTCAAGCTTCTAATAAGTAGCTTCCAGCACAAGTTTAGGTATACAATTAACTCAAAGCAAGAGAATGGCCAACCAGGAAACTCATTAGTGCTACAGTTGATGATTTCTAACGCTATGCATGCAGATCCACGCCACAATGAACGTGTCACCAGAGAAACGCTCTTTAGGAAGAATACGAGATACATGAGTTCTTATAGCTTGTAAAAAAAATCGCAGGCATGTGCCGGACCCTATATCAACGAGTTGGCTTCCGATAAATTCGAAGCAGGGGCTTAGCTTCTATCTCGAATCAGATAGAATGGCGCTTGGGAGGAAAAGCAACACAGGTATACAAATAAAAGATGCGTTCACGATAGAAGGTCTAATTTGGCGGTATCTACGCTTACTTAGAACGGCTGAATATGTTCATAATTGCAAAACTAAGTCAGTAAGTAGAGTGATCCCCGAAAAATATCTTGCTTTTAGATTGCATCGGCTTGGACTTGTGTTAGGTTTTCATATACCACTGAACGTCTTTGGCCCAGGACTACGCATCATCCATCAGGGCACAATTATCGTAAATAGCAACGCCCGCGTAGGCGCAAATTGCGAGCTTCACAACCTGGTTCATATTGCACAAAATCTTCATAATGCACAAAAAGGAGCAGAGAGCGACCGAGCGCCAACAATAGGGGATAACGTGTTCATCGGCCCCGGGGCTCGTGTTTTAGGAGGTATAACTATTGCCGACGGAATTGTAATCGGAGCCAATAGCGTTGTGACGCAGTCATTTAATGAAACTAATATTACTATTGCAGGGGCCCCCGCGCGAAAGATCAGTGATCGCGGTACTGACGTGCAATGGGGGCCGGGGGATGGCGATGAAATCATTAATTATCTAGCCGCTCACAGAGGACAATTTTCTGTTGTTAGGACGTCAGCTGAATAGCAGCTAAACCTAGCTATTCTAATGGTATATCTCAAATTAATCGTAGCTAACTTTCGGCAAATACGTAACGCTTCACTGTTGGGGGCATATTTTATCAATCGCATCAATGAGTCGCTTACTGTTAACAGTCTCACTGTAATACGTTTCAATGGTCTGTCGAGCGTTTTTTCCCACCCTATCCATTAAGTCAATGTCAAAAAGGCACTCATTGACTTTGGCGACCAGCTCAGATTCATCGTAGACCAAGATGTCTTCGCCAGGCGTGACGTGGTCGAAGCTGATTAATCCTACTGGCGTTGTAAAAACCGGCACTGAACACGCCATTGGCTCTAAAACCTTTGTTAGTGCTCCAAAACTCGAATATTTCGCGGGGACCAAAACGGCGTCTAAGAGCGTTAGCTTGTCAACATAATCTTGAAAATCGTTGAGATAACCCGTATAGCTTATTCGTTCGTTTTGGATCTTATAGTTACACTGACCGATAACGACGAAGTTGATGCGTGCGTCAAATTTGTCTATGTTCTTATATAAAAAATCTAATACGGAGCTGCTTACTAGAAAGTTGCGGTTTGCATCATATTCATTAATAAATGGACCAATTAGGCCAACGTTCTTTCTTACTTTATCATCTGATATCTGTTCACGTGCACTTTTTTTAGGTTTAAACTGTTTTTCATCTACGAAATTTTGGACTATGAAAATATTCTCGTTAAACTTGCCGTAATATTTGCAGATATCCTCAGATAGAGCAATTATGCAGTCAGCGTGTTTAACTGCAAACTGCTCACGCCATTTAAGCATCTTGATCCTAACCTTATCAATGGGACCTGGATCAGGGTAACGCTCTTCTCTCTCAAGTGATATGACTCCGTGCGCCTCAAGAATGACTTTGCAGGTCCACCACTTAGCTAACGCAAAGTAGGTAAGAAAACCCCAGAAATCGTGTGAGCAATAAACAAGATCGAATCGGTTTTTTAAAAAAACGGGGATCAGTTGAAAGTTCCAAAACTTTGATGGCTTTATCACCTCTACGTTGTCGGATTTGCCCTTATGCTCCCCTCTCATAATTAGTGTGCAATCGTACTTTTTCTGCAGTAATTCAAAGACACGTTTTGCCCGCACGATTGTGCCATCGCTCCTTGAGATATCACATAAGCAAGAGACAGCAATCTTCATCTTATTCCCTCAAGATGCCACTAGCCTGCGCTCGAATACCGAGTGTTCAATGTCCGCACGCTTAAGTATAAGTGGGAAATGTGTTGGCGTCGCAAATCGTTCACAACTTATCTTATGTATTGAGCACGGACTGATATATTTGAATGGTTTTTTCTGCAATAACTTCCCAGGACAAATACTGAAGCGCTCTTTGTCGGACCATTTTTCCGAGATCCTCTCGCAATCTTCTATTCTCTAAAAGATCGCGTACAGCAGAGGCAAGAGAAGCGGGGTCGTTCGGAGAGACGTATACACCCGCGTCACCTAAATACTCTGAGCTTCCCCCTAGGGGGGTGGCGATCACTGGGGTGCCATTCATCATAGCTCGTGTAATAATACTACTCCCCCATACTGGTTCGGTAGGGATAGCAAATGTGAAGATGCTCTCCTGCATTTTTTCATCGAATTCTCTTTCACTCAAACTCCCATACCATTTGACCTGATCTTCTACGTTGTTTCGTCTTGCCTCGTTTTTCGTTTTTTCTTCATCCTCCTTTCCATAGATTCCGTAGACCTCGAGGTTGACCTTGATACCTTCATCACGTAAAATACGAAGTGCTTTGAGAAGGCTAAAGAATCCCTTGAATTCTTCCGGGCTCCCAAAAAAAGCTACTCTGGTCCTTGCTAGTCCCCTAAGGTTGACCTTCTGACTACCAATGAAAACGACATGAATTTTGTCTTCTGGAATCCCGACCTGCATCAGGCGATCTTTTTGTCGCTTGGAATGAACGATGACAGCGTCGGCGTATTGATACACTCGGGGAAGCAACCGCAGAGGGTTTCCTCGCCCATAGAGCCTATCAATATACAGGTTATGAATGGTCACCACTTTACATGGTGCCTTTGATTGTGTGAGAAGAGTAAGAAGAGGTAACTCTCCAAAAGAATAAATTGAGCTTTGTTGGTAATGGAGAATATCGGAGTCTCTACACTGCTTTGCATAGAGCGATCCTAGGGGAATCCTACTTGCACGATAGAAAAGGCTTTGAATCCTAGATCGGTCAGGTTTATCTGCATAAGAATCAAAAGGCGCGTTAACCAGACAGTATTTGCCACCAAAAAGAGTAGGAGAGCCACGATATTTATATTTGCACGCACAGTGACTCGTGACAACTTTGACTGAAACGTCTCTTTTGATTAATTCATTAAGCAGATTCTCCGAATAATTGGCCATAGAAATGTCATGATACCAACAGGTTATCATGCAAACAGAGAGCTTTTTTTTAATCACAATCACCAATTGATCGGCATTTTTGCCATGTATCCTACAATGATATAGGTTTTTACGCTACACTGAAAGATACGAAAATGGTGGATACTAGGAACGATCTCTGTACGAACCAATACGATCCCCTAGCTTGTTTATTGTTGTCTCTCCATCTCGCTCAACATTTAGAAAATGGCCCGTCTGATCTAGAAAATGCATCTAGAGACTCAGAATCCCCCGTATTCACACGGCGACGTCCTTTAAGCAGACTGCCGTGGGTGCAGCTCAAAGAAGCGCCATATAAGATCAGTAGTCGGAATCTTAGTAGGCCATACATGTGTCCCGCCGTTGAGCGTATAAAGGACCACTTCGGTGCCGTTTGCGCCCCTGCCGTAGGTGGTCACTGTGAGGTTGCCCTCTACTTGCTGTCGTGGCACGGAAACGGTCCCGTCGCGCTGTGCCCAGGAAAAGACGGCGTCGACGGCAGGGGGGACAGGAAGGGCGCTCGCACTATGGGTGCTGTTGTTGTACGGTACGGCCTCATCAGCGGTGCCATGGACAGCAAAAACCGACACCGGTCCGGTCGCGTTGCAACTCTCAACAACAGATGTTGCAGCAACAGGCGCTATGGCAGCGAAATCCTCAGAATCATCGCAGGCAAGACGATACGCAAGCATTCCCCCGTTCGAAAGACCAGCGGCGTACACACGCGAATCATTCACGGCTAGATCACTCTTGAGCTTTACGAGGAGCGTCTTAATGAACCCGCTATCATTGAAAACTTGCTGGGATGATGGCCTACAGCATGTTCCCGCATTCCACGAGTTATCCAGTCCCTGAGGATACACGACGAAAAAACCATTAGCGTCAGCTTCCTTGTTAAAGCCGGTGACGTTTGCAAAGGTTGCAGCGTCGCTACCAAACGAGTGTAGCGCAAAAACGAGCGGGAGGGGCGTATTTCCATCGTACTGTGGTGGAACATGGAGATCGTACGATCGTGCGTATCCTTCGAACATCAATGTTGCATGGTAGTCACCAGGACGCACGGGCTGTTCATTTGTGTTTTGCGTAAACCAATAGAATGAAGACGCTATTACGATTGTTGAAATAACGCAGATAACAACTACAAGGAGCTGGGAACGCATGCCTGCATTTGATATAAGGAGGTGTTTTATATAAGTCTCTCTTCCATTTAGCGCTTTAATCACTCTAACATGACAAATCACTCTAACATGACAACAAAGAGTTATTAGTCACATAGACGTGCTGCTTTGAAGCGCCTACACTGCGTCAAACTAGGTTTCATAGCACTCGCTGACATTGGCCACCAGCCCGAGCTGCTCTTATACATGATCTAATCTCTTCTTTTAAGCATCCACATCAAAACGATCAAGGTCAGGTGTGGACTAAAGGTCTATCCTGCCAGCCGCTGAATCACATGCAAACAGTCTTAGTATGTACGAATCTACAGTGTCCGAGATTCACCACAGCAAGATCTCATTTCACCGTACTCGCTTGTGTGCAAGTCCGGGGGATCATTCTGCTCACCGATGTCCACTTTCCGCCCTCTTTTTCCATAAGTAAACGTACTGACCGGTAAGCGGCGTATTCCCGTTCTTGAGCCGTACCCACATGGTAGTCGTGCCTTTTGCGACCTCTTGCTTTGGTGGGTATGCGTTCAAGGTGGTCTGGAAAGGCGTCGAGGTAGGCGCTGGCGTTGCTAGGCATCGCGGTTGACGTGGGGGTTGGTGAGGGGCTTGGTTTATGTATTGCTAATTACATGCTGCAATGTGGTATCTGCCCATTGAAGGAACCAGTTTATATCTGGAACGCTCGATCCGCCTTCTGGGAACGCTGACCACAAAAAGTTGTAAATCATACCGTCAAACGGTTTCCCATTTATCTCATACAAACTGTTTATCCTATCAAGTGCGCCTTGTTGTTCTGTATAACAACGATTATTTGGTTCTCCCAGTCCCTGCGGCGCCCACCAACCCAAGTCGGTACCATTTTCATAAGGCGCTCCATTACTCCACTTTTCATTCGCGCACACTTGATCTACATTCAATATTATTGGCAGATTAGGATATGCAGCCCTTACCTTCGGCAGAAACGCGCTCCAGTCAGTAAAGAACTGCTGCTTAAATATCTCTAAAACGAGTTCGTCAAGCATGCCAACCCGCTGGAGTGGTGTGGGCATTGGACTGATATCTGTTCCATCAGCGTTTGTACCCATCAGAACGTTCACTCCACGGCTGTCTGTGTTGTTTTGCCAACCGCTCCAGTCCTTTTCGGAAACGCTATAATTTGTACGGTTTTGGAGCCATGTAACGCCGTTTGTATAAGCCTGTTCGAATGAATAGCCTTGGAAATTCGTGCTACAATTGTGTTCAATAAAATCTAGTGCGGCGCCAAACGACGATTCGTATGATGTGGCCATGCCGCTTGTGGGTGTATAATGCACTGAATCGTAGCCTGGTGTTTGATAGGTTAGCAGGGATTGTGCATTCATTACATCTGAGAGTTCAAGCCACCATTTTATATTGTATTTGTCCATCAGGGCAACATAGGTGTTCTTGAAATCATCCATCTGTGTATGGCCCGCGCCGAGTGTGGCTAGTTCTTTGGGATAACTGGATACCATATTAGCAGTTGGACAAAATATCACGCCCCATCCGTTTTCAATAATGTATTGTAGTTGATTGTTCGTGCCGGTTGGATACTTAACAACACTCCCGTTACAGTCATAGAACGTAATGCTACCTGATCCATCAGTTGGGGTGAACTTGATTCCGTGTGACCATCCCGGTTCGCACGAAACACGCCCGAAAACTGGGTATTGAAGCCGTTTATTGGGGGTTACTCCAGTTTTAACCTCGTTTAAAGGCTTAGCTGGCGTATATAGGCCAATGGCGGCGATGCTTGTGATGCACATCACGGCGATTAATATCGCGGCTATAACTTGCCACCGTTTAAGCGATTTCATTACTTTTCGCCTTGTTCGCTAAACTAAGCCCGTAAGACTCGTCTTTTGAGCAGCTAAAGTGTTCCTTTCGTGCGCAGATTACAGTTCCCTAGATTTGACTTCTACGTCTTCCAATATTGCGTATATAGGTCAATACGTTTTCGGGTAAAGGATGCTTATAGTCTTTCCAATCAATTCCGCTGACCCCATGAATCATTATGTACGCCCTGTTTGACTGATCTCAATCAAAAATATCTCCATATTGTTCAGCAAACTTCCTCAGATCGTTCAGAATAAAATCAGTTGGCATTCGCGTGAGTGAATTCTTCTGCCGTTTTAACCACATCGCAAGCGAGTTGTATTCAAGGGGGGTCTCTCATTCTCTATACGCCTAAAAGTGGTTGAATCGCTTGTATCACCTGTGGATGTAAAGGAACGTAGTGTTGCATCTTTTTTTGTCTTCAGCACATTCCAAGCCGGCACTCAATGTGGCAGGGCTAGTGGCAAAAACGGGAGCACCCCTAATAGTAGTATATCATCCACCGCGTGCATCGTGATGACAAACGGCAGATTTTTTGTCTTGTAAAATGCGACGCCAAAGATGACACCGGCTCCGGTCGTGAAGAGGAGCTCGTAGACGTTGCCGTAGATCGCGTGTATGGCGCCGAAGAGCACGCTCGTGATAAGGATTCCCGCGACGGCACCGCTTCGCCCAATGAACTGCGGCTGTAGCAGGGCACGAAAGAGCAACTCCTCAACGAATGCCACAAAAAAGATCATAACGATGCTTAACCCAATGAGCCCTGAGGCTGAAACGTTCGGAATAGGCGCCGTAGGCACAAGAATGGCGTACTCAATAAGCGCGAGTCCCACGCCAGCGAGGGTGCCTAACGGAATGAGGTACATCAATCGGCGGCCTCCCGCGAGCCCAAGGTCGTGGCGGCTCAGTTTTCAGCGTGCAACGATCGTTATGATCGGGATGAACATCACGCCGTAAAACGCCACCCACAAGAACAAGGGCAACGTCGGGATGACCACGATGAGGGGTAAGAACATCACGGAGACGATGGCGAGTGAGTAGATAATCGACACGTGCGCAAATGAGAAGCTGACGACACCAAACACCGATATCAAAGCAAGCGCTTCGATGAGCTGTACCCGCTCCCCCTTCAGCGTCACCATTATAATGGCAACCGCGATGATATTGAGCGCTTGCACGCCGACTCCGAGCACGCTGTAACCTGCAAAGAGCAGGCCCTCGCCGACGAAGATGAGGAATACGACAAGGAATTCATACGACGCCAAGTTGAAAACAGTCCGCGCCCTAAATACAGGAGCGAGCGCGGCTTGTGTGGTGTCACGGAGACGCAAAACTATCCCCCAACATGTTACTACTCTTTCGACCAGCTAAAGATATTCTGGTGCTTTGCTATTTTTACGACACCAGCGTTTTACTCCACGGGATTTGACGTATTGCTCGCAAGCTCGATTATTTCTGAGCTGCTTTCGGAGCGGATGATAACTGTTATATCACTCCCACGCTCAACTCATAAGAAAGCGTGAACGCCTGTTCTGCATCCGAGTAAAGAATCGAAGTAACTCTTTTTATTCGTACCTTAAAACAGGGCCTCTTTATAACTAACCCTACGATGTAGCCTTTTGTCCATAGATCAGTTTGTAGTAGTTTGAGGACTTATCGAGCGTGCCCACTTGATCTCTTGATGATGTCTTGCAGAGAGCTACAAACAGTGTCAATTTGTTCCGTTGTCAAAGCAAGCCCAGACGGCAAATACAGCCCACGTTCGTGAGCCCGGTCTGTGTTTGGATAGCTCTCCCCTTTGAACAGTCCCATACGGGCAAAAACTGGTTGTGCGTGAAGACCGACGAAAAAAGGTCTCGCCCCAATATGTCTCTCTTTGAGGAGTCCGATCATCGTTTCAGCATTAATTTCGCACTCTTCATCAAGCTCAATTGCATACATCCAGTGGACCGTTTTGGCGTAGGGCTCCTCGACTTGGAATCGTATGTGGGGGATATCTTGGAGTTTCTCCTTGTAATACTGTCCCAGCGTTCGCTTAATTGCTATAAACTCCTCAATGCGTTCAAGTTGTGCAACGCCTAACGCTGCTTGGACGTTACTCATCCTAAAGTTGTAACACAGTTCAGTATGGTAGAATCGCTTTGTTGGTTTGAAACACAGATCACGATATGAAGCAGCCCTATCTGCAACGGTTGGATCATTACTTAGCACCATTCCCCCTTCGCCAGTCGTAATTATTTTGTTAGCATAAAACGAGAAACACGCGGCGTCACTCATATTGCCACATTTAATCCATTGATCCCTGGTTCGGCTCAAATATTCTGCACCGTGAGCTTCTGCAGCGTCTTCTATGATTTTCAGATCGTACCTTGACGATATATCAAATAGAGGATCCATGTCAACGGGATGGCCATAAATGTGCACTGGCATAATTGCCCGCGTCTTTTTTGTTATTTTTGATTCTACGCCATTCACATCAATGTTCCACGTTTCAGGATCCATGTCAACGAGCACAGGCTTTGCGCCGAGCCTCAGCGCCGCTATCGCACAAGATATAATAGTAAACGAAGGCATAATGACCTCGTCATCCTTTCGAATGCCGAGTGCATACAACGCTGTTTCAAGCGCAGCTGTGCCATTACAGACGGCTACCCCGTATTCGGTGCCAATGTAGTGTGAGAAACTTCTCTCGAACTCCGTTACAAACGGCCCTTCAGAAGATATCCAGCCGCTTTCTATACATTGTGTGAGCAGTTCTTTCTCTCTACCATCAAGCAGTGGTTCGTTCACTGGGATCACGATTGATCCTCGTTATGCGTGTTGTTATGACGAGGGAAGCGTACTTTATCGTCGTCGCCTAAATAAGGCCCTTGTTTTATCTCTATCATCTCTGTAGGTTCAAGTATTTCGAAGCCATGGCCTCCGGATGCGAGTAAAATGAGGTCTCCTGCCCCTAAAATGTAGCTGTTCCAATATTCGTTTTCACTGGTGTAAAGATCTACTTGAACCTTTCCGCTTTTGACAATGAGGACCTCTTGCGTGCGTACTATTTCACGATTAACTTCATTGTGAACGTGGGGCTCGATAATTTTCCCCTTTTCGTGCTTCATATATGCAAGCTGCTGTGAAAATTCAGGCGGAGTGAAGAACTGTATCCCACTTTGCTCATAATCTGAGCGAATAATTATAGCGAATATCTGCCGCTCTTTATCACGGATTATTTCAGGAATCATCAGATCCTCCCGATCATTTTAACTGAATTGTGTGCGTTTGCAGAAGAAATAATCGTCGAATATGGATATGCGGAGACAATAAACTTTTTGGTAATCTATCAATCTTGCTTTTTTGGCAACATGATCATAAAGTCGATCTCTTCCTCAGGGGACAATTTTCGCCACATGAACAACCGCCGGATGGACTGCCCTATGGAAGGCTTAATTCTTGAAGACGTGAATAAAGCAACGTATCTTCTAACGGCCCTCTTAGATGCGCACGCGGCAATGCATCTGGGGCTAGCCTCTTACACCCATCAACTTTTTGTAGGCAAAATGGATCTTGTGCAGCGTGTCGGTTTTTGTAAGAGTCAAAAACGGTTCTAGTACTGGATTAAACTTCGATTTGTATCGAGCAGGACCCGCATCAGATACGCCTAAATCCAGCTTCTTAAAGCCCTCTGATTTTGCCCGCTTAATGACTTCCCAGTCAAGATACTCATTCACACCTAGGTCCCGGCGCGCACTAACGCCACCGATCCAAAGGCCATATCGCTCCTTTTGCATGGCACAGCACGCGATTGCGGTCGCGACCATTCCGTCGATGCTGAGGGTGTAAACGGTTATGTCTTGGGGGAACGCAGCCACAAGCTCCTTAAGATAAGTATCGCTTAGTAGGGGCACTTCTATGCCGAGTTCGGAGAACCTCGGCCGCCAGATGTCAAGCAACGTGCTCACGTCATTCGTTTGTTGTATCTCAGGTGAATATGGGCTCAACTGCTTAATCCGCTGCCTGCAGCGCCTAGTGAATGATGTCCAGATCTCGTCGAGGGATCTTTCCAAGTCGACAGCATACGTCATCCTCAAGTGCTCCCTGTAGTTCTTCCAAATGAAGAAGCGTAAGTCAAGGAGATTTGGGACGGTCGTAAAAGAGACGAGATTCGGAGCGATCTTATCAATTTCCCTGCACACCTCGTCTGTCACTTCTTCAAAGATTTTTTCCTTGGGAGTTGCCTTGCGCGCTTCCACGCTTGGATCAAACGCGGGACCTAAATACGAAATTTGTGTGTTCGGCGGTGGAGAGTTCATGACTGTCAGTCCGCGGTTCCGTCCAATAAACAACGGGAATATGCATCTCAGCTCTTCTCCCGAGTATACGCAATAGGGCAGGAATTCGTACTTCGAATGTCGCTCAACAGTCTTTAGGAAGTCCCACTTGTGAAATAGTGATCCCTGCGGGCTAGTTTCCACAAACTCGTCCCACTGCTCTTTATCTTCGAGCTGCTCAACAGCCATTTTTACGCCACCGCGCAGGAAATCGCCGCTTTTTTACAACTATTTTATCAAGAGAATAAATGAGCGGGCTTCTGTTAGATGCAAATCAGCGGCGTATAAAGGTTTCGATGTAAAAAATGGCAAGCTACCCTCTTTTGTCAATACAACCCCTAAACAATCTTTTGCACAGCAATGCATCTGAGACTAGCTTTTTAGACCCCGTAACTTTGTGTACGCAAAATGGATCTTGTGTAGCGTGTCGGTTTTTGTAAGAGTCAAAAACGGTTCTAGTACTGGATTAAATTTCGATTTGTATCGAGCAGGACCCGCATCAGATACGCCTAAATCCAGCTTCTTAAAGCCCTCTGATTTTGCCCGCTGAACGACTTCCCATACGAGATAATCGGTCACACTCAGATCTTTGCGTGCATTAACGTTACCGATCCAATAGCAATATCGCTCCTTTTGCATAACACAGCACGCGGTTGCGGTCGCGATCATTCCGTCGATGCTGAGGGTGTAAACGGTTATATCCTGGGGAAAAGCAGCCACAAGCTCCTCGAGGTACCTATCGCTTAGTAGGGGCACTTCTATGCCGAGTTCGGAGAACCTCGGCCGCCAGATGTCAAGCAACGGGCTGACGTCATTCGTTTGTTGTATCTCAGGTGAATGTGCGCTCACATTCTTGATTCCCTGCCTGCACCTTCTAGAAAATGATGCCCAGATCTCTTCGAGGGATCTTTCCAAGTCGACAGCATACGTCATCCTCAAGTGCTCCCTGTAGTTCTTCCAAATGAAGAAGCGTAAGTCAAGGAGATTTGGGACGGTCGTAAAAG
>Ga0066793_10000132_pt1 | contig 24414 bp, 29 predicted proteins | sample PersoiDNA2013189_FD_83876 | JGI IMG/M metagenome (GOLD analysis project Ga0066793, IMG submission 83876) | Permafrost soil microbial communities from the Arctic, to analyse light accelerated degradation of dissolved organic matter (DOM) -... | ecosystem: Environmental > Terrestrial > Soil >... | reverse complement strand
CCCGATGACGAGCAGAATCCAGAGGATGTGAAGCGCTGGTGCCAGCAAGCCGCCCCCACCGAGGAGCAGCAGCAGCAGGATCAGGACGATCAACGCAACCACTCTTGATTTACCTCCTTTCGAGCTGGTCCTTGCGGCCAGCCGTGATTTCTTGTACCTACTTGAAAAACGCTTGGCGACCCCGCGATTACCCGGCCACAAGACGCCTAGGAACGCTTCGTGGACGCCCCGCTGCGTCCCGATTTGCCGCCCTTCATCAGAGACCGACAACCCGTGGCGCTCGGCTACTCGCAAAACAAAAGAGGGCCGGCCCTTGCGGACGCGGCCCTCATGTCCCCTGAGGAGGGTTACGGAGACGAGGACGGAGAGGCCATCGGCGAGGCACCAGTGCCGCCGCCGGTGCCTGTGTTGGTGGTCGGTGCCGGGGACGAGACGGTCGGGTTCTGAGCCGGTGCCACGCTCGACCGGGCGCCGAACCAGTTCCACTGCGTGAAGCCGAAGAACAGGAGAATCAGCACCAGAAGAGCAAGGATGGCGGCCGCGATACCCGCACCCGCGCCGCCACCCGTCGTGTCACTCGTCTCGACGACCTCGGAGCCTGCGGGGCTCCAGTAACGCCGAACGCTGTACCCACCAGCTCCAAGCAGCACGGCGAGCACAAGAATGACGAGCAGGATGAAGAGCAAAGTACCCAAAAGCAAGAACCTCCTTTCAGATTCGATGTCGGCCCCGGCGATCCGCCAGGGCGCTCATATGGGTAACGCCGACGCATGCTCGGTCTACTGATCGCAGCGCAAGTCAGCTCGCGATCCTTCTTCGGGCCCTCCGCCTCACCGCGCCGCCCGCCGCCGCACCACCATCACCAGCCCAAGCGCCGCACGCTGAAAGACCGATCGCGGCCGCTTCCGGGTAGGCTCGCTCCGCTCGGTGGACTCCACCTTCTACCCCAAAGCCCGCTGGTGTTCGGGCTGGCGACGGGAGTCGGCGTGTCAAGGGTCCACCTCGGGCACCACTTTCCAAGCGACGTGGCCGTCGGGTCCCTGATCGGATCGCCACCGGCAAATTGGTATCGTGGGTGCTCAGGCTGCCTGACATCCTGTAGTCGACCGGCTCGCTGGCTGCCAGAGCGCTCATACGGCAGCAAGCAAAGAAAGATGGAGGGCTCGGCCATTGCTGGCCAAGCACCCCCAACTTGGTAACGAGGAAGGCGGCCTTCGTACTCACACCTTCGTCGGGCGCAAGATCGGGTATGTGGTGGATGCTGGCTGTTTTTAAGCGAAAGGCTTTTAATAGGAATTGGGAATCGCGGATCGTGGAGATTGGGTTGGGGAGGGGTTTCGCATCGAAGACGTGGTCGCGGAGCTAGGCGACGGCCCGGTTTACGTCGATAAGCAGCTGGTGGTGACGCGCACGTTCGCGCCAGTGGGCCTGCGGTTCGCCGGAGAGATCGACATGACCAACTCGCATGCGGTCGTGCGGTCGCTCACCACGGCGTTCCCCACCACCGGCGACCCCCACCTCGACCTGGCCGCCCTCATCTTCTGCGACATCAGCGGGATCAGGGCCCTGGTGGATGCCGCTGAAGGCCTGGGGGCCGAACGCCACCTGCTCCTGCACGGCCTGCCGCATCAGATCGAGAAGGTCATCCGCGTGACCGGCTGGTCCGATCTGCCCAGCCTTGTGCTCTGCAGCTGCGAGGTCGCACAGCGATGAGCATGAGCCACGACGTCGACAAGTTCCGCCACGAGGCCATGCTGTATTCGGGATGGCCCGACTTCATCGCCGGCACAGTCCCGTTCATCCGCGAGGGTCTTCAGGCCGGCGAACCGGTGCTGGTGGTCGAATCCCCCGACAAAATCGACATACTGCGGGTCGCCCTCGACCACGACGCGGACCACGTGCTCTTTGCCAACATGGCCGAGGTGGGCGCCAATCCAGCTCTAATCATCCCGGCGTGGCGGGATTTCGTGGAGCTTCACGGAGCCGCCGGCAAACGGCTGCGTGGGATCGGCGAGCCGATCTGGAAAGGACGCACCGCGGACGAGCTCGTCGAGTGCCAGCGCCACGAGTCCCTGCTCAACGTCGCCTTTGGGAATGGGCAGCCCTGGTGGCTCCTCTGCCCGTACGACGTCAACGCGCTCGACGAGTCGGTGATCGAGGAAGCGCGGCGCAGCCACGAGTTCGTCAGCCAGGGCGGCACGGCTAGGCAGAGCGAAGCGTATCGAGGCATCGAGGCGTCCGGTGGTCCGTTCGACCGGCCGCTGCCCGAGCCGGGCTCAGCCATCCGCGAGATGTCCTTCGGGCCCGAGGACCTCATTTCCGTCCGCCAACTGGTCGTGCGGGTCGCGACCGATTCAGGCCTGGGCGTGGCGAGGACGGGGGACCTGGTCACAGCCGTCAACGAGATCGCCACCAACAGCCTGATTCACGGTGGAGGCAAGGGGACGATTCGCGTCTGGCGGGACATCACCAAGCTCACTTGCGAAGTGCGCGACGCCGGCCGCTACGACCGGCCGCTCGCTGACCGCGAACGCCCGCAGCCGAGACTCTCCGAACCGAGAGGGCTCTGGCTCGCCAACCAGTTCTGCGACCTCCTGCAGATCCGCACATTCCCGGATGGCACGGTGGTCCGAGCGCACATGCGGCGAGACCCCAATCACAACCTGCACGTCCTCCCGGACGCCAAGCCAACCGCCGACTAGAGGCCTGGAGGTCACGGAGACCTACCTTTCCACGCGTGGGGAAGGTCGGCGGCGAAGCCGGCGGGTCGGTGAGTGGCAACCGCCCGCAATGGGGGTCTAAGAGATAGCCCAATGTGCGGGTTCGAAAATCACGATTAAGCCGCAAGTGTGGAACCCGGCGCTGATGAAGGACTCACGCTTCGGCGCGAAGGCGAAAGCGTCGGCCTCGTGGCCCTCGCAGGGCTTGGAAATGCCGATGATCCAGGGTGAGTACATCGAGGAGCTCTTGCTGACCACGAAATCTGAACACTGTGCCAGGCCCTCTGCGGCCTCCTGATCGTCTTCGACGGTCAGCACGCGAGCTCGGGTCTGCGAGATCAGCCGGTCGGCATCCAGAACTCGATCGTTGTGCCAACGCCCGGCTCGCTTTCGATTTTGGCCCAACCGCCGGCCAGGAGAGCGCGCTCGTTCAGGGCAAGCAGTCCGAGGTGGCCTGGAAGGTGGTCGCGCTCTGCAACCACAAACCCACGCCCGTTGTCGACCACCAGGCCGTGCACCGCGCCGTCGACCCTCCTCACCGACACCTGAACGCGTGTCGCCGCCGCGTGCTTTTCAACGTTCGTAAGGGCCTCCGCGACCTGCCTGAACACCATCGACTTGAACTCGTACGAAAGCTCTTCGGGAATGTCGAGCAACAGCTCCGCCTCAATGCCTGTCAGCGAGCGGAGCATCGCTACGCGATCCCGGATCGTCTCTTCGAATCCGCCGGGGATATCGAGCGCGGGAGGGCGTACCTCGAACATGAGACGCCGGAGGGCGTCTTCGGTCTGGGACAGAAGGCTCTGCGCTTGGCTGAGCACGGTCTTGCCAGCGCCGCTGGGCTCGGTCAGGCGCTGTAGCTGCAACTCAGCGGCGGTGAGCTTCTGCAGCGCGTCGTCGTGCAACTCGCTGGCGAATCGCTTGCGCGCCTTATCAACCGCCGTCGAAACATTTTTGAGTAGAAGCTGTCGTGCGGTATCGACCTTCTGAAGGCGTTCGATAGTCTTTTTGAGGTCGGCCTCCGCGTGCCTTAGCTGCCAGACCAGACCAGCCGCGAGGCCGGCTTTCTGTAGCACCCACGTGTCTTCGCGGCTGAAACCTTCGGGTCGCCGGCAGTCATACGCGGCGACGAGTCCTAGCCGCTGGTCTCCGGCGCGCCACGCCACGCTGATCGCGTCGTGGACGCTCAAGGCGTCCAATACGTACTGGAATTCCGGCGGGTCATCGATGCGCGACGCCCGGAACGGGTAGTCCCTGAAGACGACATTGCTGGTCAAGTCGTCCCTGTCCGGGGCGCACCGAGTCGGGTAGAGGCGCCCGATGAATGCGTCATCGACTCCGTGTGCACCTGGGATGGCGACAAGCATGCCTTCATCGTTCAATTCCCAGAAGAGCACTTTGTCAGCGCTGACAAGGTCGGCGATGCTCGCTGTCAAGCGCCGGTAGAAATCGCTGAGGGTGCGCCCAGTACGGGCATGCGCCGAAACTGCGAGGAGGGCCGCGACCGCCGCTTCATGCGCACGCTCCACCCGCTCGGCACTCTGGGCCCGCTCCTCGTTCTGCAAGCGCTGCTTCTCGCTGCGGTCGAGCTCGGTGCGCAGGTTGACCAAGGTATCGACCATCTCCTGCCGGCGACGCTGCATCTGCGCGATCTCGAGCGCCGCGGCCACCTGGTTGCCAAATACCGCAAAGGTTCGCCGCTGGATCGCCGTGTACCCCGAGCTCCTGGCGACGCCGATCATGCCCACCACCTTGCCTCCGGCCTGGAGTGGCTGGCCGCAAAAAGACCTCAACGACTGGGAGGCGGGATCCATGGTGCTGCTCCAGGTCGAGTCGAGGGTTTCCGTGACGGGACTCGAGCTGGCGCGGGCGGCGGCGACCAACGCTTCGATCTTTTCGCGGGGCACTTTGTCAGTCGGACTGGCCGCGCGTGAAAAGACCTCCATAGAGCCTGCGTCGTCGACCAGCGCGACGAAGGCCCCGGACGACTTGGTCAGCTCGAGCGCCCACCGTAAGGCGCACGCGGCGACCTGGGCGATGTCGTTGAGCCGCGCAAGCTCGTCAGAAACGCTCTGGGACGCTTCGACGACGTCCCAGGCCCCGGCCTCTGAACGGTCCACCGTTTCCACGGTCTGGCCCCCTGATCGATTTTACTCTGTTGCAGCCATGCCCGAGGCCAACTGGCAGCAGTGAGCGGGGACGAAGCCCGGTACGAAGGCGATCGTCAAACCGTCCGTGGTGATGGGCCTCGGTCCAGGTCGTCTCCGACTCGAAACGATCAAGCTCACGCACGACCTTGTCAATGCGGGCCGCAACCGCGAAGACCGCCGTGGGAGGCAGAAGGTCGCCAGCGAGGCGCAACCGACCGGGTTTGTCCGCATCGTTGTTGGGCGCCACCTCTGAGGTCTGGCACCGCCGGACCTGGGCGGCCCGAGTACTTCACCTGAGGGATGCGTTTGTAGTACAGATGAACGACTTTGACAGCGTGTTGGAGCGTGAGCTGCGCCTTATGCTCGACGTCGTGGTCGCCTCTCCAGCGCCCGCACGCCGGGGGGTTCCAGAATCAGGTGCATCATTTCTTACAGTCGCACCTCTCCCAGTCGAGCTCGCCGCGGCAACGATTGCGGTGGTTGGGCCCACCGTGGCGACCATGCCGGACCGTCCGGTGCCACCTTTCTCGTGAGAGGGCCTTCCCTCCTCTCCTCGAGGCCGGGCCGAAAGGCGCGGCCTCATTTGGTGTGCCATTACTCGGATTGGGCGGCCAAAGCTAGCGCCGCTTCCGCCGAGTGGGAGAATCCCAAGATGGAGGCGCGCCCCGCTTTGGTACCGGGCTGAAGATGCCCCGCTGCCTTTGCGACCTCCGCCGGGTCGGGACCGACCGGCTCAGGCCGCGGCGGGTGGCGTGGCTCCCGGCCCGCCCGAGCGGGACTGCAGCAACAGCTGCAGACTCCGCTTGCGAGCCCAGAGCTCAGTGATCAGGGTCTGGCGCGGCGTCTCCTCGGTGCAGGGCAGACCAAGCTGACAGAGGTTCGCCCGTATCTCCACCGGAACCACCTGATCGCAGAGATGGGGGCGCGCGATCTGGCCCAGGACCTCACCTAACCTGACCAGCATCCGCTCGTGCTCGTTCATTACATGCCGTAAACGCTTGTCTGAGCCTTGCTACCGAGCGACTATGCTCGACAAAGGATCTGGAAGATAGCCTCCTGCCGGCGGCAATTCAGAGAGCAAGAAAAGCAGACACGCGGACCTACCTGCGCGTGATCAATTTCGGAGCAGGTTCGCCCCGATGCGGCCTAAGGGACAGGGTACCCAATCCCAGGGTTGCTATATCCGGCGGGATCGCCAGCATCCGGATGAAATGGGCGCCGTTTCCGGCGCCCGACGCCAGACTCGGCAGCAGGATCGCGAAAGCCATCCGCTAGGTCGCCCGCCGCCGCCGCGTTGAGATTTATGTGCACCAGGTCGGGCGCCACGTTACGTCATCCGCTTGCCTGTCCCGAAAAGACGAAGTGGACGCCGACTCCGACGCCACCTCCGCGACCAGGCCATGCTCGGCCATCGACTGAGTACACCTTGCATCGAAAGCTGCAACTGGGAAGCAGGGCCCATGGTTGCGCTCGCGCGACGCCGAATATAGGACCGCGGTTTACATCCCTAAACCGAGTACGCGTCTGGGGGCACGCGTTCTATCTGCGGCCGTACCCAAAGCGGCCATCAGATGCGGAGGGATGAGCGTTGGAAGTTCAATTCCGCCGTCGCGGCGCGCCAGTGGTGGACATTCATTGGGGCGGGATCGCGATCACGGTGATCACCGCTATCGTGCTCGGAGGCGCTTCAGGAGCCGCGGGGCGGCACTTGCTCAACGCGCGTGTTCCGGGGCCGCTGTCTGGGGTCACGGCGGAGCAGGCCAAGCCGATGCTAACAATTGGTCCCGGAACTCAGGCGACTCCTGTCGCACTCCCGGACCATGTGTTGCTTCAAGTCCCATTCACCACCCAGGCTCCGCTGAACAATTGGGCTCAGCATCAGGAGAGCTGCGAGGCCGCGAACTTGACGATGCTCGTTGCGTACTGGCAGCACAACACCTCGGTCGTCATCGACCCACATGCGGCCGACGCATTGATCAAGCAGGTCGACGGCTGGAAGCCGCAGCCGGACCTCAACTACACGATGATGGGCGAACTCGCTCAACAGCACTGGGGCTATGCCTACCGCATGCTGCCCAATACCCCGCAGGCTATCGCTGAGCAGCTTTCTGCGGGCCGGCCTCTGCTCGCTGAAGTGCGCACTCATGGGCTCGGCAACGCCCACTATCCAGGCTACTCGAGCCACTACGAGCAGCAGGGATGGTCAGTGCCGCATTTCGTCTTGATCATCGGCTACGACAGTAGCGGCGTCTGGCTCAACGACCCTGGCATCTCGTGGGGGCGTGGGTACCACATCAGCTACGCGCAGCTCGCGCATGCGATCGACGACCTCGACCAGCACCATCCGAACCTCGCTCAGGGCCAGGTGCTGCTTCTAATCGCGCCGGAAGCGGCGCCGAAGGTGAAACCCGGCAGCATCTAACGCGAGGGGCCGATCTTCGGCGTTATCGCCCCCTTCCGAAATGCTGCAGAACTTGTTGCAGTAATACAGCAGGATAGGTCCAGCCGCCGGGCCGGAGCTGAGATCAAATTGGTCGGGGGAGGGGAGGAGAGTAGGCGACTGGTCCAGCGATTAGCCTCGCCAGCCGCCCCTCATCAAACCGGACGTGAGGTTCTCGTGCGACACGAGGTCGCACACGTAGCTGTCGGAACTCATCACATCAAGTAGGAGGTGGCGATAAGGATCTGACCTGGGGTTCTGCCCCTTGACCCTACCGGAGCGTGCGGCGGGAGCAATCCTGCGGTGCGAAGCCTCCGGGACAAGGTACGTCTCACCCCTCCCAGGGGTGGCCGTTGAGCCGCGAGGAGAGATGGTGACTGCCAGCATCGGGCGGTCGGAGGCCGGGTCGGATGGCATGGTCAGCAAATGCGAACTGCCGATAAACGTCGCAACAAGTCGCAAGCCGAAGGTGCTGTGCCGAAAGGAACTTCCAGCCATCTGCAACGGCAGGCCTACCTCTATGTGCGGCAGAGCACGCTGCGTCAGGTGTTCGAGAACACCGAGAGCACCAAGCGCCAGTACGCGTTAAGAGAACGCGCGGTTGCTCTCGGTTGGCCTGTAGATCGGGTCGTGGTCATCGACAGCGACCTCGGTCAATCTGCGGCAACCGGCGACCGCGAGGGCTTCCAGAAGTTGGTGGCGGCGGTCGGAATGGGCGAGGTCGGCGTCGTGCTTGGCCTCGAGGTATCGCGGTTGGCGCGCAACTCGACCGACTGGCATCGGTTGCTGGAGATCTGCGCGTTGACCGACACCCTCATCCTCGACGAGGATGGTCCCTACAACCCCGGTCACTTCAACGACCGCCTCCTGCTCGGACTCAAAGGGACGATGAGCGAGACCGAGTTGCACATCCTTCGAGCTCGCTTGCTCGGTGGCATACTCGCCAAGGCAAGCCGAGGTGAGCTCGAGATGGCGCTGCCGGTCGGCCTGGTGTATGGACCCGACGGCAGTGTGAAATTGGACCCCGACCAGCAAGTGCAGACCGCGCTCCGAACACTATTCGAGACGTTCCGCCGAACCAGCTCGGCATCAATGACCGTCCGCCATTTCCGTGAGCACGGTCTGCTCATGGCGCGCCGGCTACGGACCGGGCCTCGCAAAGGCGAGCTGGCCTGGGGACCACTGCGTCACTCGCGCGTGCTCAACGCCTTGCACAACCCACGCTATGCGGGAGCGTTCGCCTTTGGCCGGACGACCGCTCGCAAGGTGGTTGGTGGGATGAGCGTGCGCAAGATTCCGCGGGAGGAATGGCACACCCTGCTCCTCGATGCTCATCCTGGATACATCAGCTGGGCCGAGCATGAGGAGAACCTGCGTCGGCTCCTTGAGAATGCCCAGGCCCACGGATCTGAACGTCGGCATGGTCCACCGCGTGAGGGCCCGGCCCTTCTGCAGGGGCTCGTCGTCTGCGGTCGCTGTGGAGACCGCATGACCGTCCGTTACCACATGCGCCATGGCCAAGCGCAGCCGCAGTACATCTGTCAGAAAGAACGCGTCGAGAGCGCCTGGCCCGTCTGCCAGTACGTCGTCGGCAAGCCCCTCGACGAAGCCGTCGGCGAGCTCTTGGTGGAGGCGGTATCACCTCTCGCGCTCGAGGTCGCTCTCACCGTCCAGCAGGAGCTGGAACGACGGACTGAGGAGGTCGACCGCATGCGCCGCCAGCAGGTGGAACGTGCCCGCTACGAAGCCGAGCTTGCTCAACGTCGATATCTCCGCGTTGACCCCGACAACCGTCTGGTGGCCGACTCTTTGGAAGCCGACTGGAACCACAAGCTGCGCGCCCTCACCGCAGCCCAAGAGGACTACGAACGACAGAGCGAGTCAGATCGATCTGCGCTCAGCCAACAACAGCGGACCGAGGTCATGAGCCTAGCCACCGATTTCCCAAGACTCTGGCGCGATCCTCAGACCCCCATGCAAGAGCGCAAGCGCATTGTCCGCCTCATGGTCGAAGACGTGACCTTGCTCAGAGGCGAACGCATCGTGGCTCATGTCCGGTTTCGCGGCGGCGCGACCAGAAGTCTCGACCTGGCACGTCCATTGCGCGCCTGGGAACTTCGCCAGACCGACCCTCGGGTCGTCGCCGAAATTGATCGCCTTCTCGATGACCACACCGACGCCGAGATCGTCACGATTCTGAACCAGCGTGGGATGCGCCCCGGTGTGTTGGATGACGAACCTGAGCCGGATGCCTTCGTCCTCAAGCTTCCAGCACAGGTTCCTGGCCTGCTGGGCGACCCAGTCTTGGTGGGGTTCGGGGTGCAGCTTGCCAGGAGGGCTCGGCCGAGTCGCCAGGTGAACATAGATGAGGACGTAGAGACGCTTGAAGAAGATCGTGTCCAGGCTGAAAAGTCAGCCGCTACCAGGGTTTCGGCATGCGCGGCCAAGAACTGCTTCCAGGTCAGCTGCGATCGGCGGCCGGCGGGCGGGATACCGGCCCCCAGCAGCACCGACCGGATCGTGGTCGCCGCCACCAGGTGCCCCAGCTTCAACATCTCGTCTCGAATTCGAAAGTAGCCCCAACCTGGGTTCTCGCGCGCCATCCGAATGATCAGGTGCCGGCAGTCCTCGGAGATCGGCGGCCGTCCGCGGCGTGGACGACCACGATAAGCCGCCCACTTTCGGCGCACCAAATTCACGGTGCCAGCCGAGAACTGTCTCCGGCCTGACCAGCAATCCCGCCCAGGCCGATCTGGGAAGGCGCTCGCGCAAGGCGGCCATGATCATCCGATCGCCCGGACCCCAGCGCACCCACTTGACCTGTCGCTCCAGAACCTGCACCTGGCGGCGGAGCACCAGCACCTCGGCCAGCAACTTGGCTCGGTCAGCGCGGCTGGTCGCGACCAGGTCGAGCACGAAGCGCACCAGCGAATAAAGGAGAGAAGTCACCATCCCGGCGCGAAATCCTATCCGGCCGTGCTCCTCGCACTCAAGGGCCATTGAGGAGTTCGACGTATTTATTGAATCGCACACGCAGCCACCGAAATCTACTCGGTTCACTCCGAGGCCAAGCTGATTTTCTTGACGCGCCACGAGCGATGCGGTGCGACTCGCTGCTATTGAAGCCGGCGCAAGCGCTTTCATCCACAAGTCTCGTGCGGCGGACGAAGTCGTCGCTGCCATACGGTCGGTGGCGGAAGGCGGAACTCTGATTGCTGCGCCCGACATCGCGGCCCAATTCCGGTGCCGCCGCGCCAAGGTCGACCACGCGCAGGCGCTGACCAAGCGGGAGAAGGATGTCTTGCGTTTGATGGCTCAGGGGGCTTCTAGTCGGGAAATTGGACTCAGCCTTGGGATCAGCTACAACACAGCTCGCTCGCATATTCGCGGCTTGGGCTGGAAACTTGCAGCACAGAGCAAGCTCGAGACCGTCATCAAGGCGCGAAAGCTAGCCCTGATCGATTAGGTTCTCCCTCGGACGACCGCTTACCGTCCAGGATCAACTGCCACTGTCATCGGTTGCTCTGCTCAGGATCGAAGTTTGAGTTCTTATGCGGACGAACGCGTCCGGGACCCACTTTTCTCCTCGTCCATGACATTGCCGACCGCATCATCGATCTTGCGCGTGGACGGTGCTACGGCCCGCTGAAGTCTACGGCCGACCCCAGTCAGCTCTTCACCATGCTCCCGGCCGGCAACTTCCTCGCTCTTCAGAGAATTGCCAATCAGCATGAAGGTCGGGGCCCAGAGCCCGATGAAGATACCCAGCCGTTCGGCATTGGCGGCGTCCTTCTCGTTGCGCCAGGCCCAGGCAACGATGCTTCCGGCGATGGACGCTAGAGCGGCGACATAGGCGGCATCGCTCGGGATGCCGAGGCGGTGAAGCCATTTCGTAATCATTTGTCTCTCCTTTTGATGTGATTCACTTGCTGCCAAAACGGGGATCAGCCTGTGGTGACGCGGGTCGCAATCGAGCTGCCGGGCTGGGTCTTGCTGACGATCACCACCGCGACGACGACGATGCCTACAACGACGTGAGGTAGCCAAGCGTTCGGCGCTTTGTTGCCAAAGCCAAACAAGAACGGAGACAGCGCTAGAAAGAGCGCGGCTAGAAAGTCGATCATCAGGTGGTAAGGCATGCTGATCAGCTTGATTACGCCCCATTCGTATCGCGTGATGAGGCTGTAGACGATCAACACCACGCCCAGCACCCGCGGAATGAGGACAGCGGCGCCCCCGACGCCCGCGAACTGAAAAATGTTTGGCGCCAGGATGAGCGCGAGGCCGACGAGATAGTCGAGGCCCCCGTGTACCTTGGTCGGCAGGAACCGAATGGACTCCAATTTTCTGTTCTCCCGTGTGACTGCGCGGTTTGCGTGTTCATATCTGGATACGAACTGCACTTCGTCGTAGATCAAATCCGCGCGAAAACGCACCCGCCGAAATGGAACGGGGCTGCAGCGGTAAAGCCGTGTTAAGCGTCACGCTCCCAAATCTCGGCAGTTCGGTGCGTGGGCGGGTTAGAGCTTTATTAGCTACCGGCGGTAGTGCGGATTTGTCCTGATGTCGTCGCCGATCATCGTGACGGGGTGCGTCTGGAGGCCGCCATAAATCAGACTGGCGCCAGTGAGATGTGGCACGCCGTAGGTACAGATGATTGCTGCCGGATAGGCGGTCACAACGTCGTTGACTCGCCGCTCGAACTCGAGCAGGCTCGCCTCATCCGGCCAGCCGGGTTTTCCCCAGCCGATAAATCCCAGAAACCGAATCATGCGGCATCCCTCTGCCATTGCCTGGTCGAGCCGGACGCCGATGCTGGAAAGCAACTCAGCGGTGGTCGGCGCTCCCCCTATCACCATCAGTTTGTGTGAATCGAGCAGGGCATCGAGGCTACCCTCGTAGCCGTCGGAGAGCCAGCCGAGGAGGCTGTCAAAACGGCTGCTGTCAGCAAACAATACGCAGCATGTCTCCGCTTCATCGAGACCAACACGAAGGAACGAGAGCGTCTCCTGCAAGGTGCGGTCATCGGAATAGTAGAAGCACATGTGGGTACCGATTGGGATGTCCCGATCAGTCCACCCGAGACTGACCTTCTTGTCCTCACTCGCCATTTGGCTCATCGGCTCCTTGGGCTGGCATTTGAATCCGCACGCTCGTGCCCACGCGCTCGATCGCTCGAATGGTCAATGCTCCGCCATGGAGCTCAGCTACTCGGCTTGCCGTGAACAGGCCAAGGCCTACGCCCGGAGCGGCGAACCCCGGTCCGTCGTCGATCCGTGCGAAAGCTCGGAATTCGAACGCCTTCGGAAGGCCCGGACCTGCATCCTCCACCGCAAACCCACATGTTCCTGCCTTCGCGAACCCGATCACCTGAATTGGGGACCGTTCGGGAGAAAACTTCTGAGCATTGTCAAGAAGGTTTAGAAGTGCGACCGCGAGCAATGTCGGGTTGCCCTTCATTGGCACCGATTGGGATGGGAAATCCAGGGTAAGGGGATGTCCGAAGCAAGTCACCGCCGGCGCGAGGTTATGAATCGATTGACGCAGCCAGATCGACAGGTCCATCACCAGCATTTCGGGCGTCTCGGCGCCGGATACAGTGTGAGCATTGGCGAGTTGAGTCACCAACGCGTCGAGCAGAATGGCGCTCCGCTCGCAAACCATGGCCGCGTTGTGTGACTCGAGAGACATCTTGTTCAGCAGACTGGGATCCTTTTCTTGTAGCCAGCGCCGGATGTCGGCGGTCGGTCCGGCGAACGTGTCAATTGTGTTCACCGGCCAGTTGCCGAAGACCCCTCGGCCATCGCTGCTGGACGACCGTGCGAACGAATCGACCCATGCGCCCACGCTCTGCGCAAGGCGATCGAGCTGCCTCGACAAGATCGTGATCTCATCCCTGTTACTCCAAGGCATAGGATCCAGGGTGCCGTCGAGCCAGAGGCTCACGTAGCCTCGCAGGGCTGCAATTGGACTGCCAAGTTCATGCGAAAGCCGGCTGACGACATCGTCAAACGTGGGTCGAGATATCTGCCGCGCTCTATCCAGGTCAGACGCCGGTGTCGACGTCGTTTTTCGGGTCACTTTCCGTCAATTTCCAATGTCAGAGGGGGCCGCAGTGAGTCGATGGATCGTATTAAGGTGATGTCGCCGACCCGACCTGAGCCTAGGTCGTTCAGAAAACATGAGAAGCTGTCTGGACAGAAGGGCGCCAGCACGTTTCACCTCGTTTCCGAAGCAAAGGTCAGGCACGGCTTTGCCCTGACGTTCTTCAGGCCTAGGATGGACTTCTCGGGAAACCGGGAAGCCAATGGCTGAGACAAGGCGTGAGCGCGTGGTTCCGCGAGCCCGATTGGCAGCGCTGGTGAAGCGCTTGGCGCGCTGACATGCCGGCTCCAATTGCCGCCACCGTACTTATAGTCGACGATGATCCGGTAATCGCCATGATGTATGGTCTCGGCCTCGAGCGCGCCGGCTATCGCGTCCTCTCGGCGAAGAACGGCGGGGCTGGTCTTGAGCTGGTAGCGACGGCCCACCCTGACCTGATCCTCCTCGACGTCAGGATGCCGGTAATGGACGGAATCGAGGTGCTCACAAGGCTTGCGGCGGATGTGGCGACGCAGGACATCCCGGTCGTAATGCTGTCCAACTACAGCGAATCTGCTGTCGTCAAGAAGACTCTCAGCTTGGGGGCGAAGCAGTACCTGGTCAAGATTGACACCACCCCGGCCGAGGTTGCCGCCGTGGCTGCGCACTGGTTAAACGAGTCGGCTGAATGATGATGGGCCTGACCAACGACTGATCGGCCGGTCACGTCGCGCAACGATGGCCATGGCGCTGTTCACGTCATGGCGGTCGGTGAAAATATGCCGGACCAGCTGTCGTGTTTCAACCATCGAGCAAGCCCCGACCTGAAGGCGCAAGCTCAATTTGTGCAGCCCTAGTCGAATTCTTCCTTTGACAGTGCCTAAAGCGACTCCCGTCATGCTGGCGATCTCGGGTTGCGTGTAGCTGCCGAAGTAGGCCAGCTCAACGGCCAGACGCTGCTGCCTGGGGAGACTGTCCAGGGCTTCGCGGACGGCGGTTCGCTCCACCGAAACTGAGACTCGACTCGATGGGTCGGACATCGGTTCAGTAACGTTCAGCCCGGGCGTTAGCTCACATTCCTCACGCTCGTGAGCCGAGCGACCCCGCAGGCGGTCGATCGCTCGGTTCCGAACTGCAGTGGTCAGCCAGGTGCGCAGAGAACCGCGGCTGGCGGCAAAGTGCGGGGCATTGTTCCACAGCTTCAGGAATGCGTCCTGAACGACATCTTCCGCGATTGCTGGATCGTGAAGAATTCGAACGGCGGTGGTGTAGGCGATGAGGCCGTACCGTTGATATAGTTCCGCGAGCGCTACTTCGTCGCGCCCTGCGAGTGCGGCCGCTAACTGCGGATCGTCAAGGTCGCGAACGCCGCGTTGCTCGTGCTGTAACCGTTCAGAAACGTACCGCGTTGCGGGGCTCTGGCCTGAATTGTCATGGGGTGTTAGCTCGTCCGTATTCGGCCGCCCTCGACCACGTTCCACGACAGGATCGACTGCCCGAGGTTCTCCACATACAGGCAACGCGCCCATCGTCCGGGTTACCGAGTGTCGCATGGCGAGGTGCACGGAAATGCGGAGGCGCGTGGACTCCCACGATTGATCCGCCGCCACCCACTTGTCGTACCACCTTAAGTACACAAGTGGTGGGTACCCATCACTAAATATTTCCCGGCCGATAGTGAAACAGGAGGTCACTGCAAGTGAACCAAGACCCTTTCGAGGGGCGTTCCGTGATCCAGTTCACAAGTGAAAAGGATCGGAGATCGTTCCTCAAATACGCGGCACTGATCGGAGTCGGCGGCTCGCTTGCCGGTGCCCTACCGATCAGCAAAGTCTTCGCCGATACGAGTCCAACACCGACGCCGTCCGGATCGCCGAGCCCGTCCGCGTCGTCGAGCCCATCCGGGTCACCCAGCCCATCCGGGTCACCGAGCCCGGCGGGGAGCGGCACGAGCCAATTCGGCGCCGGTGACATCGGCATTCTCAACTACGCGCTGACGCTCGAGTATCTGGAGTCCGAGTTCTATCAGAAGGGGCTCGCGGCGAACATCCTCGGCGACGACGCCAAATACGTCACGCCGGTCGCGGCGCACGAGGCCGCCCATGTGGCAGCCATCACAGCAACGCTGACCAAGCTTGGCGCGACGCCAGCGACGAAGCCGACTTTCGTCTTCCCACCGACCACCTTCGCCGACAAGGCGACTTTCCTCAAGACCGCCGTGGTCTTCGAAGAGACCGGCGTTAAGGCGTACCACGGCCAGGTGACGCTGATCAAGGACGCCGGAATCCTCGGCGCGGCGGCGAGCATCGCCGGCGTCGAGTCCCGCCATGCCGCAGTCCTCAACTACTTGACGCAGATGCCGCCGGTCCCCAACCCGGTCGAGCAGCACGCCACAGCTGACGAGACCCTGGCGGCGATCAAGCCTTTCCTGGGAGCTTAGAAATGTTGAACAGCACCTGGAATCGCCGTTCGTTCATCGGGCGGAGCGCCATCGGCGCCGGCGCCGTAATCGGCGGCAGCACAGCGATCGAGCTTCTCAGCACCACTCGCGTGTGGGCCGCGGCTGAGGGCACCGATGGAGAGATCCTCAACTTCGCGCTGACACTTGAATACATCGAGGCGACTTTCTACGAGCGCGGCAACGCGGCCAACCTGATCGCCGATGCCGGCGAGAAGGACATCTTCGCCACCATTCAGAAGGACGAAGAGACCCACGTGCAGGCGCTGACCGACACCCTCAACAAGCTCGGAGTGACGCCAGTCGCCAAGCCGACCATCACCTTCCCAGCAGCCACATTCGCCTCGCGCGAGTCCTACCTCCAGCTGGCGATGGTCTTCGAGAACACCGGCGTCGGGGCCTACCTTGGCCAGGCCGGAAGCATCACCAACAAAGACATCCTCCAGGCTGCAGCCGGGATCTTTGGAGTCGAGGCCCGTCACGCGGCCCTGATCGGCGTCATCAGCGGGGCAACTCCCGAAGGAGGGATCTACAAGGGCGCCACGGAAACCCCGATTGCCAAGGGCGACGTGCTCACGGCGGTCATGCCGTTCCTTGGCGGAATGCCCAACACCGGCTTCGCACCTGCGCAGCAGTCCGTCAACCTTCTACCGGCTGGTCTCGCCATCGGCGGCGCGGCGGCCGCCCTGGTGGCATTCCGTACACGCGGCTCGCGGGCGCCGCGGCTGTAGCTGAAGTGGTATTCGGGCCGGCGGCACTCTCCAAAATTCTTGTCGTTTTCTCCGGAGCAGCGCTCGGGGGGGCGGTGGTCACCACGGCCACCGCCCTTACGACCCCACCTTCTACGCCACCTCTCCACCAGATGGCGCCGCTCAACATCGTTCCCGGACCCAATGAGGAGTCTCCGGTCATGCAGCGAGCCCCAGACCCAGCGCCGGTAAAGCTGCTGATACCAAGTCTGAAGATCTCGGCGGCCGTCGAAGCCCTCGGGGTCACCCAGGATTACTCACTCCAGGCACCGGCCGGGATTTCAGACGTCGGCTGGTATCGCCTCGGTGCTTCACCGGGTTCGACCGGCGACGCGATCATCTCCGGACATCGGGGTTATCCAGCCGGCATCCCGGCGGTATTCAACAATATCAACCGACTTCAGCCGGGCGACGAGGTGGACGTTGAGCTCGCCAACGGCAGCACGGTTCGGTTCGCGGTGACCCGGACGTTCAGCACGCCCTACCGGACCGTACCCCCCGGATTCTTCGCGACCGACGGAGTCGCGCTTCTGACGCTCGTCACGTGTACGGGCGACTTCAGGAACAAAGACCAAACGTACAGCGACCGGCTGGTGGTCCAAGCACGGCCAGTCGCCCAAAAACTGAAAGGAGAAACCTAAACCATGCCCTTCATCAATGGCGGCCACATCTGGCTCATCCTGGGACTGATCGTCCTGCTAGTCATCTTCGGTCCAGGCAAGCTCCCTGAGCTTGGCACCGCGGTTGGCAAAACGATAAAGGCGTTCAGAAAGTCAACCGAGGACCTCAAGGCGGAGATATCCAACAAGGACGTCGCGCCGACCGGTGAATCCGCGCGCGCCGAACTGGTCGGCACCGAGCCTGTCCACACCGAGCCTGTTCGCAACGAAGGCTAGCCTGCCAATGGCAACTTTCGTTCCGGCCCTGCACCGCAGTCCAACAAGGTCGGTGGAGGACAGCCAGATGACAGTCCTCGACCACCTGGTCGCTCTCAGGCGCACCCTGATCGTTTCGATCCTGGCGTGGTCCGTGGCTACCGCGGTCGCGTTCCTGGTCTGGGGCCGCGTGCTGCAGCTGTTGATCCACCAGGGCGGCATTGGAGCTGTCTACTACACAACGCCTGCCGGCGCCTTCACGCTCGCTCTCAAGATCTCGCTCTATCTCGGATTCGTGCTCGCGTCACCGGTAATCATTCAACAGGTCTGGTGGTTCGTGAGCCCGGGCCTCCATCGCCACGAGCGCCGGCTGATCGTACCCCTGATCGGAGCGACGTTCTTCTTCTTTGCCGTAGGCATCGCCTTCGCGATGGTGATGCTTCCTCTCTTTCTCAGGATCCTCTCCGGATTCGCGCCTGGCAACCTTCACTTTCTGCCTTTCGTCGACGACTACATCAGCTTCGTTCTCGTCCTGATCATCGGCTTCGGAATCGTCTTCGAGCTCCCGGTGGTGCTATACGCCCTCGGCCGGATGGGAATCATCAGCTCCGGCTGGCTCTATAAAACTCGCCTCTACTGGGTTGTGGGCCTGGGCATCCTCTCCGCTCTCGGCACGCCTGGAGCTGATCCGATTACGCCGTTCTTCATGTTCATCCCTCTCTACTTTTTCTTCGAGGGGACGGCGCTGCTGCTAAAGGTGACGGGCCGATGATGCTTCCTCATGCGTCTTTCCGCCGACGGACTGATCTTCACGCCCTCCGCGCGAAGCAGCGTCAGCCCAATGTCTCGCGCCCGGGGCGCGGCGAGTTGATCCCCTTCGCCTGCAGCAAAGATCGAACCTTTCATGAGGATGTGCCACTTGCGAGCGAAGTCGTCCGGCTGGGAAACTCCCGCTTCTTCGGCGAGCCGTTGAAGGAAATCCCGGATTCGCGCCAGGTGGGTGGCGCTCGCCTGCCGCACAGGGTTGCCAGGCTCGGGCCGTCTCCAGGAGCACATTGATAAAAGAGCAACCTTCAAAGTCGTCACGGCGGAACCACTCGTCGAAGACATCGAATATGGTGAGCAACTGCTGCCCTGGGGCGGCCGCTCGATTCGTAACCTCCGCTTGGAGCCAGCCTAGCGTCCAGACCTGCTCCCGCCTTCGCAGGAAGGCCAACACCAGGTTCTGCTTGGCGGGGAAGTGACGGTAAAACGTCATCTTCGCAACGCCGGCGCTGGCGATGATCGAGTCTACGCCCACACCTCGAACGCCCTTATGGCTGAACAGGTCGTAAGCCGCAGCCAGAACGCGCTCCCTGGCCTCGCTGTTTTCCTGCCCTGCTGCGGAGTTGGCGGCGGACTCGTGGGGGCGTCGCCGGCAGGTTCGGGATCCCGCTCAAAGTGGCGCAATTGTACTGAAGGTAGACAGAGCGGTATATCCGTTCTCAAAGAGACAGACCTGTCTCTCTTCGCGTGTTGAGAAAGGCGCAAACGGTCTGATTTCCGCGAGGAGCGCGAGAGTGGTTTGCTGCTGTCCCAGGCGTGAGTCAGGCCATCGGCCTTGGCCGAGGCGCGCCCGCCGCCGGTGAAGGTGAGCCTGCCGCGACGGTCAGCGAGCTTGATGCCCGCGGCACACCAAGTCCACAGCAAGTGAAGAAAAGGGTACTGGTCGTGGACGACATTCCCGTTGAAAGGGAGCTCCTGAGGTTGATTTTGGAGGATGGCGGATACGAGGTGGATGAGGCTCAACACGGTAGCGACGCGATAACTCAGATGGGCGATCCCTTGCCCGATCTGGTGATGACCGACTTGATGATGCCGGTCATGACTGGACAACAGTTGGTCCAGCACCTGCGATCCGACCGTCGAACAGCTCTTGTGCCGATCCTCGTGCTCAGCGCAAATCCGAATGCGGCGAAGATTGCCGCGCAGGCCGATGCCGTTGTCGGCAAGCCGTTCGAGAGAGCGAATCTCCTCGCGACGGTGAATGCGCTGGTCCGGAGAGCGACTAGCGAGTGATGGACGGTCTAGCAGCACATCCCGGCGATCCTTCGCAAAGCAGTCCAACGCGCGGCCAGGTGCTTTGTTACGCCGCGAGTAGTGATGGAGATTCTGGGTCACTCTGAAATCGGGCTTACCATGAACACGTACAGTCATGTGGTGCCCGAGCTACAACGGGATGCGGCTACCCAGATGGAGTCCGTTCTCAATCGATCCACTCACCGGGATCGCGAACGCGATTAATCGGCGGAGTTACAGCGCGGACTGAAACGTGGGCTTAAACATGATCTGAGGCGCTGCCGAGGCCGCCCAACGCGTGTCGTCTGGCGCCGGCATGTTCGACCACTCCTCGTCCTCAAGAATGCGGCCACCAGTTTTCGGATGCAGTCCGCCCCACTGTTTAAAGAAGAACGCCACACCTTCATGCCTGCACCGATCGCGTAAGTTCAGAAGCCACTCGGGCCGGACAGGCCGATGGCGATGTCCGGACTCTCCGCCGGCGATCAGCCAGTCAATGCCTTCGAGGACCAAGCCATCCAAAGGACCAAGCAGGGGTTCTGCCGATATGAATCGGACTGCGGATGGCACCCGCCTCAGAAAATCCGCTCGATGGACGAAACGTCGGTTCTCGATTGAGACCCCCATCCAAACGTTGTGGGGCCACGGTAGCGATGGGGCGAGCTCAGCTAGGCGCTCGTGGCGCTTGGTGAGGATTTGGAATGTGTGCCAATGCGCCGTTGACATTCGCTCGAAGACCCGCTCAATAAACTCAAATGGAATGTCTTCGTGGAAGAGATCTGACATTGAATTCACGAAGATCATTCGTGGCCGCGACCACTTGAGCGGTACATCGAGCCGGCTGGGCCATAGCTTGAGGTCGAAGCCTTGTTCGTAAGGATGGCCGGCAACGCCCCGAAAACGTTCCGCAAATGCCTCGGCGTAGCAATGAGCGCAACCCGGGCTGACCTTGCTGCATCCGGTCACCGGGTTCCATGTCGCTTCTGTCCACTCGATCGGGGTGTTATCGCGCATTAGCTCTGTTCATTATCGAACAAGTGTTCGCACATTAGCACGCCTGCTTACAGAAAATAGCCACTAGAGTCACCGTAGCGAGTGATCGTAGTGGGTAGCCCGAGGGGCGGCTGGATTTGGGCGAGAACGACATGGATAAGGTAGATGGCGAAGAACTCGGCGGATGGCTCTTTCCGCCGTCGGAGGCTGTCAGGTTTGACCCGGTAACCGTCAAGACCCCGCAATTGCCCGTTTGGACCGCAAACAAGGCACGTCTGATCGCGAACTACATCCGGCTGTTCCAGTACGTCACTCATCACGGCACCTATATAGACGGCTTCGCTGGTCCGCAAAGCCCTCAACAGCCCGACAGTTGGGCAGCGCGGATGGTGCTGGAGCTGCAGCCGCTGTGGCTTCGGCACTTTCATTTATGCGACGTCGGCCGGGAACAGGTCCGTGAGCTGCGGAGCCTCCGTCTGAACCATAAGAAGCTCGACATCCACATCTACCCGGGGGATTTCAATCTCAAGGTTGATGACATCCTCGGGCCTGGGGTTCTGAAGGCAGAAGCAACTTTCTGCCTGCTCGACCAGAGAACGTTTGAGTGCAACTGGGACACCGTGGTCAAGCTCTCGAAGTTCAAGGCTAACGCCGACACGAAAATCGAACTCTTCTACTTTCTGGCACAAGGATGGTTCGAGCGCGCGTGTTCTGGTCTTGGCGCAGATGGCCAGCGCCAGGCTGCGGCCTGGTGGGGCCGCTCCGACTGGCAGGTCCTCGTCGGAATGACCGCGTGGGAGCGGGCGCGCGCGTTTGCTGCCCGTTTTCAGAATGAGCTCGGATACATCTCGGTGAAGCCTTGGCCGATTTATGCGAGCGAGGGGGAACAGGGCCGGCTCATGTATCACATGGTCCATGCAACTGATCACGTGGAGGCGCCGAAACTGATGGCGCGTGCCTACGCGGCCGCCGTGGGTCAGTCCACCGTAGGAGATCAACTTGAATTGATTTCAATCGACTGATGCCTCGAAGGGACATGCCCACCATCTGGAAGATAGAGCCACACACGACGGCCAAGCACGAGATCTTGCGCCACTACCTCGAAGCCTGGTTCCCAATCCTCGCGCGCTGGAACGGACGGGTGTTGTTCATCGACGGCTTCGCTGGCCCCGGGATTTACGGGGGCGGTGAACCAGGGTCGCCGCTTATCGCAATTAAGACGCTCCTCGACCATGCCATGTTCGCTCGCCTCCACTGCGAATTTGTCTTCCTCTTCATGGAGCCGGATGGGAAGCGTGCGGCAAGTCTCAACGCTCAGCTAACCGCGTTCTTTGCTTCGCGCCCTCAGCCGAAGAATGTCCACGTTGAAGTGCTCGGGACAACCTTCGAAGATGCAGCGGAGACCGTCCTCCGACAGCTCGACGAACAGAAGAAGAGACTCGCTCCAACCTTTGCTTTCATCGATCCGTTCGGATTCTCCGGCATGCCGCTCGAGGTCATCGGCAGACTGCTGTCGTTCAACAAGTGTGAGGTGTTCCTGAACTTCATGTACGACTGGGTGAACCGCTTTGTCGATAACCCGGAGCAGCAAGAGAATTTCAAGAGTCTCTTCGGCACAGACTCCTATCGTGCCGCGTCCAAACTGTCGGGCCGGCCTCGCTTCGATTTCTTGCTGGAGTTGTACACGAGCCAGCTTCGTGAGCGTTGCAAGTTTGAGTTTGTTCAGAGCTTCTCGATGATCCACGCGTCGGGTCACATTGGGAATGTGCTCATCTACGGAACTCGCAGTCTCGATGGGGTCCGGGTGATGAAAGACGCGATGTGGAAAGTGGATGCTGACGCTGGGACACAGTTCTCGGATCGCTTTCACGACCAGGAGGTTCTCTTCACCGGCAGGAATGTCGACGTTGCCCCGCTTCGAACGGCGCTTGTCCAGCGCTACGCGGGCCGTGATGTGCGCGTCGAGGAGATCGTTCGGTTCGTGTTAACAGAAACTCCATACGCCGCAGGTCACTGGAACCGGCTGGTGCTGAGCCCCCTCGATAGGGAGGGGGCAATCACTGTCACCGCCTCGCCGCGGAAGAAGCGCTTCACCTTCCCCGAAGGCACGGTTGTTAGGTTTCCCGGTCAGTCGGCCTAATGTGTTTTGAAGAGCTGGTGGCCAATTCGCTCGTCCACTCATAGGATTTGACGCATGCCAAAGAAAGCCACCATATTTCTCTTGATTGGTTTCTCCGGCACCGGGAAGCTCACCGTGGCAAAGGCACTTGCTGCTCGTCTTGCAGAGCGCGGCCACCACGTTCGTCTAGTAGACAACCACTACGTCAACAACCCGATCTTCGGCCTCCTTGATCAAGACGGTGTTCGTCCGCTGCCCGATGGTACGTGGGAGCGAGTGGCAGAGGTGCGCGAGGCTATGGTCCGGACAATCGAGACACTGTCGCCGCCCGACTGGTCGTTCATCTTCACTAACGACCTAATTGATGGCCCAAAGCAAAGGGCGTGGGTGCAAAGGTTGGTAGCGCTGGCCGACACTCGTGGTTCGCAACTCCTGCCGGTGCGACTTCTATGCGAGGTTGAAGAGTTGAGTCGCCGCGTCGTGAGTGCAGAGCGCAGGGCGTTGATGAAGGGAGTCAATGCGGAAGAGGTCAGACGCCGGGTGGCCACCGAGAAGGTGCTCGACCCTGATCTGCCTTCGACCTTGACGCTGGACATCACATCAATACCACCGTTGGACGCGGCGGACCGGATTCTTGCTCATTCGGCAGCCATGCGGTAAGGACTCCCCAGGGAGCGTCTGGCTCGGCGGCGTTTTGGGTGCGGGTTACTACACCGTTACTACATTCGGCGATGTGTGCTCACACAAGAAGCAGCGATCGATATCAGATTTGAGTTCAGAAATTGGTCGGGGGCCCGGGATTTGAACCCGGGGCCTCACGGTCCCGAAATCTAGGCGGTCTCGTCCATAGAGACCGTTTTCGAGGGTTTTGAGATCGATTGGCGACTTCGCGCATCCTGTTAGACCGGTTTCGAGCCGTTTCAGAGCCTCGGATTACTACATGAACTACTACATGAGAACGCGCCAGGTTCACGTCACGGGGCCAGGTCGCGGCCCAGCTTGCTCTCCCCCATCCCCATGACAAGACGCGCGCGATGGAGACCAGCACCTCAACGGCGATGTCGAATCGATGCCGCGCCCAAGGCCTGGCGCCTGGGATGGCCACATACGGTTTAGGGACCTGGCTCACGCATGTGTCTTAGCGGCCCCGACATCATTGCGAGCAAGGTGGCTCCGGGGCAGGGAATTTGGTCGCAGACTTGCACCGTGAATACAACGCGAGAGTGCGGCAGCCGCTTATGACCGGACCGAACCCATCATTCGCTCCGCGCAGCAAGTTGCCGCTCCAGCTCACCAGCTTCGTGGGCCGCGAGCGGGAGCTTTTAGAGCTGGCTGACCTGCTCGTGGGCGCTAGGCTGCTGACGCTTACAGGTCCCGGCGGCGGCGGCAAGACCAGGCTGGCCTTGGAGCTGGCGGCCATCTCCGCCGACAAGTACCGCGACGGCGCCTGGCTGATAGAGCTCGCAGGCATCAGCGAGCCGGCCCTCGTGCCCAGCGCCCTGGCCCGTGGCGTCGGTCTTGACCTCAGGTCAGGCAGGCCCGCTATGGAGGCACTGTTGGATCATCTCGCGCAGCGCAGAGCACTCGTCCTGGTCGACAACTGCGAGCACCTCGTCGATGCGGTCGCCGGAGCCATCGACCAGCTCCTGAGGCGATGTCCAGCTCTGACGGTGCTGGCCACCAGCCGAGAGGTCCTCCATGTGCCGGGCGAGACTGGCTGGCTGGTGCCGTCGCTGTCGCTGCCGGTGCCCGGACCATCGCCGCCGCT
>Ga0066793_10000131_pt1 | contig 24512 bp, 28 predicted proteins | sample PersoiDNA2013189_FD_83876 | JGI IMG/M metagenome (GOLD analysis project Ga0066793, IMG submission 83876) | Permafrost soil microbial communities from the Arctic, to analyse light accelerated degradation of dissolved organic matter (DOM) -... | ecosystem: Environmental > Terrestrial > Soil >... | reverse complement strand
GGCGCAGCGCTGCGACTTCTGCGGGTCGGCGCAACTCATGCCCTACGAGCAGACCAAGGACGCGTTCCGGCCGGAGAGCTTGCTGCCGTTCAAGGTCACCGAGGACAAGGCGCGCGACGGTATCCGCGCCTGGTACGGCAGGTTGTGGCTCGCGCCGAACAAGCTCAAGCGCACGGCGCTTACCGACACCGTCAAGGGCATCTACCTGCCGTACTGGACTTTCGATGCCAAGGTCGATGCGGCGTGGACGGCAGAAGCCGGGTTCTACTATTACACGACGGAATCGTATACCGACAGCAGCGGACGTGCGCAGACGCGCCAGGTCCAACACGTGCGCTGGGAGCCTGCGTCGGGGCAGCTCCAGCATTTCTTCGACGACGATCTCATCTGCGCGTCGGTTGGCGTGCATGCGCCGCTGCTGCGCGGGATCGAGCCATTTCCGACGGTCGAGCTTAAAGCCTACGACGCGGGTTATGTGGCGGGCTGGGTCGTCGAGCGATATCAGATCGACCTGGTTGCTGCCGCGCAGGCGGCGCGTAACGATATGGATGCGAAGCTCCGTCAGATGTGCGCGGCGCAGATTCCGGGCGACACCTATCGCAACCTCGACGTCCGCGCGAACTATTCCGGGCAGACCTTCAAGCACATTCTTGCGCCAGTGTGGTTGCTCAGCTATCACTTCGGCACCAGGGCGTTTCAGGCGGTCATGAACGGCTTTACCGGAACCGTCGCCGGCGAGTATCCCAAGAGCTGGGTCAAGGTCACCTTGCTCGTCCTCGCCGCCATCATCGTTCTGGTCATTGCGCTCTCGCTCGGCAGCCATCGCTGAGGCGCCCGGAACATGGAGATCGCATGAAGACTGCCATTGTCACCGGCGTATCGCGCGGCCTGGGGGAAGCGCTCGCCCGCACGCTGCTCGCCGGCGGCTTCGCGGTGACCGGCATCGGCCGCGCGAGCGGCGCGGCGCTGACTGCACCGAATTATCGCTTCGTGGTCTGCGATCTTTCGGACACGATCAACATCGACGCCGCGCTGACGCCGGCCTTTCGCGCCATTGCCGACGCGCGGCCCGAGTTCTTGTGTCTGATCAACAACGCCGCGACCGCGGGCCCCGTCGGCACGATCGGCTCGCTCGAGGGCAAAGCGTTGGCAGCATCGATGGCGGCGAACCTGGTCGCACCCATCGCCGTCGCAAATTTGTTCTGCCGCATGTTCGTCGGACAGGTGCAGGTGCTACGGATCATCAATGTCTCATCCGGGGCCGCGGATTCACCGCTTCCCGGGGGTGGGCCCTATTCGATCGCCAAGGCGGGGCTCGAGATGCTGACTCGACAGCTCGCCGCCGAACACGACGGGGCGATGTTTCGCGCAATCACCGTGCGCCCCGGCGTGATCGACACCGATATGCAGACGTTCATGCGCTCGCAGACGAAGGAAGCGTTGCCGAGCATCGATCTATTCAAGGGTTTCCACCGCGAACATCTCCTCGTCGCGCCGGCAACGGTCGCGGGTAAGATCGTCGACAAGCTCGTCTTAAGCGACGTCGAGCAGGGCCGCACGTACAACTACCGCGAGCTCTGACGACGGCGCGTCTGCTCAGAACGAAGTGAATGTGGCGGGAAGATCCTCAGGGCGCGTTGCCGATGCTTGCGCCCGCGCTCACGGATCAGGCCGAAGAGCAGCAAACGCGGTCGTTCATTGCTGCCGAGGCCAGGGACTGACCCGGTAATCGAGAATGCTGCCCCCCGCTCCCGCTTCCCACATGAGGCAATAGACCTCTTTGCGATCGGCGGTGAAATCCCCCGATTCCGAGGTCGTGCCATCGCGGCTCACCGGCATGATCACGGCGTTATCTTCGTGGAAGTGGATGTTGAACGCCACCGGCAGCCGCGACTCGAATCGATAGGCGATGCGCTCGCCGGCTTCGAGCGCGAGGCATTCCTCGACGATGGCGTACGGCGGAAGCCCGACACCGGACACCGCTTTGGGCGCCAGCAGGCGGCCGGGAGCGGAAGCGCAACCTGCCATCACCGCCATCCAGAACGCCGCGCCGTGAAGTGCGCGAAGGCGAAAACTCACTTTAAAGGGCACGCGGTTCTGCCGCGCGTGCGAGCGCCGCGCCAGTCCTCCGCCAGGAGCGCCCAGCGCTCATGATCGCGCCAGCGGCCGGCAATCTTGACGTACCGGCGGGAGAAGCCTTCGCGCGTGAAGCCTCCGTGGCGGACCAGAGAAATCGATGGCGTGTTCGCCGGTTGGACGTTGACCTCGAGTCGATGCAGCCGCAAGGTGCCAAAACCGACCCGCAGCACGAGCGCGAGTCCCTCGCTCATGTAACCTTGGCCGGCATGTTCCGCGAATCCGTAATAGCCAAGATAGGCGCTTTGAAACGCGCCGCGGGCAATCTCGCTGAAGTTGAATACACCGACCGGCGCATCGTCTTCTCGTCGGCAAACGAGCATGCCGACGTGCGTTGCATGCTTGGAGTCGTGCGATTGCGGGCCTGAAAAGCGGCGCACGTAAGTTGTGAAGCGGGACGGCGTCGATGGCGGCTGCACCCAGAGCTTGTGCAGGCGCTTGCTGGACTCGACGGCAGTCAGGAATGGCGCGGCGTCACGCTGAACGGGTCGACGCAGGTAAACGAGTGTGCCCCGGGCGAGCACGGTTCGGGTCGCTGGCATAATGTCCGTGACTCAAATCTGAAGCTAACAAGCATACTGGCACGGCGATGAGCAAATGGGTGCAAGGTCGAGTGGCAGGCAAGCGGCAATGGTCCGAAAGGCTGTTCTCGCTGCAAGTCGCTGCGCCCGAAGTCGCGTTCGTCGCGGGACAATTCGCGCGCCTCGCGTTGCCCGCACCCGAGGGCTCGAAAGAGCCGATGCTCGGCCGCCCGTATTCCTTCGTCAACGCGCCTCAGGACGCTCCGCACGAGTTTTACTTCAACGTGCTGCCCGAGGGCCCTCTTTCGCCGAGGCTCGCCGCCCTCAATCCGGACGATCCGGTGTGGCTGCTCGACCGCGCCAACGGCTTTTTCAGCATGCCGGAGGTGCCGTCAGCCGCGGCGCTGTGGTGCCTAGCGACCGGCACCGGCCTGGGGCCCTTCCTGTCGATCCTGCGTACCGCCGATCCCTGGGAAAAATTCGAGCGTGTGGTCCTGGTCCACGCGGTGCGATACGCGCGGGACCTTTCCTATGCCGACGAGATTGCCCGGGTCGCAGCCTCGCAAACCGGACGCTTTAGCTTCATTCCCTTCGTCAGTCGGGAACCCCATCGCGGTGCACTACAAGGACGGATTCCAGCGGCGATCAGTGATGGGCGCCTGGAAGCTTGGGCGGGAGTGCCGATCGGCGCCGAAAACGCCCACGCCATGCTATGCGGGAATCCGGAAATGGTGCGCGAAACGCAACAAGTGCTCGAAGGACGCGGCATGCGGCGTCACCGCCGCCGCGAGCCCGGCCATTTCACCTTGGAAACCTACTGGTAACGCGAAACTTGCCGTCGGGGGTAACGCAACGGATCCGCGCGACCCCATAGTGAGCGGGCGCAAACTCTCTTTTTGGCCGAGCGTGCTCAAGTGTCGCACAGTCGGCGACCGATGCGCTCCGGACTTCGATCCGGCATCCGCTCAGCCCTTAACCTCGATCAGCTCCACGTCGAAAATCAGCGTCGCATTGGGCGGAATGACCCCGCCCGCGCCCCGTTCGCCGTAGGCCATGTCGGGCGGAATGATCAAGGTTCGTTGCCCCCCGACCTTCATTCCCTGCACGCCTTCGTCCCAGCCACGAATGACGCGCCCCTCGCCTAGAGGGAATCCGAAGGTCTGATTGCGGTCGCGCGAAGAGTCAAATTTGGCGCCTTTTTGGCTTGTCGCGGGATCGTAAAGCCAGCCGGTGTAGTGAACAATCACGGCCTTTCCTTTAACTGCTTCTGTGCCGGATCCCACTTTGACATCGATCTTTTGCAATTCTTTCCCCTTGGCATCCAACTTGCTTGGTACGGCTGCGGGAGGAGATCCGGTCGGTTGAGCGTGCACCGGATCGCCGGTTCCGAGATAGGCGGAGGCGGTCAAGAGCGCCACCAGACAGACCCGGTTCGAAACTGCTTTTATCGTCATTTTGACCTCACGCATCGACGCCGCGGCAGCGGAGCACGCGGGTCTGGTTTCAAGAGACGCGAATGTTAACCTAATCCGCGGAGGGTTTTGCACTGGAGGCAGTTTTGGGCTATAACTTTGGACTCGTTCGTTTCCGAACGAATCCGTGCCCTTTGGAGCCGCAATGACTACGGTTTCCGGCGTGCGCCATGGGCAAACCCACCGCCGACAGGCAACACCGATGAAAGCGATGTTCGGATTTCTGACACCGCAGGCGAAGGATTTGTCCGACCCACTGCAGAACGCCAAGGCAGCGGCGGTGTGGTTGCGCCAGTTGCCGTCCCTCGACGTCATCGGCAGGCAGCAGCAGGTCATTGCCGTCCTCGACGCCATGCGCAAGGCGCAGCGCGCGCCGGACCTGAACCGCATCAATGCCATCCAATTCGTCGATGCAGCACTCGGCGCCGACCGGCGCCAGTTGATCAAGCAGTACATCGAAAATTCCGAGAGTGCGCCAAAGCTGGCAGATCGGATCTGGCAGGCGTTGTGGGAGATGAGCCAGTCGTTCACGCTGGCGTACCAATCCGCCCTCGAGACTGCCGTGCAGCAGGCCGACAACGCGCGCTGGAAAGCCGCTCTGCCGCTGCTGTTCGTGCGGCTGGTCCATTTTCACGGCACGGATGCGAAGTTGCGCGTGTTCAAGTACGAGCGCTGGATTCCCGCTAAATGGATCGAGATGCACGGCACCTACCTGCGCTCGTGTGAGATGCAATGCGACCGGGAACCGATGGCGCTTCCCGCGGCCGGCCCCGCCGCGCAACCGTGGTCGGTCGAACAGGAATATCTCTACGTGCTGCTGGTGCACCAGCTCAATACCGGCAACTTGAGTCCCACCGAAATCGACTGGGCGAGCTCGCAGCTGCGGGCGTGGAGCCGCCGCCTTTCGCTGGAGCAAATTCCAAAGTCTATGGAAGGCTTTTTCGTCGATCTCGCGGGCCGCGAAGGGATCGTGCGCCGCACCGGCAACGACCGCGGCTCGATGCTGCGCTATCTGGACACCACGCCATTGGCGGAGGGCATGGACCGCGCAATCAATGCGCTCCGCGATGCTGAAATGACGGACCAGGGCCCGATTGCGGCGATCAACCAGCAGCGGCTCGGCGTACTGCGCAAGATTCAGCCGGCGCTGGCGCCAACGTTTCACACCGAGTTGCGCCGCGATCCGCGGACCGCGGTGGCGGTTTCGGCGAGGGTGCGCATCGGGCTCTCGCGGATCTGCGTCGACATCGGCAGCAAAGCGGAAGACGCTTCGGTGGAATCGGGTACCGAGCAGATCGAGGTCTATCCGGTCGCCGGAGCGCCGCGTCCCAAGCGCAAGGCGCTGGTCGAGGACGACTCGCTCGCTGCCAGCCTGTCGTCGTGGAGCGATCCAATGTGGGAGGTCAAGGATCGCAGCGTTGCGGGCTTGAGAATCGCGGCCACCGGAGGCATCGGCCAGAGCCTGACCTTGGGCGCGCTGGTGGCCGTAAGGCAATCCGATGTCGAAGGCTGGCTGCTCGGCGTTGTTCGCCGCCTGAACAAGGTGTCCAACGAGGAAGTCGAAGCGGGCGTCAACATCATCGCCGAGCGCATGGTCGCGGTCACGCTGTCGGCGAAGCGCCGGGCAAACGAGGAGATGGGCTACGTCGTCAACGGCCTGGACATGTCGACCATGGGCGAGCGCTTCGAGGGACTTTATCTTCCTCCGCCTTCGCGACCGGACAAGCCGCTGGCGATGAAAACGGTCATCGTGCCGACGTCCGAATACGCCGAAGGGCGCAACGTGATCCTAACCACCACGCATTCCGTGTACACCGTTTCGCTCAAGCACTTGGTCGAGCAGCGTCCCGACTGGAGCTGGGCGACGATTCAAATCGTCGAAAAGAAGTCGCGCGAAGGCTAGCGCTGTGAGCAGCGAGTCAGGTGGCGCTGTGAGCAGCGAGCCAGGTCCCGCTCGCGTAGCGAGTGGGGTGCGAGCGCCCGCGAATCAGTGCCCGCCGGCGACGCAAGACCTTGCATCCCACGAATAGCGTGCTAGGAGCCGGCGCCGCTCGCATAGCGAGTGGGGTGCGAGCGCCCGCGAATCAGCGCCAGCCGGCGACAGGTGCCATACACTTCCGTAATACGATGATGGAGCCGAAATCCGCCCGCCAGGAGTCGGCGAGTGGGCTATTGATCGAGAGGGCGGAATCTCAGCGTCAGGCTGCGTTGAAACAACTCCGGCGTTTCCGGCCTCGGCAATGGCGAAGATTTGATGATCGCGCGCTGCACCGCGTCGTCGTAGGCCCGCACCCCACTGGATTTTCGCAACTGCGCGTCGATGATTTCGCCCGTGGGCAGCTGCACCACGTCGAAGATCGCTTCCGGGTTGCCGGCGATATCCGATGGGACCAGAACGTTGCCCTTGATCTTTGACTGAATCGCTCGGATGTACGCGTCGTTCGCCTTGCTGCGCGTGGCGTCCGAAGCCTGCTTGGCCATCAGCCGCTCTCTGTCTGCCTGCGCCTTGAGCGCTTCGGCTTCGCGCGTCTGCCGATCGCGGACCTCGACCAGCCGTTTTTCGTCCTGTTTCTTCTTTTCCGCGTCGCGCTTGTCGGCTTCGCGCTTCTCGATCTCCTTTTTTTCTTTCTCCTCCTTTTGCTTGCGTTCGCGCTCCTGCTTTTCCTTCAGCGCGATGTCCGCCTTGGTCGGCTGGGGAGGCTCGACCTTGGGCGCCGGCTTTGGTGGCTCCGGTGGCGGCTTGGGCGGCTCCGGTGGGGGTTTAGGCGGCTCCGGTGTCGGCTTCGGCGGCGTGGTTTTGTCCGGCGTCGGCGGAGCATAGAGCTCGACGCTCACCGCTTCGGTCTTGGGGTTCTGCCAGGTGACGCTGAAGATCAGGACGACGATGAAACCTAAGTGAACTGCAACCGCGAGGATGGCCGCGATCCACTTCCCGGTCGACCAGCGCGTGGCCGTTCGCGACGGAGGCATTGCCGGTCAGGACTGCGGACGCGCCATCAGACCGACCTTGCGCACATTGTTCGTCTGCAGCATGTCGAGCACGCCCATCACTGCTTTGTAAGGCACGTCGCCGTCGGCGTAGATCACCACCGCCTGTTCGGGATTCTTCGCCTGGCGGTCGCGGATCCGCGCCAGCAACGCGTCGCGAGAAACGGGCGACGGCGGCGCCGCGCCCTCGCGCAAGGTGAGCGATAGATCGCGCTTGACCGTGATTTCCAGCGGCGAGATCGGCGTCGTGAGCTTGCTGCCGACGCTTGGCAGCTGCATCTCGCCGGGGTTGATCAGCGGCGCGGTGACCATGAAGATCACCAGCAGCACCAGCATCACATCGATGTACGGAACGACGTTGATCTGGTTGATCGATTTGCGAGGGCGGCGCATGTCAGGGCTCGGCGCGGATCATCCCTGCCGCTGCAGGATGTTCGAGAACTCTTCGATGAATGTCTCGAATCGCGTGGCCAGGCGATCGACATCGTGGGTGTAGCGGTTATAGGCGACGACCGCCGGAATCGCCGCGAACAGGCCGATGGCGGTCGCAATCAACGCCTCGGCGATGCCCGGCGCGACCTGCGCCAGCGTTGCCTGGCTGACGTTGGAAAGGCCTCGAAAGGCGTTCATGATCCCCCACACGGTGCCGAACAGCCCGATGTAGGGGCTCACCGAGCCGACGGTGGCCAACCCGGCTAGGTTGGCCTCGAGCGCGTCGATCTCGCGCTGGTAGGACGCCCGCATCGCGCGCCGCGCGCTGTCCATCGTCGCGGCCGACGATGTCCCCTGCTTGCGATGCTTGGCGAATTCGCGAAAGCCCGCCGAGAAGATGCGCTCCAGCGCAGCGTTTTCGCGACTCTGGCTCGCGCGCTGGAAGAGGGCGTTCAGATCTCCGCCTTTCCAGAATTCATCCTCGAAGGCGTCGGTCTGCGACGCTGCGCGCTTGAGCGCGAACATCTTGAGAAAAATCTGCCACCACGACCACAGCGAAAGCAGCAGCAGCAACAACATCACTGCCTGCACCACCACGCTGGCGTGGGCGACCATGGAAACAAACGACAGATCGGGGTGCAGGTTCAACTAAGCTTCTCCCTGGGCGCTGTCGACCCTGTGCGCCCGATGCGGCGGGCGTGACCCGGAATGCATTCGGGGATGACGACCGGGCGCCACGTCCGCCTGTCCAGGCAGGCAAGCGAAACGCGCGCACTCGAGATCAGTTCGTCGTTGCGCAAAATATCCTGCGCGACGACCATGCGCACGCTCGTGCGTTCGACAGGCGCAAGACTTATAGCCAGCGAGTCGCCCAGGCGCGCCGGCCGGCGGTAGTCGATCTCCAGGCGATGGACCACGAAAACCGCGTTATGTTCGATTTCCAGAGCGCTCAAGGTGACACCGGCCGCCGCCAGCCACTCGGTGCGGGCGCGTTCGAGATACTTCAGGTAGTTGGCGTAATAGACAACTCCCGCGGCGTCGGTGTCTTCGTAGTAAACGCGCACGTTACAGAAGTAGGGTTGCGTTGCCGCCGCTTTCATTCGGTGAACAGCTGGCCGGCGGCGGCCGGAGGAACGATCCCGAAGTGACGGTAGGCGAGGGGAGTCGCGATGCGGCCGCGATTGGTCCGCTGCAGGAATCCCTGCTGGATGAGAAACGGCTCGAGCACGTCCTCGATGGTGTCGCGCTCCTCGCCGATGGCCGCGGCAAGGTTGTCGATGCCGACCGGACCGCCGCCGAACTTGTCGAGGACGCATTGCAGAAGCTTGCGGTCCATGACGTCGAGACCCGAGCCGTCGACGTCGAGCATTTTCAGGGCGGCATCGGCGACCGCCCGCGTGATGTGTCCGGCGGCGCGAACCTCGGCAAAATCGCGCACCCGGCGCAAAAGCCGGTTGGCGATACGCGGCGTGCCGCGCGAGCGGCGCGCGATCTCGATCGCGCCCTCGGGCTCGATGGCGATCTCGAGCAGCCTGGCCGAGCGCGTGACGATACGCGTGAGCTCCTCGGCGGAATAGAACTCCAGCCGGGCGACGATGCCGAAGCGGTCGCGCAGCGGATTGGTCAACATGCCCGCGCGCGTGGTCGCGCCGACCAGCGTGAACGGCTGCAGATCGAGCTTGACGCTGCGAGCGCTGGGCCCCTCGCCGATCATGATGTCGATCTTGAAATCCTCGAGCGCGGGATACAGAATTTCTTCGACGACCGGCGACAAACGGTGGATCTCGTCGATGAACAATACGTCGTTCGGCTCGAGGTTGGTGAGCAAGGCTGCGAGGTCGCCGGCGCGCTCCAGCACCGGGCCGGAAGTCTGGCGCAGATTGACCCCGAGCTCGTGGGCGATAATGTGGGAAAGCGTCGTCTTGCCGAGCCCCGGCGGACCGAACAGCAGCACGTGATCGAGCGATTCTTTTCGCTTTTTCGCGGCCTCGATGAAGATCGAGAACTGGCCGCGGATTTTTTCCTGGCCGATGTATTCCTCGAGCGCGCGCGGCCGCAGCGTGCGGTCGAGCACTTGCTCCTGCGGGTTCACCGGCGCGGGAGCGACGAGGCGGTCGGCTTCGATCATCGGGCTATTATGCCTTCGCCAGCAGCTTCAGCGCCTGCCGGATGCCGTCGGCGAGCGCGATACCGTCGGGCAGCTGTTTGACCGCATTGACCGCTTCCTTATCGCTGTAGCCCAGAGAGATCAACGCGTGCAGGACGTCGGATGCAACCGGCGCGGGACGATGAATCCCAACCGCGGTGGTGAGATCGGCGCCCAGCTTGTCCTTGAGCTCCAACAGGAGGCGTTCGGCGGTTTTCTTGCCGATGCCCGGTATCTTGGTGAGGCGGCCCGACTCCTGCATCGTCACCGCCTGCGCGAGCTCGGCGACGGACAGGCCCGACAAGACCGAGAGCGCGATGCGCGCGCCGATGCCGCTGATCTTGATCAGCTGCCGGAATGCGCGCCGCTCGTTTTCCGATCCGAATCCGAAGAGGAGGTGCGCGTCCTCGCGCACGACCAGATGCGTGAACAGCACCACATTCTCGCCGACGTTCGGCAGGTTGTAGAAGGTGCTCATCGGCACGTCGATTTCGTACGCGACACCTTGCACGTCGAGGAGAATCTGCGGCGGGTTCTTCTCGATCAGCTTGCCGGAAAGGCGGCCGATCACAGGATCCGCCCGCGGCGCACGCGATAGCCCGCCCGGCGCAAGCCGCCCATGCCCTCGCTCCCGTGGGCGTGGCAGATGGCGCATGCGAGCGCGTCAGCGGCGTCGGCGGAAGGCGCCGAGGGCAGCGCGAGCAGCCGCATCACCATTGCCTGCACCTGCTCCTTGGCGGCCTTGCCGTGCCCCACGACCGCCTGCTTGATCTGCAGGGCCGTGTATTCGGAAACCGGCAGGTGGGCGAGAACCGCGGCCGAAATGGCGGCGCCGCGCGCCTGGCCGAGGAGCAGCGTCGAGTGCGGGTTGACGTTCACGAAAACTTTCTCGACCGCGACTTCGCTCGGTTGGTGGGCGAGGATAACGCTCGCCAGGTCGCGCAGGATAAGCTCCAGCCGCTCAGGCAATTCGCCCTGGGTATTGCGGATGCAGCCGCTGGCCACGTACTTGAGCTTGCCGCCGGAAGCGACGATGACGCCGAACCCGGTGACGCGCAGGCCGGGATCGATGCCGAGGATGCGGCGTATGGTCAACCGGATCGCGCCTTGTGCAAGCGTCGCGCGCTCATGCGTTTTCCATGATCGCCGTGGTGTAGACATCCTGAACGTCGTCGATCGCCTCGAGCGCATCGAGCAGCTTTTGCATCCTGGCCGCCTCGTCGCCGCTGAAATCGATTTCCGTGACCGGCTTCATCGTCACCTCGGCAAACTCGGGTTCGAGCTTCGCCTTTGCCAGAGCGTCCTTGACTGCAACGAAATCGTTCGGCGCGGTGATGACCTCGATCGAGCCGTCATCGTGATTGACGACGTCGTCGGCGCCGGAATCCAGCGCCACGCCCATCAGCTTGTTCTCGTCGGTCCCCGGCGCGAAGACGAGCTGGCCGCAATGCCTGAACAGAAATGCGACCGAGCCGTCGGTCCCCAGATTGCCGCCGTATTTGGAAAATGCATGACGGACATCGGCGACCGTACGAACGCGATTGTCGGTGAGGCAATCGACGATCACCGCGGCGCCGTTGATACCGTAGCCTTCATATCGCACTTCCTCGTAATTGATGCCTTCGAGCTCGCCGGCGCCGCGCTTGATGGCGCGATCGACCGTGTCCTTCGGCATGTTGTTGGCCGCTGCCTTGTCGACCGCGAGCCGCAGCCGCGGGTTGGTCGAGACATCGCTGCCGCCAAGCTTGGCCGAGACGGTGATTTCCCGGATGAGGCGAGTGAAAATCTTGCCGCGCTTGGCGTCGGTCGCAGCCTTCTTGTGCTTGATGTTCGCCCACTTGCTGTGGCCGGCCATGACAGGAAACAGTCGATGAAGATGGCAGAATTATAGCGCTGTGAGCAGCGAGCCAGGTCCCGCTCGCGTAGCGAGTGGGGTGCGAGCGCCCGCGAATCAGCGCTAGCCACCGACATGCGACGCATCATGCTCCTATACCGCACAAGGAGGTGGCCCGTGAGCAGCGAGGGGCCGCGAATCGGCGCCCGCTAGACAAGCCCCTGCTGCTTGAGGAATTGCGCGAGGACCTTCAAGCGAACGACGCTGTCGTTGATCTCGAGCATGCTTTGCTTGATCGCCAGCGGCAGCGGAAGCAATTCGGCAAGTCGGTAGCCGACCCAGGATGCATCGTCCAATGCGAGCTGCGCCGAAAAATTCTCGGGCCCGGCGCGGTTGATCATGAGCTCGAGGAGGCTGGCGAGGGACGCGAACGATTCCGGAAGCTTGACCTCCGGCTCCGGCGGCAGAAGCGTCACCTGAGCGACGACGAGTCCATCGTCGGCGACGCTGCTCGATTGCACCTGAAATCGCGTGCCGCCCTCGGTCTTCAGGTGAAGTATGCCGAGCTGCGGCATGTCCCACGACACGATTCGCGCCTGCGTTCCGATAAGGGCGAAGTCGACGGGTGCGCCGGCGACAAGCTGATCGCGCTCTCCAACCCGCGATGCAACCTCCTCGCCGCGGGTGAGGAGGCACACACCGAACGGCTGCTCGTCCTTGAGGCACGTCTTGGTCATGTCGATATATCGCTGCTCGAACACCTTAAGCGGCAGCAGCCGCCCCGGAAACAGGACAGTCTTCAACGGAAAAAGCGGCAGCGTCGTCGGCGAACGCGAACCGGCGCGAAGAAAGGGAAACATTTGCGGCATCCGACGTTGTGACCGCTTGCTCTCAGGCACGCTCGACAAAAGGCGCTTGGCCGCCCCGGGCACCCCAGCGCGGGCCGAGGTTGTGGCCGACGCCTAGCTGGTCGAGTATCCGGGCGACGACGAAATCGACCAGATCGCCGATGGACTGCGGATGGCCATAGAAGCCGGGAGAAGGCGGAAGGATGACCGCGCCGGCGCGGGCAAGCTTGAGCATGTTCTCGAGGTGAATCGCGGAAAGCGGCGTCTCACGTGGAACGAGCACCAGCGGCCTGCGCTCCTTGAGCATCACATCGGCGGCGCGCTCGATCAGCTTGTCGGCAAGGCCTGCCGCGACCGCGCCCAGCGTGCCGAGGCTGCACGGGCAGATCGCCATGGCGTCGGGGGGGTTTGACCCCGATGCGACCGGCGACATCCAATCCTCGCGCCCGAATACAGTGAGCTGACCAGGGTCGGCGCCGAAGCGCTCGGCGAACAGCGCGGCGGCTGCGGCCGGTTGAGTGGGCAGCGTGAGATCGAGCTCTTGTTTTGCGACGATCTGCGCGGCAGTCGAGTAGAGCAAAAACACGCGAACTTTTGCCGCGAGCAGGCATTGGAGCAGGCGCAGGCCGTAGGGCATGCCGGACGCGCCGGTCCATGCAAGCGTGACGGTCTCGGGGCGATTCATTGGTCGATTCTAGCGTATCCACGCCTCGACCCTGGCGCGCAAGGCGTCGCGCGAAAAAGTGCAATGGATGCAATTCGACGCTGGTGCTTAGGGCAGCTCGCGGTGGCGCGTCAGCACCTGATACTGGTCCGCGAACGCGCGCGCCAGCCGCTCGGCCAGATAGACCGAGCGATGCTGGCCCCCCGTGCAGCCGATCGCGACCGTCAGGTAATTGCGATTGTCGCGCGCATACTCGGGCAGCCAGGTGGAGACAAAGTGATGAATGTCGGCGTACATCCGCTCGACTTGAGGATGCCCCTCGAGATAGTCGACGACCGCGGCGTCCTTGCCGGACTTTGGCGCCAGCAGCGGCTCGTAATGCGGATTGGGCAGGCAGCGGACGTCGAACACGAGATCGGCATCGAGCGGAACGCCGTGTTTGTAGCCGAAGGACTGGAACAGCACGGTCAAGCGTGAAGGATCGACGCTGACGAAATCCTTGATCCAGGAACGCAGCGCCGCCGCCGACAGGTCGCTGGTGTCGAAGCTGTAGCCGAGCGAGCGGACCTCCGCCAGCCGTTTGCGCTCGAGCTCGATCGCCTCGGTCAGCGTGCGATCGTCGCTCGAAAATGGATGCCGGCGACGGGTTTCCGAAAAGCGCTTGACCAGCGTATCGGTCTTGGCATCGAGGTACAGAAAGCGAACCGTCCAGCCTTGTGCATGCGCGGCGTCGATGACACTGGACAGTTCATTGAGCCCGGGCTCCGTCTTCACGTCCGGCACGATCGCGACCCGATCCTGCGCCGCTGCCTTGAGTGTCGCGAGGAGCGGCGGCAGTTGAGAGAGCGGAAGGTTCGAGACCGCGTAATAGCCGCTGTCCTCAAGCGCGGCGAGCGCAACGCTCCTGCCGGAACCCGATACACCGCCGATCAGCAGCAGGTCCATCGTCGTCGTGGCACGGTCCGTCGCACTTCGGGAGGCTTGGTCCGCGCCGACCGTGGCGATTCGCCGCGCCAAGCCGGGCGGTCTTCGCCCATCGCCGGCGTCAGCCGCCCTCTTCCATCAGTTTTTGCTGCCGCTCGATGAATTCCTTGGTGCTGTCGATGCCGCGCTGGTTGAGGACGAAGTTGCGCACCGCGGCTTCGACCAGCACCGCAAGGTTGCGGCCGGCCGCGACGGGAATGGTCACCTTGCGAATAGGCACGGCAAGAATCTCCTGGTAGGTCGCGCTGACCTGCAGGCGGTCGAGCTCGGAGAATTGTTCGTTGCTATGGTCCTCGAGGTGGACCATGAGCTTGAGCAGTTTTCGCGGACGCACCGCCGTCTCACCGAAGATGGTGCGGATGTTGAGCACGCCGATGCCGCGCACCTCGAGGAAATCCTTGAGCACGGCGGGGCAGCGGCCCTCCAGCGTGTCGGGAGAGATGCGATACAGCTCGACGATATCGTCGGCGACCAGGCCGTTGCCACGGGAGATGAGCTCAAGCGCAAGCTCGCTCTTGCCGATCGCGGAATCGCCGGTAATGAGAACGCCCATCTCCAGCACGTCGAGGAAGACGCCGTGCAGCGAGGTAGATTCCGCGAGCACCCGCGACAGATACAGCCGTATCACGTCGACCAGGTGCGGCGACGGCTGTGGCGAGGTCAGCAAGGCAACGTTGTGCCTCTCACATTCTTCCCGCACGTGCGGCGGCACGTCCTCGCCGTTGGCAACGATGATCGCCACCAGCTCGGTCGTGAACAGTCGCGAGATCGAAGCCTGGAGCGCGTCCTCCGGCAAGGCGCGCAAGTGCGCGGCCTCTGCCGCGCCGATGAGCTGGACACGAAAAGGATGGATGAAATTCATGTGCCCGACTTGCCCGATGGTCGGTTTCAGCACCGCTTCGCCGACCAAGATGCGGTTACCGCCCTGGCGACCCGCAATCCACTGGAGTCCGAGACGCTCGTGGTTGTCCTCGAACACGCGCTCGAAGCTCACTTGCCGCATGGCGAGGTCGTCGTTCATCGCGGCGCGGGAGCCCAGGTAGAGAACAGGCGATGAATGCCAACCACGTCGGTCGCGGTGGCAACCTGGTCGCGAAAAGCCTTTTCACTGAACATCTGAGCCAGCTCGGACAAGAGCTCCAGATGCTCTTCGGTCGCCTGCTCCGGCACCAGCAACACGAACACCTGCTCGACGGGCTTGCCGTCGGGAGCATCGAACGGAATCGGCTGCAGCGGTCGAACAAACGCTCCGAGCGCTCGAGGAAGACCCTTGATCCGACCGTGAGGAATGGCAATGCCTTGACCCAAACCCGTCGACCCGAGACGCTCTCGCGCGAACAAGCTGTCGAAGACGACCGAGCGCGCGATTTGTGCGTGGTTCTCGAACAACTGGCCGATCTGCTCGAATAGCCGCTTTTTGCTCGTCGCCTCCACGTCGAGCGCGATATTCGACTCGGGCAGCAGATCCGCGATGTGGGTCATCGATGAGATGAGAGCGTGCTCAAGCTAGCGCGAACGTGTCTTGCCCGTGGCGGGCGCATCGGCGGCACGCTTGATCGCCGCCGGCTCGTGCCGGCTGCCGTTGCGCTTCTCCTTGTGCCGGATTACTTGCCGATCGAGCTTGTCCGCGAGGGCATCGATCGCCGCATACATGTCTTCCTCGACACATTCGGCGTGGATTTCCTTGCCTCGGATGTGAAGATTGGCGGTGATTTGTTGCCTGAGCTTGTCGACCGACAGCACGACGTTTACGTCGATCACATGGTCAAAGTGGCGCGTCACGCGCTCGAGCTTGGATGTTACGTATTCGCGAATGGCGGGGGTGATCAGCAGGTGATGGCCGGTCAGGTTTAGATTCATTCAACGCTCCTTGTGGTTGCGGTGTCTGATCTACATAAGTGAGCCGCATGAGTGGGCTACATCGTCTTGCGCAGATTGACTGGCGGTATTTGCAGCGCTTCACGATATTTTGCGATCGTCCTTCGCGCGACCACGATCCCCTGGTCGCCGAGGAGGTCCGCGATGCGGCTGTCGGTGAGCGGTGTGTTACGGTCCTCGGCGGCGATGAGCTGCTTGATCAGCGCGCGAATCGCGGTCGCGGATGCCGCCCCGCCGGTATCGGTCGCGACGTGACTGCCGAAGAAATACTTGAGCTCGTACGTTCCGCGCGCGGTAAGCATGTATTTTTGCGTGGTTACGCGTGAAATCGTCGATTCGTGCAGGCTCAGGATCTCTGCAATTTCCCGCAGCACCATCGGCCGCATCGCCACGTCACCATGGTCGAAGAAATGCCGCTGCCGGTCGACGATGGCCTGCGACACGCGCAGGATGGTTTCGAATCGCTGCTGGACGTTTCGAATCAGCCATTTCGCCTCCTGCAACTGCGCCGCGAGCTGCTGATTCGATGAGTCGCGATTGCGGGTGAGGATGTCGGCATAGATCCGATTCAGCCGCAGCTTGGGCATTGCGGCATCGTTGAGCGTCGCAACCCACTTGCCCCTTACTTTCCGTACGACCACGTCGGGGATGACATAGTTCGCCTCGGTCTTGGAAAACGCTGCGCCGGGACGTGGATTGAGGCTTGTGATCAGTGTGCGCACGCAACGCAACTCCGCATCGTCTATGTGGAGCAGACGTTTCAGCTTGCCGAAATCGCGCGCGGCAAGCAAAGGCAGATGTTGCTCCACCAATTTCATCGCCTCCGCCCGAAACGGCGTCGTGGGGGGCTTTGCTTTCAGCTGCAGGCCGAGACATTCCGCCGCGTCGCGGGCGCCGACTCCCGCAGGCTCCATGTTCTGCACGCGGCGGAGGGCTATGGAAAGCTCATCGGAAAGCTCGTCGGCTTCGAGGTCGAGCTCCTCGGGGAATAATTCAACCAGCTCCTCGAGCGAAGTCTGTAGGTAGCCGTCCTCGTCCAGAGCGTCGATCAGCGCGGATACGATCTGCCGATCGCGAAGCGGAAGATTGCACAGCGCGAGTTGCGCGTTCAGGTGATCGCGCAAGGAGCTGGTCGCCACTTGCTGCGGGGAAAAGCTCTCATCGTCGTCGTCGCCCGAGGCCGAGCCCCAGTCGCCGTCGCCTCCCGCATTGGCGAGCAGATCGAAGTCGCCCGCCGACCGCTCGTCTCGCTCATCGCTGGATGACGACTCGGTGCTCACCGTCGCGGTGCTCGCTTCCATCGAAAACTCAGGCGGCGGCGCCGGCGTCTGGTCCTCGTCGGCTTTTTCCAGCAGCGGATTTTCCTGCAGCAGGCGCTCGACCTCGGCGTTGAGCTCGAGCGTCGAAAGTTGCAGCAGGCGAATCGACTGCTGCAGCTGCGGAGTGAGCGTTAGATGTTGCGAAAGCTTGAGCTGGAGGGTTGGCTTCATGGTGATGCACTTTCGCAGCCAACATCAAAGCCGGAAGTGCTCCCCTAAATAGACCTTTCTCACGCTTTCATTATAAACAATTTCGTCCGGCGTTCCCGAGGCAAGCACTCGCCCTTCATTAATGATGTACGCACGATCGCAGATGCCGAGCGTTTCCCGCACGTTGTGGTCGGTAATCATGACGCCGATGTCGCGTTCTTTCAGGAAACCGATGATCTTCTGGATGTCGAGCACCGCGATCGGGTCGATACCCGCAAACGGCTCGTCGAGCAGTATGAACCTTGGTCGGGTCGCCAGGGCGCGGGCGATTTCGACTCGCCGCCGCTCGCCGCCGGACAGGCTGACGGCGGACGCGTCGCGAAGATGCGAGATCGACAGGTCTTCGAGGAGCGCGTCGAGGCGATTGGCGATCTCGTCGCCATCGACTCCCTGAAGCTCGAGGATGGCCTGGACATTCTCGGCCACGGAAAGCTTCCGGAATATCGACGCCTCCTGCGGCAGGTACGATAGCCCGAGCCGCGCCCGCACGTGAATCGGCATGCGGGTCAGATCGTCGCCGTCGAGCTCGATGGTTCCGCCGTCGGTCGCAACAAGGCCGACGATCATGTAAAAGCAGGTCGTCTTGCCCGCGCCGTTCGGGCCGAGAAGGCCGATCACTTCTCCGCTGCCCACGGACAGCGACACATCGTGTACGACAATGCGTGACTTGTAGCGCTTGTTCAGCTTGGCGACCGAAAGAGTGCTGGTCGCGGCAGTCACTTGGCGCTCACTTGACCGACTCGAGCTTCAACGACGCGTCGGGCTTGAGCGGGACCGGTTCGTTGGATTTCTGCGGCGCTGTCTTGCCGTCCTTCGAGTCCTTCGTATCCTTTGCGTCCTTGCCCTCTTTCGGCTGCGGCAGGAAAACGCCCCGGACGCGCGAACCCAGCGAGGGCTCGCCGGCGGCGGGAGGCTTGCTGTCAGGGCGACCTTCGGCTTTGTAGACGTTGGTCTCCGCGTTGTAAGAGATGTAATTGCCGCGGAGCTCGTCGCCGGTTCTCTTGAGCAGTGCGCGGTCGAACAGCTCGACGACGCGCTTGGTGCCGTCGTAGACGATGCGCTGTGCGTAGCCCTCGTAGTATTCGTCGGCGCCATCGCGCTTTTCGCGAAAACTGACCGGGTTGCCGGTCGCCGTCGCCGACACCGAGTTATCGGGATTCTGATGGAACTGGATCCGATCGGCGTGGATCGTCAGCGTCCCCTGGGTGATGACGACGTTGCCGATCAAATCGCTGATCTTGGTGTCAGTGTTGCCACCGAGAGAGTCGCCCTGGAAATTGATCGGCTTGTCACGATCCGCCTTCTCCGCGAGGGCGCACGGAACATGACAGACTAATGCGCATAGCAACGCGCAGAGCGATGGCAGGACGGCGCGCGCGAAAGACGGGGTGAGGGTGGTCGGGCGGGGCATCACGCTACTTGTTCGGTTGCAACTGTCCGCTGACGCGGGACTTGAACTTGAAGGTCTTGGCTTTGTTGTCGAATTCCATTCCGGTGGCATTGATTATCCCACGGGGGTCGGAGATCGTCACCGGCTTGTCGGTCTCGATCTTATCCTCCTTAGGCAGGACATGAAGGTATTCACTCGTCACGATGACGGGGCCCTTGTCACGCTCTTCCGCCGCCGCCGCACGGATGCCCTTGACGTTGCCGGTGAAGTACGCATCTTTCTGGTCACCGGTAATCATGCCGCGATCGGCGGAGATGGTCACCGGCGGCTTTCCGGGATCGCTGAAGGTGATCAGCGGCGACTCGAATTCGGTCGTGTCGTCATCCGGGAAATGTCGCGCAATCCTGGCGGAGATCGATTGCCGGACCCGCCCTTCAGGGTCGAGGCTCAGGGCCTTGAAATCCTCGATATAAAGGTCGGTATCGTGGCGCCCGGAGCCATCGAACGCCCCCATGCCGGGTTGCACCTGAGCGTTCAGCCAATAGGTCAAGGCCGTGAATGCCCCCAGGAGGAACACCGGAGACCAGGCGATCATCCGATCCAGCCAGGAGCGGCCGCGGATCATGATTCGAATTGCGCGATGCGTTGCGCGAGATCGCCGCGCGCGCCGAGAATGAGCTCGCAAACTTCCCGCACCGCGCCGGCGCCTCCATCCGCGCGCGTGACGTAATGCGCCCGCCGCTTGACCACGTCGGGCGCATGCGGCACCGTCGTGCTCAATCCGCAACGCAGGAGCAGCGGCAGATCGGGAAGATCATCGCCGATGTGCGCGCACTCTTCCGCGGCCATGCCGAGCTCCGAGCGCAGACGCTCCCATGGCGCAAGCTTGTTCTCCGCGCCCAGAACCACGTGGGCGACGGAAAGTGTTTTCGCGCGCCTCGTTACCGCGGGCGCGGAGCTGCCCGTGATCCACGCGACGACGATGCCGGCCTCGTGCAACATTTTCAGGCCAAGCCCGTCGAGCGTCGAAAACGCCTTCATTTCACTGCCATCGTCGGCGTAGTAGAGCTTGCCGTCGGTTAGGACGCCGTCGACATCGCAGGAAAGCATTCGCACCGCGCGCGCGCGCGCCAGGAGGTCGGGCGTGGTCATCGCGTGCTCCAACGGCGCGTCATACCACCTTCGCCCTGAAAAGATCGTGCAGGTGCAAAGCGCCGACCAATCGTCCTTCATCGTCGACGATCAAAAGCTGGCTGACCTTCGGCGGCGCTTCCATCAGCTCCACGCAGTCGATCGCCAGCCGCTCGGGGCCGATAGTGCGCGGATTGGCCGTCATCAACTCGGCGACGTTCGCGGTGCCGAAATCGCGGATCCTGGGAAGGCATCGCCGCAGGTCGCCATCGGTGAAGATGCCGGCGACGCGGCGATTCCCATCGATGACCGCGGTCATTCCCATGCCCTTACCGCTCATTTCCACGATCGCATCGGCGAAGGTCGCGGTCAACGGCACCGTGGGCAGCGCGGCGCCGGTACGCATGACGTCGCGAACATGTGTAAGCAGCTTGCGGCCGAGCGAGCCGCCAGGATGCGAGCGCGCGAAGTCTTCCACCGAAAAACCGCGCGCATCGAGCAAAGTGAGCGCCAGTGCGTCGCCGAGCGCCAGCGCGGCGGTGGTGCTCGCGGTCGGCGCCAGTCCGAGCGGGCAGGCCTCGGTGTCGACGCTGGCGTCGAGATGCACATCGGCGGCGAACGCGAGCGACGACTGCTCGTTGCCGGTGAGCGCGATCAATTTGGCGCCTTGGCGTTTGAAATGCGGCACCAGCGACACCAGCTCGTCGGTCTCGCCCGAGTTCGAAAGCAGCAGCACGATGTCGTCGGCGGTGATCATGCCGAGGTCGCCGTGACTCGCCTCGGCCGCATGCACGAAAAACGCCGGCGTTCCGGTCGAAGCAAGCGTCGCCGCAAGCTTGCGCGCGATATGGCCGGATTTGCCGATGCCGGTAACGACCACTCGCCCGCGGCATTCGAACAGCGCACGGGCGGCGGCAAGAAATGCGGAGCCGAGGCGTCCTTCGAGCGCACGGATGGCCGCTGCTTCGGTCGCGAGCACATCGCGAGCGAGCGAAAGCACGCGTTCGGGATCGATGCCGACAGCAGGCACCGGTTCGGCTGCTCGGATCGGCGTGGACATGCGGCCAAGTATAGCCGAACGCTCGACGGGCCGGCTCGGACGCTGTGCTACATTCGCATCACGTCTTCGGCGTGTTGACGGACCACCAATGCCCCAGACACTGCAGCTCATTTTGTTGCTGCTGGCCTCGGCCGTCGTCGTGGTCGTCGCCTGCCGTTTATTGCGGCTTCCACCGATCCTCGGCTATCTCGTCGTTGGCATTGCGGTCGGCCCGCATGCGCTCGGGTGGGTGCCGGACAACGCCGACGTCCGCGATCTCGCCGAGTTCGGCATCGTGTTCCTCATGTTCTCCATCGGCCTCGAGTTCAGCCTGCCGCAGCTGAAGGCGATGCGCCGCGCGGTGTTCGGACTGGGCCTCGCGCAGGTAGCGATCACGACCGCGGTCGCCATGTTCGTGTCGCATTTCCTGGGCTACCGATGGCTGGCGGGACTCGCGCTTGGCGGCGCCGTGGCGATGAGCTCGACCGCAATCGTATCCAAGATGCTTGCCGAGCGCACCGAGCTCGGCACCGCGCACGGCCGCGATGCGATGGGCATTCTTCTGTTTCAGGATCTCGCCGTGGTGGCGTTCCTGATCGCGATCCCGACACTCGCCGCAGGCGGGGCCGATCTCTGGAGGTCGCTGGCGCTGGCCGGCGTCAAAGCTGCCTTGGCGCTGGCGGTGATCCTTTTTTTCGGCCAGGGGCCGACCCGAGCCTGGTTTCATCTCGTCGCGCGACAGCGTTCGTCCGAGCTTTTCATGCTCAACATCCTGCTGGTCACGCTCGGTTTGGCCGCGCTCACCCAGATCGCGGGGCTTTCGTTTCCACTCGGTGCGTTTCTTGCCGGGATGCTGATCGCCGAGACCGAATATCGCTACCAGGTCGAGGAGGACATCAAGCCGTTTCGCGACGTGCTCCTGGGACTGTTTTTCGTCACCGTCGGCATGTATCTCGATTTGGGCGTGGTCGGGAACCATTTCGGCTGGGTGTGCCTGTTGCTGTTGGGCCCGGTGCTGGCTAAGCTTGCGCTGATCGTGCTGTTGGCCAAAGTCTTCGGCGCACCGCTCGGCACCGCGCTGCGGACCGGTTTCTATCTCGCGCAGGCCGGCGAGTTCGCCATCGTGTTGCTCGCCTTGTCGACCGACCTGGGCATCATCGATCGAACGCTGTCGCAGCTGGTGCTGGCGGCGATGGTGCTTTCGATGTTGTCGGCACCGTTCCTGATCCAGTTCGCCGAGCCTCTCGCGCGCCGTTTGACGGCCAACGACTGGCTCATGCGCGCCACCCAGCTCACCAACATCGCGGCGCGAACACTGGGTCGCCAGGAGCACATCATCATCTGCGGCTATGGGCGCAGCGGACAAAATCTCGCGCGCCTGCTGGAGGCCGAGGAGATTTCCTTTCTCGCGCTCGATTCCGATCCGCAACGGGTGCGCGAGGCCGCGGCGGACGGCGGCAGCGTGGTCTACGGCGATGCGGGGCGCCGCGAGGCCCTGATGGCAGCTGGCCTTTCCAAAGCGCGCGCGGTCGTGGTGACCTTTGCCGACACGCCGACCGCGCTCAGGATTCTGCACCACGTGCACGAGGCGCGTCCGGAGGTGCCGGTGATCGTGCGCACCCTGGACGACACCGAGCTCGACCAGCTGCTCAAGGCGGGCGCCGCCGAAGTCGTGCCCGAAGTGCTCGAAGGCAGCCTGATGCTCGCGTCGCATTCGCTGCTTCTCGTCGGTGTACCTCTGAATCGCGTGCTGCTGCGCATTCGCGCCATCCGCGAGGAGCGTTACAGCCTCTTCCGTGGTTTCTTTCACGGTGCGACCGACACCGCAGACGCCGCGGAAAACGTTCAGCCGCGGCTGCACTCGGTGCGGCTGACCGAGCGCTCATCGGCGGTCGGGAAGTCGCTCGGCGAAATCGCGCTTGCCGCCGGGGTCGAGGTCACGGGCGTACGCCGCCGCGGCGCGCGCTCGGAAGTGCCGCAGCCTGAGTATCGATTCGAAGCCGGCGACATCCTGGTGCTGCTGGGCCGTCCAGAAGGTCTGGCGTCGGCCGAGAAGAAACTGTTGCGAGGTTGATCTCAAGACGTAACGGTCCGTAACGGTCGTTGTTGGGTGGGGGTGAACCCGCTACAATCAACGTCCTTTCGAAGCAGGCTCGCCACAATAAATGCCGGTTGCAACCACCGCGGCATCGCATGCCGCGCTGACCCCGACGCGCCGACTCGATCCCGCCGCCGCGGCCATCGAACTCGTCGACGTGCGTTTTGCGTATGACAGGCGCGAGATCCTGAAGGGCATCACGATGTCGGTTCCTCGCGGCAAGATCGTCGCCATCATGGGCGCCAGCGGCAGCGGCAAGACCACCATCCTGCGGCTCATCGGCGGGCAGCTCAAGCCCGCGTCGGGCCAGGTTCGCGTCGGTGGCCAATCGGTGCCCGACCTAGAGCCCGACGCCTTATACGCGTTGCGGCGCCGCTGCGGCATGCTGTTTCAGTTCGGCGCGCTGTTCACCGACATGAGCGTATTCGAGAACATCGCGTTTCCCATGCGCGAGCACACCGAGCTGCCCGAGGAGATCATTCGCGACCTGGTGCTGATGAAGCTTCACGCCGTCGGCTTGCGCGGCGCCGCGCAGCTGATGCCCTCAGAGCTGTCGGGAGGCATGGGTCGCCGCGTCGCCCTGGCGCGCGCGATCGCACTCGATCCGATGCTGGTGATGTACGACGAGCCCTTTGCCGGGCTGGATCCGATCTCCCTCGGCGTCGTGGGACAGCTGATACGACGGCTGAACGATGCGCTGGGCATTACCTCCGTGGTGGTGACCCACGATGTCTACGAATCGTTGAAAATCGTCGACTACCTGTATTTCGTGTCGGAGGGAAAGATTGTGGCCGAGGGCACTCCCGAGGAAGTCCGCGCGTCGACCGATCTGTACGTTCGTCAGTTCGTCGACGGCGCGCCCGATGGCCCGGTGCCGTTTCACTATCCGGCCCCGTCGTATCGCGACACGCTTTTCGCCGATGTCGAAGCCTGATGTCACATGAAGCGTTAGACGAGCTGGGGCAGGGGCTGCGTCGCCTCGGTGGCGCGGTGACCGGCGGCATCGCCTGGGTGGGCTACGCCGCACGCTTCTTCGTAGCGATCCTCTGGCACTCGCCAGGGGCGTTCCGGCGCTTGCATCTGACGCTGCGCGAGATTTACTTTTCCGGCGTCCTGTCGCTGGTGATCATCCTGACCTCGGGCTTGTTCGTGGGGATGGTGCTTTCGCTGCAAGGCTACGAAGTGCTGGTGCGTTACGGCGCCGACGAACAGCTTGGAATTGTGGTCGCACTGTCGCTGGTAAGGGAGCTCGGTCCTGTTCTGGCAGGGCTTCTGTTCGCCAGCCGGGCCGGTTCCGCAATCACCGCCGAGATAGGTTTGATGAAAGCGACCGAGCAGCTTTCGGCGATGGAAATGATGGCAGTCGATCCGATCGCACGGGTCGTGGCGCCGCGTTTCTGGGCGGGGGTCATTTCGATGCCG
>Ga0066793_10000130_pt1 | contig 24607 bp, 21 predicted proteins | sample PersoiDNA2013189_FD_83876 | JGI IMG/M metagenome (GOLD analysis project Ga0066793, IMG submission 83876) | Permafrost soil microbial communities from the Arctic, to analyse light accelerated degradation of dissolved organic matter (DOM) -... | ecosystem: Environmental > Terrestrial > Soil >... | reverse complement strand
GGAACGAGCGACGTCTTGATCCTGTCCCTGGGTACAGGGTCGGTCCCGCATCCGGTGAGGTACGACCGCGCGCGCCGGTGGGGCAAGGTGCTCTGGGCTCAGCCCGCAATCGGATCTTTCCTCGACGGCCAGTCCGATACAGCCGAGTTTCAAATGGGCCAGCTGCTCGATTCCAACCACTATCTGCGCCTCCAGACCAAGCTTCCGGTCGCCAATGAGGCGATGGACAACGCGAGCGACGCCAACATCGCGGCCCTGGAGTCGGCCGCGGATGCGATGCTCGCGGAGCCGGAGAACGCCAGGCGTCTGGCGGCTGTCTGCGACCAGCTGACCGCGGACGGCTCGCCCGCCGGCGCTATGGCCACGTGAGCCAGGGAGACGTCGTGACGGCGCCCCCTGACCCGCCGTCCACGCCTCCATCCGACAACGGGCCGCGCAAAGCCTTTGCGTTGGGTTGGCACGTCGCCGAGCTCTACCATTTCGAATCCTTCGCGGACCCGAAACCGCCGGATGTTCCGCCGCCGACGCTTCCGGGCATGAGCACCTTGTCCCAGCTGGCAAGAGCCTCTGTCCTGGTCGAACAGATCAACCTCGAGCTGCCCGCCGTCTGGACCCCGCCCGAAACACGACCAGGCACTGACGAGCTCGCGGCGCTGGTGGCGAATGTCTCGACCAGCTCAGACACCCTCAAGTGGCAGATCTACAAGCTTCATGTCGCTCTTCTCGAAGGGCTGACCGCGCAGGACTATCGAATCGGAAAGGCATATGGCCTTGGTCGGGCGCTGGCGGAGACGATCTTGCTGTGTGATTGCGCCCAGCCTGCAACTTATGTGGATCAGTTCGGCCAGTTCCGAATTCAGACGATCCTGAATTGGCTGTCGCATCTCAAGACAGAGTTCGCCGAACATGCCGCGCTGGCGGTCCAGAGCGGGCTGGAGGTGTGGACCGGTTGGGTGACCAAACACCCCGTCTCGGCCTCCCCCGCGGGAGCAAAGAAGGCGGCCGACCCCGTGTGGGCCAACCAGGCTGAGGCAGCCAGGGTCCAGGCTCTGCTCAAGAAGCAGGGAGAGCTGTGGCGAAGCCTGCTCAGCGGCGAGCGGGCTCCTAAGGATCTCCTTCAGGTCGACGACTACATCAAGGCCACGGAGGCGATGGCCAATCGGGTGAGCCAGCTGTCGTGGCAGTTCCTCCGCAGTCCGTTGGGGGCGGCGCTGGCTCTGGTTTCTGTCGCCGCGGTCCTGGCCCTTGCCTTTCTGCTCTTCTTCGGCGGCCAGTCACAAATCACGAGTGCGCTTGTGGCGGCCCTGGGGTCGGTGGGCATCACCGTGAGCGCTGTGGGAGCGTCGGTGCAAAAGGCGATGAGCCAGGCCGAGAAGCCGCTGTGGGATGCCGAGGTGGGCGCGGCCGTGGTCAACGCAGCGCTGATCACCCCCGAGCCGGCTGGATCTGCGCGAATTGGCCGGACGCTGCTGAAGTCCATCGACTTCCACGCCGCCGAACAGGCGGTGCTGGGTGCAGCCGCCGGCCTCGTCACGCACCCTGGCGGAGCCAAGGCCTGACGGGTAATCAAGGACGGTTGACTCGCAGCCGATGAGCGACGCACCCGCACCAACGTCCTGGGTGGAGAGGGCCGTCACAGCGGTTGGACCGCCGCTGGTTCTTGGCGCGCTCGGCTACTGGTATGGGTGGGAGCGGACTCAGGCCCTATACGGATATTTCGGCCTGGACGCTAGCCTCCTGGGATTTTCCGCACAGGACTTCGTCGTCAGAAGCATCGAAGCCATCTACACGCCGTTAGCGGCACTGGCGGTCGCGGGCATTGTCGTGGCGCTGCTTCACCAGCTCGTAACTTCTCGACTCAGCCGAAGAACAGGCCGCCGACTTGGCTACGTTCTGATCGCGTTGGCGTTTCTTGCCCTCCTAATTGGAATCGCCGGAATGGACGACATCGGTGTGGCGCACACCAGCCTCGTCGCGCCTTTGATGCTGTGCTTCGCCTCGGCCCTGGCCGGCTACGGTGCTTTCCTGACTTCAGGCCGAGCCGATCCAAGAAGGCGCTACGGTCTGCCGCCACTGCTTCTCGGTTCGATCGTCGCCATCGGCGTTCTAGGCCTCTTCTGGCTGACGAGCAATTACGCCACTGGCGAGGGAGACATGCGAGCGCAGGCCATCGCATCGAACTTGGCCCGCATGCCGGAGGTCATCGTCTACAGTCGCGACGACCTCGGCCTCGATTCTGCCGGCGCGAGCGCATCGGTCGATTCGGCGGACACAGCCGGCGCGTATCACTATCGGTACGGCCACCTACATCTTCTGATCGAAAGCGCGGGACGATACTTCCTGCTCCCGGATTCGTGGGTGCGTGGCGGTGGGACAGCGATCGTGCTTTCCGATTCGAGCGATGTGCGGATCCAGGTCAGTGAGCACTGACGCGCGTTTCGCGGCGTCGATCTTGCTGCTGCTGGTCGTAGGCGCCGCATGCTTTGGTCCTGTCGGCCCAACAGAACCGGCGCCAACCTGGCTCAGGGGAACGGTCACACTCCCGGCCACGAACAGCTCGTGGACGAATGGCGCCTGTCGCGGCACGGGGGCGTCTCAGGACATCTACGACGGAGCTCAGATCGTGGCCGAAGATGGTCAGGGCAACACAATCGACCGCCAGAAGTTGCAGGTCTTGTTGGGATTGCCTTCGGGAGGGCCGTGCGTATTCATGTTTACGTTGGGCATCCGAAGGCCTTACAAGGGCAGTTATCAACTCGTGGTGGGCACCCATTCGCCAGTGACCTACTCCACAGCCGACCTGGAGCAGAGGCAGTGGCGGGTCGTCTTCGACTACACAGCCGCTCCTTCGTAGCAAATTCCCGCGCTTCGTCAGGCGCTGCCAGGCGGGGTGTTACGGTCTCTCGATCACGATTTCCTGGAGCCTTCGACCTTTGCCCGATAGTCCTGGAGGTCGTAGGTGAGGGCGCCTCCTCTGTACCGTTCGCGGGCCTCCTCCTCGTTAGTCACCCGTTCCGCCGCGGACTTGAGCGCCGCCTCCTGGGCGGCCGCAGGGACGTCGGCGTCTAGGATGACGATGTCGCCGGGATTGGTCTTCGTCCCACCGACGGTCACGTTTCGTTGATCGACCCGACCAGGTCCTTGGTCGCGCCAGAAGCCCGGACCCACCGGGACCAGATGGGGAGCCCGATCGCAACCAGCTCTTCGACGTCGCGCACCGCGGCGTTGACAAGGATCCCCGCGGGATGCCGGTAGGCGGCCTGGATGGCGATCAGCTCGCCGACCAGGGAGACCGGCGCGGGTTCAGGCATGGTCAACACGAGGATCTCGCCGGCCTGCAAGCGTGCTCAATGCCGCGTGAACCATGAGGTTGTCGTTCTGCCCGCACCTCACCGTCCGCGCGTGACCCGCGGCACGGCTGCCCGGCACGATCTGGATGAGCGGAACGTCGATGATGCCCCGCTTTCCGAGCGCCTCGTGGACCGTGGCACCCATAGCGCGCAAAGTCGTCCATCGAGCTCACGGCTGAGACCCTGACAGGAGCCGTAGACCTCGCCGGGCTCTGGTCTAGGCAGGCTCCACGGCAAGGGGCTCGGCAGACCTCAGCTCCGTCCCGCTGCGCAGTGGCCGGTCGCGCAACAGCAGGCAGCACGCCAGCCCGAGCACGCCGGACACGATCGTGATCCAGAAGAGATCACCGATCGACAGGGCGAGGGCGTTGTTGGCTCCCGCGATCACCTTCGGGATCAGGGACTGCTCCGGTCCCGGCAGCAGCTGCTGGAGCAGAGCCCGGCCATTGCCAACGTTCTGCAAGGCGCCCGAATACTTGACCAGCTGGGAGATCAATGCTTGCGGCACACCCTCCGCCGCAAGATTCGTGGGCAGCCGGTTGGCAAACGACGAAGAGAAGATCGTGCCCGCCGCGGCGAGCCCCACCGAGGCGCCGATCTGGCGAAGGAAGGTCAGCGTGCTGGTGGCCACGCCGAGGCGGTTCATCGGCACCGCGTTCTGCACCACGACCGTGAAGCCGGCCATCGCCGGACCGATGCCGAACCCGAGGACCAGCATCCAGGCCCAGAGGTCCCCATCGGAAACGCCGGCCGTCAGATGGGTCATCAGAAAGCCGCCGATCAGCATCACGACCGCGCCGCCCGTCATAAGCCATTTGTACCGGCCCAGCCGGCTGATCAAGAGCCCGGTGCCGATGCTGCCTCCCATCAACCCGACCAGCAGCGGCCAGATGTAATAGCCGGAGGCGGTGGCGCTGATGCCGCGAGCGGTCTGGTAGAAGCGGGGCATGAAGATCACCGCGGCGAACATGGCGATGCCGAACGCGAACACCGCGGCCATGCTCACGGCGTAGTCCCGATTCTTGAACAGGTCGAGCGGGATGATGGGTTCCTTCGCCCTCGACTCCGCGAACAGGAAGACGACCAGGATCACCACGCCGATCGCGATCAGCCCACCCACGTCAGCATCTGTCCAGTTGGCCAGCCGGCCTGCACTGTTCACGTTGCCCTTGTTGGTAAGCCCGAGCATGAAGGGCACGACGCCAGCCGTGAAGAGGACGATTCCCGCGTAATCGAGATCCCGAATCGACGCCGTCCGGCGGGCGGCGCTCGGGAGCACCGTGGCAAGGACGGCCAGCGACGCGATGCCGAATGGCACGTTGACGTAGAAGACCCAGTGCCAGCTGATGTGGTCGGTGATCCAGCCGCCGATGAACGGCCCGACGATGAAGCTGAGGGCGAAGACAGCGCCGAACAATCCCTGGAAGCGGCCTCGCTCGCGGGGGCTGTAGAGGTCGCCGATGATCGCCATCACGATGGGGAAGAGCGCCCCGGCACCGAGTCCTTGTATGGCCCGGAATGCGATGAGCTCGCTCATGTTCTGCGCGGCGCCCGAGAGCCAGGAGCCGATCAGGAACAGGACCACGCCGATCATCAACATGAGCTTGCGTCCGAACACGTCGGAGAACTTTCCATAGATGGGAACGGTCACGGTCGACGACAGCAGATAGGCGCTGACGACCCAGGAATAGAGGCTGGCGCCGTTGAGGTCGGTGACGATTCGCGGCAGGGCGGTACCGACCACGGTCTGGTCCAGGGACGCGAGGAACATGGTCAGGAGGACCGCCCCCAGGATTGCGAGCTTCGTGCGGGGCGGCAGGGAGATCAGCGCAGATGGGCCCACGCTCGGCCCGGAGCCGGAGTGCGGCGCCTGTGGCAGCCGGAGCTCCTCGACGCTGGCCAATCTATCTGCCTCCCCGCTTCGCATGAGTGCCGGCCGCGGATTTCTTGAAGAAGTCTTGCGCCGCACGTGCGATGAGATCGACGCAGGTGTCGACCGAGATTGCGGCGGTGTCCAGCGTCATGTGGTAGTGGCGTGGATCTTCCCACACGCCTTCGCGAGGATAGAAGTGGGAGACGTAGGCGCGCCGCGCCTGGTCGGTCGCTTGCTGAGTCCTGGCCGCGGTCTTGTAGTCGAGGCCGTCGCGCTCCATGGCGGCTCGGCGCCGAGCCTCGACCGGTCCATCCAGGCGTACGTGAAAGGCGTCCGGGTGGCCCTTGAGGACGAACACTCCCGCCCTGCCCAGGATCACCGCTCCGCCCGCCGCGAGCCTGCGGATGACGGCCTCGGACTGGGCCACGTCGGCGTTGACGCCAATGTCCTCTGCGGACCTGGGTACGCCGGCGAACAGCCCGGTGTAACCGAGGGCGCTGTTCAGGAGCCGGCCGACGGCGCTCGTTTCCTCGGCGTCGTTGGCGAGGGCCGCCACCAGCGGTTCGTGGATCTTCTCCGCCAGCGCCGGCGGGATCGCTCGATCGACGAAGGGGAGCGACAGCCGCTTCGCGACAGCTGGGCCGATGATGCTGCCTGCGGACCCAAAGGTCGCCGCGATCGTGACTGTCGCCATCGGCTCCTGCGATGGTACGACTGGCGCCGCTGTCTGTTCAGGGTTTGAGCTTCAGGGTCACGACCTTGAACGGCGCCATCTCGAGCGCGATCACGCCGTCGTGCACCACGACTTCCTCGCGGTCGCGTTCCAGGAGATCGCACAGAAAGGCGCGTGACGCGGAGAGCGTGGTCCGCAGTGTCGCCTTGCAGCCTCTCCCCCACGCTTCATACAGACGCACGATCACGGCGTCCGAATCCTCAGCGCGCTTGATCGCCTCGACCACGACCTGCGGCGTGTCGATCTCGACCAGCGAGCGACGCGCCACACCCGCATGGCTGCCCGGCACGATTCGAAGGGGCGCGTTGAGGTCCTCCGCGGCGGCGATGACGCCGGCCTCGCGGAAGTCGCCGGCGTGAGGCATCAAGGCGTACGTGAAATGGTGGCCGCCTCGGTCGGCTGTCGGGTCCGGATGCGTGGGTGCGCGTAGCAACGAGAGACGCATCACGGAGCCGTGGATGTCGTAGCCGTGCTTGCAGTCGTTGAGCAGCGCGACGCCGTACTCGCCATCGCCCAGGTCTGCCCACCGCTGCGCGCAGACCTCGAACATCGCCCTCGCCTGGTTGGTGTCCTCATGGGTCGGACGCCGGAGGTGGCCGAACTGGATCTCGTAGGTCGCCTCGCGCGAGCTGACCGTCACCGGAAAGGCGACCTTCAGCATCTTGTGCTGTTCCTGCCAGGTGACGTGGGTCTCGAAACGGAGCACCCGTGACCCCGCATCCAGCGTCATGCGCTGGCGGATGATCGAGCTGCCGAACTTCCGGGTGGTTCCCAAAATGGCTCTCAGCGGATCGTCCGCCTCGATCTGGATCCGCTGCAGATCCACGATGTCGACCGCGTTGTCACGGTAAGTCGCATCGAGATCCCATGCGTCCCAGCGCGCGGGATCGTCGTCGTGGAGCTGGAGGAGATTGCCGAGGCCACTCAGCACCTCGCGTTGCGACTGTTTGTCCCAGATCGAAGTGAGCAACCCGACGTCATCCCATTCGACGCGCAGCAGGGCGTTCTCCATGCTTCGCGTGGTGACCGAGACCCTGTCGACGTCGCCGGCAGCATCCTGAACCGCCCAGCCACACGGCGGCGCTTCGACCATTCGGAAATCGCCAGCCCTGATCACCTCACGACGGTGGTGCGAGTTTGGATTGAACACAGCGAACTCTTCGCCAGACCCCGAGATGGCCGTCGTCGCCCGGTGCGCGATCGCGTTTGCGCTTTGTACAACCTCTGAAAGGTCGCGCTCCGCGTCCTCGTACACCCAGTCGATGCTCGAGCCCGGCAGGATGTCGTGGAACTGGTTGAGCAGGAGGGTCTTCCAGAGGACCTCCAGCTCGCCGGCCGGGTAATCGCCGCCGGCTGCTACGGACCACATCTCCGCTTCGCGGAGCGCTTGCTGGGCAAGTCGATTCAGGCGCTTTGTCCGTGACTGGCTTGTATACGTTCCTCGGTGCAGCTCGAAATACAGCTCGCCCACCACCGTGGCCAGGCCCGTGGCCTCCGCCGATGCCGCATCGAAGAAATCCGAGGCCCGGCCGATCTCCACGCCCAGCCGGTGTGCCGACTCGATCATCTCCGCCTGAGGACCGCCGCCCCCGTCGCCCCATCCAAATAGATAGAGGGACCGGTGGGAGCTGTGCCCGTCCTTGAAATTTCGGATGCTCCGCTCGACCTCCTCCGGCTCGAAGCTGCCGTTGTACGTGTCGGCGGGCGGGAAGTGGGTGAAGATCCGAGACCCGTCGATCCCCTCCCACATGAACGTGTGGTGCTCGGGCTTGTTGGTGTCGTTCCACGAGAGCTTCTGGGTGAGGAAGAAATTGCAGCCCGATTCCGAGATGAGCTGCGGCAGGTTGCCCGGATAGCCGAACACGTCGGGCAGCCACAGGATCTTCGTCTCATACCCGAACTCATGCATGAAAAAGCGCTTGCCATACAACAGCTGCCGCACCAGCGACTCCCCCGACGGCAGGTTGCAGTCCGCCTCGACCCACATCGCACCGACCGGCTCCCACTGGCCCGCCGCGACCTTCTCCTTGATGCGGCGATAGATGTCGGGGTAGGACGTCTTCATCCATTCGTATTGCGCGGGCTGGGACGCGGCGAAGATGTAATCGGGGTGCTCGTCCATCAAGGCGAGCTGCGTCGACCAGCTGCGCGAGACCTTTCGCCGCGCTTCCCGGACCGGCCACTCCCAGGCCGTATCGATATGTGCGTGGCCGACTGCGGTGACCCGGTGAGTGGGGTCGAGTCGCATTTCGCTGCTCCCAACTTCCGGCGATTGGCGAATGGCGAGCTCGGCCTGCCGCAAGACGAACGCCGGCTCAGGCGACCTGCGCAGCGCGATCATCGAAGGTGCGGGCTCAGCGCCCTGCTCTGTGGCTCGCGGATTGGCCGCGGCTTCGATGTAGAACTCGACATCGGGGCCGTCGATAGGAAGCCAGCGGTGATTGGGATCGATCCCGCGCCAGGGCATGCCGTCCTTCCAGGCCAGCGCCTCGCACGTGAATCCAGTCGGCCCGTCGAAGCCGAGATCGAACCAGGCGACCACGCGCTGGCCCGCGTATTCGTCCGGCACGCGGCCCCGGACGTGGAACCACGTCGTGCTCCACGGCGGGCCCCAGGGATCGCCCACTTCGATCCGCTCGTAGCTTCCACGAATCGCGTCGGCGTAGCCGATGGGCTCGCCGCGCACGGAGAATGCCGTCAGCTCGAGAGGCGTGGCGCTGTCTTGACCCTTGACGCCGCCCAGCGTAATGCCGCTATCGAAGTCGGCGAGGCTGCGTCTGCTACTTGATCAGGCTGCTATGCCCGCGCTCGATCGCCGACGCCTTTAGATCGCAGGCAGGTCCGGGGTGGCGGGATGCCATGTGCCGCCGAACGCATTCACACCCTCTCCGTTCGCGTCGCTGCTCGCCTTGTCTTTCACGAAGGCGTACAGCGGGTGTCCGTTGTAGAGAACCTGGCGACCGTTGGCATCCGTCAAGACGCTGAACTTTCCTGAAACCGTGCTGCCGGCACCGGGGGTGCCGGACGGGAGCAGCAGCGGTGGCCAGAAGGTGGCGCACTGCCCCGAGCAGGCGACGGTGGTCGAAGTGTCGGCGGTGAGGTAGTAAAGGGTCATGGCGCTGGAGTTGACCAGGACGGATTCCTGTCCGGCCCCATCCAGGCGGCCACCTCGTGGAGCTGGTGGTTGACCGCGTTGAGCTGGCTGGCGATCAGCCGGTTGGCCTGCACTGACCTAGAGTGCCAGTCTCGCTTCTCGTTTCCGCAGCTCGTCGACGAGCCGTTCTGTGACAGGCACGGCAACACCCGCTCGAGCGGCGTGCGCGACCAGCGCGCCGCCGATGGCATCGAGCTCGAGCGGCAAGCCGGCGGCCTGGTCTCGCTGCATCGACGACTGCATGGCCGCGGGGGCTGACTCGAACATTCGGAGCACGGCCTCGGGATCGACCACCACGCCCTCGGCGCTCGCGACGGCAGCCACCTCCAAGATCAGGGCGCGGGCATCGTCGTGGCGACTGGCCCGGACCTCGCCGACATTGGCTCGCGCGTGCGTGGTCAACAGTGCCAGCGGACCCAGGAGAACGAGCTTGTCCCAGAGCATCGATACCTCGTCCTCGCGGACCTTGACGTCGAGGCCGGTGGCTCGCAGGTGAGCCGCGAGCTCCTCCACGCGATCCTGCACGGGGGCCGATGCGGCGATCTCAACGGCGGCGAAGGGGCTGGTGTGCCGGATGATGCCGGGCTCGGTGCGCGCCACCTCCACCCGGATGGTGGCCGGAACCACGTTCGAGGATGGGTAGGCCCTTCGGAGCAAGCCGACATGGTCGAGGCCGTTGAGGAACGGGACGAGCAGAGCCCCGCCGAGAGCGTTCACGGGTACTCGCTCCAAAGCGGATTGGAGCTGGGTCGCCTTGACCGCTACGAGGCAGGCATCGACCGAGCCCTGCAGCCGGTCGGCCGCCTCAACCTGGACCTCGAAGTCGCCAAACCTCTTGCTTTCAAGCCGGAGGCCGCGTTCGGCGATCGCCTTCGCGGTGCTCTCGCCGGCGAGGACGAACACCGAAACTCCGGCCCGGGCGAGCAGCGCCGCGAGCATCCCGCCGACCCCGCCCGGACCCAGCACCGTCACGCGGTAGTTTGCCTGCGCCACAAGTCCGAATCCTAGCTTCCAAACTCAACTGACTTGGCGCACCTCGCCAACGCGATCCCGCCTCATCTCCTGCCTTCGAGTTACACACCCGTCTTGGATCGGAGGTCGCGAAACGCCGCCGGCCTGCGATTCACAGACAGTGCGCGGACACTTCTACGCCGCGGCCATCGCGAGAAAGCCTGCGATCTGTGCGCGAAGTGCTTTCGTGTCAAACGGTTTGGTGATGTGGCCAATGCACCCGGCGTCGAGGCTGAGCTCTCGATCACCAAGCATTGCGTGCGCCGTGAGAGCGACTATCTGCATCGATGCGTTGGCTGGATCCGCCTTGAGCTGCCGTGTCAAGGAAAGACCGTCTTGACCAGGAAGCGAAATGTCCATCAGGATGAGATCAGGACGCATAAGCTCGATGCTCTTCAATGCCTCCGATGCAGAGGACGCGAACCGTACCTCATAGCCGCTGTCCAAAAGCATCGCGTCCACCAGCAGCTGGTTTGCCAGATTGTCTTCAACGACCAAGACCACCGACGGCCGTCCAGCCTGGGAGATCACGTCGCGCGCCCTTCGGTCACAAAAGCACGTAACCACGCGACAAGTTCAGACCCCGCAAACGAGTTGCGTTCGAAGACGGCCGCAACACAACCATTCAGCGCCGCCTTCTCGCCCTTGGTAAGTTGTTTCGAGGTCAACACCATGATCGGAATCGACCGTGTCGCATCGTCGATTCTTAGCGCCTCGACTACGTCGAACCCAGTCACGTCGGGCATCATGAGGTCGAGAAGAATTAGTTGAGGGTGGCGAGCCCTGGCCACATCAATACCTTCCTTGCCACCGGACGCCCTCAGCACTTTGTAACCCTCCGGCTCGAGTAAGGCCTCGAGTAGGTCGAGGTTGGCCGGTTCGTCGTCGACCAAGAGCACCCGTATCTCGCCGTGCTGGACTTTGGTGGTGAACCGATACCTGTCCAACCGCGAGATGAGAGCGCTCCTATCAACCGGCTTGACGAAGTAATCGAGCGCGCCCAACGCCCGACCCAGCGCAGGATTGTCCATCACGCTGATGACGACCACCGGGATATTCCGGGTCAGCTCGTCTCCTTTGAGGCGCGTGAGGACTTCCCAGCCATCGATCTCAGGCAAAAGGATGTCCAGGGTGATCGCCACCGGAATCAGGTCTCGAGCCATGGCCAGAGCTTCTGTACCTGTGCGGGCGATTTTCATTCGGAATCCGCCCGCCTCCAGGTGCCGTGCAAGAATCTCTGCGGCCTCTGGGTTGTCCTCGACGACGAGTATCAACGGTCGATCTCCATCCGCTAGCCCGATTCGGCCAACCTCATCAAGCGGCAGCACAATTGATTTCTGGGCTTCGACTGGCAGGCGGAGGGTGAACGTACTGCCCTTTGCCGGCACGCTCTCGACTATGACCTCGCCGCCGTGGAGCTCGGCGAACTTCCTGGTCAAAGCCAGCCCAAGACCGGTTCCCTCTTGCTGCCGTCCGTGCCCTGCATCGAGCTGCTGGAACTCTATGAATAGCCTCTCCAGGTCACTGTCGGCGATGCCGACGCCGGTATCGGTAACCGCTATCTCGATCCACGATTCGACCTGGCGAGCCTGGATCTCAACACAGCCCCCGTCCGGAGTGAATTTGATGGCGTTGGAGACGAGATTGAGGAGCATCTGCTTCAGCTTTATGGGGTCGGCGACCAGATGAAGGCCCTGACCTGAGCCGGTTTCAAGGGAAATGTTCTTGGACTTGGCCAACGGCTCCACTGTCGACAACACGAGGCTGACGCTCTCAGCGAGATCAACTTGCTCTAGGTGAAGTTCCATGTGACCAGCCTCGATTTTCGAAAGGTCGAGTATGTCGTTGATGAGGTCAAGCAAATGCTGCCCACTTGTGTGGATCTGCTCAAGAAAACGGTGTCCGGTGATGGCGTCAAAGCGACCTAGGGCGTCGTCTCGGAGCAGTTCCGAGAATCCGAGGATCGAGTTGAGGGGGGTCCGCAGCTCATGACTCATGTTGGCCAAGAAAATGGTCTTATGCCGGTTTGCGTCCAACAGTTCGTTGTTCGCATTCCTAAGGTCCTCGAACAGGCGCGCAACCTGGACCGCCGAAGCCAGCGGAGCCGCGATCAGCTGGGCGCGCAAGAGGTCTGCCTGGCGAAATGGCAACCCGCCAGAATGGCGGGCGGCCGTGAGTGTCCCAACCACCACTCCACCGCTCACCATCGGCAGAGTCACCACGGGGCCGAGATCATCCTTCGCGGCCCAATCCTTGATGAGTTTTGACCACCGAGCGTGGCGCAGGTCTCCGATCAAGGGCTGGCCTGTTCGCAAGACTTCGGAGGCCGGCGAACGCTCGGGGAGGAGCGTGCGCTGGGGGCTATCGATTCGCCGCTGGTCGACACCGTGGAGGATGAACACCAGGCCGCTGTCCAGGGAGGCCGCAACCTCCACGGCTTCGAGCGCATCCGCCGTTTGCCGGAGACCCAGCCTCATCAGATCGTTGAGCTCGGTTCTGGCGCCGACTTCCCCCACGGCTCGGACGAACTCGAGCCGCTCCCGAGTTGCTAGCTCCCAGGCCGAGAGGGACCTGGCAAGCTGCCCGATCTCATCCGATCGCGTGGTGGATGGGATCGTTACCGGCTCACCCGCAGCCAGGGCATTGGCGGCCGAAACGAGCTGGCGCACGGGATGCAGGGTTGATCGAAATACGACGCCGGCAAGGAACGCTATCAGCGCCAGGATCGAAATGGTTCCGACGAGTGAGGCGGCGTTTCCGGTAAGGGACAGGTTCCCGGCCGCCGCGAGGTCCTGCCCCACCGTCACATCGAGCGAGCTGCTCAAGTCTGACTCCGCTGTCCGAAATGCATCGAAGAGGCGCTTCCCGTTTTGATCGGTATCGGGGCTGGCGCTCGGACCAGTTGAGGCGACCGCAACCAGACGCGTCGTGGCGAATGCCTGCCACTTGCTCGCCGCCGATTCCATGACGACCAATTTGGCCCGCGTCGGGAGATCGGTGGACGCGGTGTCCAGGAAATGCCGGGCTTCTGTTGTCTGCGAGGTCCCCAACTGGTACGGCTGCAGGTATTGGCTGTCACCGGTGAGCTCGAAGCCGCGCTCACCTGTCTCCTGGTTCAGGAGGCCGATCGCGAACTGCTTCTCGTGAGTCTCAAGGAGCTGGGCGGACTGGGCGCGCGCCTGGGCGTCGTTGCCTTGACTCTGGATGATGGCGACGGCGGCGTTTCTGACCAGTACAGCGCCAACCAGCACAGCCAGGAAGACAGTGGCCTGCTTCTGCAGGCTCACGGACAGGGCCCGGATTCAGTTTCTTGAGATCGATGCGCGGCACGGAAAGGGGGCTGGTCGGAGCCGGGCATGAGTAAAAGAGTGTCGACCGTCCCCATGTGACAGGTCTACGGGGCTCCCCCTTCAAAGTCGCCCGTAGGTGCCATGGCCGTAGGGCCATCCATAAGGATGGCTCCAGCTCTCGCCTTGAGTTGTCCTGATAACGGGTATGGCCGTGGTTTGTCTGGGTTGTTACGTCAAATGGGCCGATTCGAGATGTCTAAACAGGCCGCTGGCTGACTAACCGCATCGCGAGGCGCTTGACGAGTTCTTTCGAGTGATGGACATTCGCCCAGAGTGGCTCACCGTGCGCGGCAAGCGTGCCGCCAGGCTCGAGCTCGACCAGTGGCAGGTGTGAGAGTCAGGCGGGGCGTGGATACAGGTGGTAGGCCGCCGGGTCGAAGCGCCGCAGCAGCCTCACATAAGGCCAGGTCATCCCCGGCCAGATGGTGGTGTTCCTTCCGGTCGGGTCCAGGTACCAGCTGCGGCATCCGCCCGCATTCCAGACCGTGTCGCGAAGGCGCGACTGCACATCGGCGTTGAACGCGTCCTGCGCCTCGCGCCGGACCTCGAGCGCGGCCATCCCGCTGCGTTCCAGGTGGCCGAGGCAGCCCATCACATAGCGGAGCTGTGCCTCCACCATCACCAGGACCGACGTGTGGCCGAGTCCGGTATTCGGGCCAAGTAGGAAAAAGAGGTTCGGAAAGCCCGCGACCGCAGTCCCCCGATATGCGGCCGGACTCCCGCTCCACTGGTCGGCAAGGCATCTCCCGTCGCGCCCGGTCACTCGCCTGGCGAACGGCATCTCGGTGACCCGGAACCCCGTCGCGAGGATGATCACGTCGACTTCTCGCTCGTCGCCGTCCGTCGTCACGATCGAGCGGCCGCGGACCTCGCGAATTTCGTCGGTGATGAGCTCGACGTTCGGCTTCTGGATCGCGGGGTAATAGTCGTTCGAGATCAGGATGCGTTTGCATCCGATCGCGTATCGCGGCGTCAGGCGGGCCCGCAGCTCAGGATCGGCCACCTGCTTTTCCAGGTGGCTTCGGGCCAGCCGCTCGGGCAGCGAATTCGGGCTTGGCTTCATGAACGGCCTGACGAACAGCTCCCGAGACCAGTAGACGCCGGCGCGGACCAGGCCCTGCCAGCCGGGCACCGCCCGGTAGAGAGCTCGCGCGAACCCGCGGACTGGGCGGTCGCGGTGCGGAAGCACCCACGGCGGCGTGCGCTGGAAGAGAGAGAGCCGCCCCACCCTGGGTTGGATGCGGGGGACGAACTGGATCGCCGAGGCGCCGGTGCCGACGACAGCCACCCGCTTGCCGGCGAGGTCGACGTCATGATCCCAGGCGGCCGAATGGAAACGCGTGCCGGGGAACTCGTCCAGGCCCGGGATGGCCGGCAGGGATGGCTCGCTCAGAGGCCCCACGGCCGCCACCAGGACGTCGGCGCTGAACGGACCTCGCGTGGTCTCGATGCGCCATCGCGCGGCGGAATCGTCCCAGGTCGCCGACTGGACCTCGTGCTGGTAGCGGATGTGCTCACCCAGCCCGAATCTCGCGGCGCAGGCGCGGAGGTAGTCCCAGATCTCGGCCTGCGGCGCGTAGGTGCGGGACCAGGTTGGGCTGGGCGCGAAAGAGTAGGAGTACAGGTTCGATTCGACGTCGTACTGGCAGCCCGGGTAGGTGTTGTCACGCCAGGTGCCGCCGAGGTCGGAGGCTCGTTCGAAGATGACGAAGTCGTCGCGCCCGGCCTGTTTGAGCCGGATCGCCATCCCGAGCCCGGAGAAACCGCTCCCGACGATCGCGACCCGGTGGTGGGTCAAGCCAGCGGCGCCATGGGTGGATTGCGCCCTTCGACCGCGCTGGCGGCGACGTCCTTGATCACCGGGCCCAAGTCAGAGGCGTTCGGCAGGACCCAGAAGCGCTCGGACCTCACGGCCTCGAGGACCTGTTCCGCCACCATCGCCGGCTCCATGCCCTGGTTGACCAGCTGCTTCACCATCGCCTCCATCATCTCGGTCATCTGATTCGTGCCGGCGGCCGGAAAAGCCCCGAGTCGATCGGGCCAGTTGCGCTCAGCGTCGACGATTCTCGTTCGAACCCAGCCTGGGCAGAGAACCGAGACGTGGACATGCGAACCTCGCATGGCAAGCTCGTGATAGATCGACGTCGATAGGCCGACCACGGCATGTTTGCTCGCCGCGTACGGTGCGGCGAACGGAAATGGAAGGAGCCCGGCGATCGATGCGGTGTTGACGATGTGACCTGCATCGCGCTCCACCATCGCCGGCAAGAAAGCTCGGATGCCGTGTATCACGCCCCAGAGGTTGACCTCCAGCACCCATTGCCAGGCGCTGAGGGGCTTCTCCCACGCGGCCCCGGGCCCGGCGGTCGACACTCCCGCGTTGTTGCACAGGAGGTGGACGGGGCCGAAAGCTTCAGCCTGGCGGCGCAGCTCGTCGACCGACTCTGCCACCGAGACATCGGTGGGCACGGCCAGGACCGAACCTCGCTGCGCCAGCTTGTCCGCCGCGAGCTCGAGCGCGTCCTCCTCGACGTCGGCGAGCACGACCTTCATCTGCTGGCTCACACACTTTTCCGCGATGGCGAAACCAATGCCACTCGCGGCGCCGGTGACGACCGCCACCTTTCCGGACAGATCCATCATTCCTTGCCCCCCTTCCAGGTCAAGTATGCCCGGCAATAGTGGCCGTGGAAGACTGGCTTGCCTGTGGCAGAATCGAGCACGTTCCGGCCGGCCCGGTGTGGAGGCGTCCGCCATGAGCTTGAGCATCACCGATGTCGTGGTAGAGATCCCTCAGGGCCGCTTGCGGGGCGCGCTCACCGAGGGTGTCGCGTCATTCAAAGGCATCCCCTACGCCGCGGCGCCATTTGGCGCCAACCGGTTCAAGCCGCCGCAGCCGGCCCCGTCCTGGGAAGGGATTCGAGACGCTCTCGCCTACGGCCCGACTGTGCCCAAGCCGCCCTACTTCCCACCCTTCGACGAGATCCTCCCGGAGCCGGCGATCGAGGGCGAAGAATGCCTCAACCTGAACATCTGGACGCCTGATGCGGCGGCGAGCGGGCTGCCCGTGATGGTCTGGATCCACGGCGGCGCGTTCGCCAACGGGACAGGCGCGGTACCGCACTACGACGGCCGCCGGTTCGCCCGCGATGGCGTCGTCCTGGTCAGCATCAACTATCGCCTCGGTGTCGACGGCTTCCTGTTCCTCGACGACGGGGTCGCCAACCTCGGCCTGCTCGACCAGGTGGCGGCGCTCGAATGGGTGCGGGACAACATCGCGGCTTTCGGTGGCGACAAGGGGAACGTCACGATCTTCGGCGAGTCGGCAGGCGCCATGAGCGTAGCAACGCTCCTTTCGATGCCCCGCGCCAAAGGTCTTTTCAAGCGCGTCATCGCCGAGAGCGGCGCCGGCCACCACGCTCTCTCGGCAGCGACGGCGAAGAGGGTGGGCGGCTACCTGGCCGAGAAGCTCGGGGTGCCGGCGGAGCGCGCCGCCATCGCGGCAGTGCCCGTGCCGAAGGCGTATGAGGCCCAGGTCGCGCTCAGCGCCGAGGCGTTCCTGATGCCCGACCCGGCCAGGTGGGGCGAAGTGGCCGCCAACCTGATGCCGTTCGAGCCCGTGATCGATGGCCATGTCGTTCCGGCGCTGCCGATCGAAGGAATCGCGGCGGGGGCGAGCGCCGGCATTGACGTGATGGTCGGCACCAATCGCGAGGAGCAGCGACTGTTCATGGTGCCGAACGGCGCCATCGATCTCATCAACGAGGACATCCTTGGGATGGCCGTCGCCGGCTACCGCCTACCCGCCAACGCGATCGAGCTGTATTCGTCCACGCGCCCAGGCGCAACGCCCGGCGAGCTGCTGGCGGCGATGAGCACCGATTGGTTTTTTCGGATTCCGGCCGTTCGCCTCGCCGAGGCCCATTCCAGGAACGGTGGGTCGGCCCATGTATACGAGATGGCATGGCGGTCGCCCCTCTTTGGCGGCCGGCTCGGAGCGTGCCATGCGCTCGAGATCGCGTTCGTGTTCGACAACCTGGACGCCGAGTGGACCGACAGGCTCGCGGGCCCCAACCCGCCGCAGTCCATCGCCGATGAGATGCATCGCGCGTGGGTGGCTTTCGCCCGCACCGGCGACCCGGGATGGGAGAGCTACGACGCAAACCGGAGGACGGTGATGCGCTTCGATTCGACCTCAGGCGCCGTCGACGACCCCGACGGCGCGGAACGCCTGCTGTGGGAGGGCATCCGCTAAGCTCCGGCCGCATCGCGTTTACGATCTCGACCGATGGCCCATGGACACGACGTCGACCGCTTCAATCGCTGGGCGAAGGATTACGACCAGCACTGGATGCAGCGCGTCATCTTCGAGCCGGTGCAGGAGACGGTCCTGAGCCTTGCAACACAACAGGTTTCCAACCCAGGCGCGATCCTCGACGTCGGATGTGGAACGGGGAAACTGCTCGGATTGGCTCAGAGTCGGTTCCCCGGGGCAAAGCTGGAAGGCGTCGACGCCGCGATCGAGATGGTGAGGCAGGCGCAAGCGTCGAACCTCGCGGGAACTATCCATTTCCAGCAGGCGGTGGCTGAAGAACTGCCTTTCCCCAACGCCTCTTTTGGCCTTGTGTTCAGCACCATGACGTTTCACCACTGGCACGATCAGGGCCGGGGGATCGCCGAGGTCGCGAGAGTGTTGACGCCAGGCGGTCGATGGCTGCTCGCCGAGTTCGTGGCGTCCGGCTTCATGGGGCTCGTGCGGAGCGCCTTGAGGCTGCATCAATTCCCTCAGCGCGATGACCTGCGCCGCACGCTCCTGGGTTCAGGGCTGAAGGTGGTCGCAGAACTGGCGGCCCCAGTCCGGGGCCGCCAGATCATCGTGATGGCGATCGCCGCGACGGACTTCAGCCGATAAAGCGATAGCCCATTCCGCGGACGGTCTGGAGGGCGGCGGCGCGAGCTCCCAATTTGCCCCGCAGCAGCTTGATGGTGGCGTCGACGACGTTGCTGCCGCGCGCCGCGGAGTGACCCCAGACATCGGCCAGCAGCTCCTCGCGAGTCACCACCCGATCCTGGCGCTCGGCAAGGTACTGGAGCACGTCGAATTCCTGCCGGGTCAAGTCGACCCGCACGCCGTCCAGCACCAGCTGCCGGAGCCTGCGATCCAGCAGCTCTGGTTCCTCCACTCCAAGCTCTGACGCGATAACCCAGGACAGCCAGCCGTCGACCGACGAAGGACCGAAGTCGAGCATCAACGGATGGAGCGTGTACCCGTCGATTACCGGAGGAGCGCCGGGAAGATACCGGAAGCCCAGGGTAGTCATCGCCGGACCGAAGACGTCAATCGCCGGCTCTCCCAGCGATGAGTAAACTCGGCGCAGCCGGGGGCGCAGCTCGACGTACAGCCGCTTCACGTCCAGCCACAGGGCGGCCATCAGCGGGGATGGCATCTCTCCATGCTCCCGCGTAACCATGCCTCCGACAAAAAGGCTGGTCTGGTGCCGAGGGATGCGGTCTGCTAAGAGATGCCGCCAGAACGCTCCAACGAGCAGATCGGACTCCATCCACGAAGGGATGGCGGCGGTAGGTTCGAAAAACAGAGAGAAAGCTGCGAGCTCGCCACTCCCCTCCCGCGCCACGCGGAACGCTCCGGGCAGCCGCGCCCACCATGTCACAAGCCTCTCGGCCGCCAACCCAGGTAGGTGCTGCCGCGCAATGGCCGCGATGCCGGCGCCGTCGGTTGGACGTGCCGGTTCCATCGCGTACACATGCGCGGTGGTTGGGAAGAACGCCTCCCGGACTGCCGGGTTCTCCAGCAGGAACAGGCTGTCCGCCGTGTAACGCCAGAGGTCCAGATCAGGCGCGGTTCGCAGCGCCGATCGAATTTGTCCGAATGCAGCTCGCCGGTAGCGCCGATGAGACTCGGGATCGGCCGCACGGAAGCTACCGGCAAGGGCGCGCTGGACCGAATCATGGAGGCGGAGCCCATCGTCGGCCGCCTGCACGAACGGTAGAGAGGACAGCCGATCGTATGCATCCTGCGGGGCAACATCCGGCAGCATCACCTGCAGGAGGGGCCGGATGACGCGCCGCACCACCGAAGCCGCCTCGAGACAGCGCCTGGTCACGTCGTCGAGACCTTCGACATGGATCCGGGTCAGCTCTTCGACCACCCGGTCGGAGGCCGCCTGCTCCAGTCCCGGATCGAGTGGCCCGCGCATGGCGCCGGCTGCCACGCGCAAGGCCAGCGGGTGTCCGCGCGCGACGCGGTTCAAGCGCTTCGCGGCGTCCGCCGGGACACCGTCTTGAGCCAGCACCGCGAGGGCGGACGCCTCGTCCAGCGGCTTCAACTCCACCGCCCTGAAGTCGTTGCTGCGCGGGACGGCCTGCAGCCACGCCGCCAGCGGCGGCTCGCGGCCCGCGATGAACAGCTTTACGTTGGCCGGCAGCTCGGGCACCAACTCCAGCCGGACCCAGTGATCGATGAGACGCAGAAGCTCGTAGGTATCTACTGCAACCACTACGCGGTTGCCGAGGCCGCCCAGCCGGCGAATGACTTCAGGTGGCGGGTCTCCGCCACCCCCGACTGCGATTGCAAGCGCACCCATGAACCCGACGGCGGTCGGTTCCAGGAGATTGCCGTCGAGCCGGACTACGACCACGCCCTGGCGACGTGCCTGAGCGGAGACAAGCCCGACCAGCGAGGTTTTGCCGATGCCGGCCAGGCCGTGCAGGAAGAGGACGGCCGGGCCGTCCTCCTCGAGCAGGCCGAGCAGTTGAGCCTGTTCGGAAGCCCGTCCAAGAAGGGCGCCTGCGGGGCTCGTCCGCTCGCTCACTTTGGTGGTGATCATCGGCTCACCTCTGGATGCTCACCATATGCGCTTTTGGGCAAAATGGGCGATCAGCCCTGGTCGCCGTCACGGTCGAACCAGTAGGTTCCGTTGAGCGAGTAAACGTTGGCGGTGCTTGTCGACCCGACCGCCATCGCGGCGTGGAAACCCACCAGCTTGCCGGTGCCGGCCCAGTACTCACAGTGGCCGGTTCCAGCCGCCGCCCCGGCGAAATAGAACGTGCACTGGCCGGTGGCTGTGCTCGCTCTCTTGTCGATGGCGGTGAACGTGACTGGACTCGTGAGATGGTCGGCGTAGAACACGATCGCGGTGTAGTGGATCGTGCCCCCAAGCAGGATCTTCACGCTCGACTGCGTGATCAGGCAGGTTTGCGTGGTCGGTGTGATGAGACCACTGCACGCCTTGAGCGCAGTGAACGGCTTGGCCTCGGCCGCCGACGCCGGTGACGCGGCAACGACCGCGAGCACACCGACCGCGGCGGCGACCGCGACGATCGGTCGGATCTTGCTCAAGGTACGTGCCCTGAACGTTGTTGACGATCGCGATAGGACCTCTGTGTGCATGACGACGACCTCCTCCAGGATGTGGATCTGACGGTGACAACCGCCTGTAGGCACAACTTAGGTCGAGGCCGTCGGGCCGGACCGAGACATTGATGAGATCTTCATGAAAAAGCGAAGGGGGGCCTGGGCGGTCTGCATCTCAAAGTGAGGTAGTGTCCGTCAGGGCATGGCTGCACGTAGAACCGCGTCGACCCCGTTCAGCCATGGCGACGGGCCCATCGACGATTGCCTCTCGATCCGGAATGGCGTTCTGTTCATAGAGGGCTGCGACTCAACCAAAATCGCAGCGCGCTTCGGCACCCCGCTCTACGTCATGTCCGAGGATCAGGTCAGACGGAACTTCAGAAGCTTCCAGGCTGAGTTCCAGCGAGGCTGGCCCGACGGTCCCGTCGTCGTCATGCCCTCCATCAAGGCGAATTACGGGCTCGCCCTCCGCCGAATCCTCACCGAGGAGGGTGCCGGCTGTGACACCTTCGGGCCCGGTGAGCTGCATGCCGCCCTGTCGACGGGCGTGCCACCGGATCTGATCTCGTTCAACGGCAGCTCGAAGACCGAGTCGCTCCTCGTCCGCGCCGTCACCGCAGGAGCCCGAATCACCCTCGACTCGGCTCGCGAGGTCGAACTGGTGATCGGGGCAGCCGAGCGGGCAGGCAGGACGGCGAAAGTTCGGCTGAGGGTCAGGCCTGACTTCGACATCGAGGCCCGGTCGGATTTCTACCCCGGGCCCGTCTCATTGCGCACCGCCTCCCAGATGTACAAGCCGGGCATCCCGACCGAGGAACTCGCTGGTGCCGCTCGCCGCCTGCTCGACGCAACTGGTGTCGAGCTCACGGGCGTGATGATGCACGCCGGTCGCCACACGACCAACCTCCGCGTCTGGGGCCGCATGATGCAGAGCTACGTCGAGGTCATCGGCCGGCTGCGCGAAGCATCGGGCGGCTGGGAGCCCCGCGAGATCGACATCGGCGGTGGTTTCGCGGTGCCGCGGGATCCGCTCGGGCGAAGCGACCGGCGGCGGCTCGCGGCGCCAAACGCCCCTTCGATCGCGGAATACGCACAGGCCATCACCCGGGCGCTGCGAGAAGGGCTGACGCGCATTGGCGTGTCCACCGCGATCAGGCTCGAGGTCGAGCCCGGACGCAGCATTTACGGCGACGCAGGGATCCACCTCGCCTCCGTCACGAACATCAAGCATCAAGCGGCGCCGGTGAATCGCACGTGGATTGAAACCGACACGTCCGACTCCTTTCTGCCGGATGTGAACCTGGAGCGCAACCGATGGACTGTATGCGTCGCGGGACGAGCCGCGGATCGGGCCACCGCCGCCGGCGACGTGGTCGGCATCTCCTGCAACTTCGACGTCATCGTTCCAGATGCGAACCTGCCTGAAGTCCGCGTCGGGGACGTGCTCGCGTTCATCGACACCGGCGCCTACCAGGACGCCAACGCGACGAACTTCAACGCGATGCCTCGACCGGCAACGGTGCTGGTGACAGGCGATCAATGCGAGATCGTCAAGCGCGCGGAGACCATTGAGGATGTTTTCGCACGCGATGTCATCCCTGAGCGACTTGCGTCCAGATGACCGTCACCCGGATCGATCATGTCGGCATAACGGTGTCCGACGTGGACCGCGCGCTTGGCTTTTACAGGGACTTGCTCGGCCTGCGTGTGATCGCAGACTCAACCGTGTCCGAACCCGAGGTGGCCGAGCTGCTTGGGCTCGATTCACCCGTCGAGCTTCGTATCGCCGACCTCGACTCGGGCGACGGGCGGATCGTCGAGTTGATCCAGTACGTACAACCCAGGGGCGGGCGTATCGCCTACGAAAGCTCTGATGTGGGAACGGCTCATATCGCGTTCACCGTGGACGACCTGGCAGCCGTCCGCAAACGGCTTTCGGACGCGGGCGCCACCATCGTGTCGCGCCGGCCGATCACGATCAGCGAGCCCGGAGGAGCGTTCGACGGAGCGATTTGCCTGTACGTTCGTGACCCTGACGGTGCGATCCTGGAACTGGTTCAGCGCCGCGCCGACAAGCCGCCGTTGAACCGATAAACCCGGTCCCGCAAGGAGGTAGACCAGACATGAAGAGCCTCATCCGCTACAAGACCAGGCCCGAATCCGCCGATGAGAACCAGCGATTGGTCGAGAAGGTATATGAGGAGTTGACCGCGCGAGACCCGGGCGGAGTGCACTACGCGACGCTCCGGCTGGCAGACGGCGTCACCTTCATGCACCTCTTCACCACCGACTCCGACGAGGCAGCCAATACCTTGCGCGGCATCGCCGCTTTTGCCGAGTTCCTGCGAGATTTGCCCCAGCGCTGTGCCGAGCAACCTGTCGCGCAGGACGTCACCGTCGTCGGCTCGTACAGGATGTTCTCGGGCTGACGAGCCGACAAGCGGCGACCAGGTCGCAGCTTATTTGGCTCGACCGCGGCCCGGCTGCCGCTGTTGCTCGAACATCTCCTTTATCTCGCGGAGGCTGGTGGCGTCCTCGGGCTTTTTGTCGTCGGTTCGGAATGAGACGATCCGTGGGAAGCGCAGCGCGAACTCGGCCGTGTGGCGCGGGCTGGGCGTGATCTCGTCGGCCAGCACCTCCACCACGATCGCCGGCTCCAGCCACGCGTCGGGGACGAAGGTCGAGCTCACGCGCGCCGGCTTCTCCGGGACCTCGAGCCTCGCCAGCCGCTCGTGGATCTCGCGCCAGCCCTGGTCGGAAAGGCCGGTGCCGAGCTTGCTGATGGTCACGAACTCGTCCTTGTCAGCGTCGTAGACGCCGGCGAGCAGAGCGCCCGCGCCGAACTCTGCCCTCTTCCCCTTGCCCCTGTAGGACCCGAGCAGCACGACGTCGATCGTGTCGTTGAGCTGGCCGCTCGTGTTCCGCTTCAGCTTCACCCAGTTGAAGTTGCGCGCGCCCGCCTGGTAGGACGATTCAAGACGCTTGGCGACGACTCCTTCCAGGCCGCGGCTGATGTTGTCGAGCAGCTCCCGGGTGAGCTCCTCCGCGGAATCAGTCCTCGTCAGCGGCGCTGTCAGCAGCGTGTCCGACTCCCGGAGGAGCTCCTGGACGATCTCGAAGCGCCGCTCGTAGGGCAGCGGCGTCAGGTCGGACCCGTCGCGGAACATCACGTCGAAGACAAACGCCCGCATGGGTGTTTGCTCAGCAAACTCGTCGATGTTTTCTTTGCGCCTGCGAGCCGTCGTCTCCTGGAAGGGGACGTACTCCTCCGACTCGGGGTTGTAGGCGATCGCCTCGCCGTCGAGGATCACGCTTTTGACCTTCAGGCCGGCCGCGGCGGTGACCAGCTCCGGAAACATCTCCGTCATCGACTCCAGGTTTCTCGAGAAGATGCTCACCCGGCCCGCGTCCTTGTGGATCTGGACGCGCAGGCCGTCGTACTTCGGCTGCACGCCCACCATCCCCAGCTTCTTGATCACCGCCGCTGGGTTGGGAAGGCGCTCCGCAAGCTGGGGGCGCAGCGGGTGGCCGACCTTGACCTTCAGTGCCTCGAGCCCTGTCTCACCAGACTCCCGGAGGGTCCGGGCGATGAGGCCGAGATCGGAGGTCCGGTTGTAAGCGGCTTCGAGGACGGGCCGCAGGGATCGGTCTCCGCTCGCTGCGAACGACAGCGCGTCGAGCACGGTCGGGTCGCCGATCCCCAACCGCATCTTGCCCAGGGTGATTCGCACGAGGTGTTTGGCCGAAACGGGATCCAGGTC
>Ga0066793_10000129_pt1 | contig 24763 bp, 14 predicted proteins | sample PersoiDNA2013189_FD_83876 | JGI IMG/M metagenome (GOLD analysis project Ga0066793, IMG submission 83876) | Permafrost soil microbial communities from the Arctic, to analyse light accelerated degradation of dissolved organic matter (DOM) -... | ecosystem: Environmental > Terrestrial > Soil >... | reverse complement strand
GATGCCTTGGTGACGCCCAGCAGGACGGTACTGGCGGTGGCGGGTTCGCCTCCCTCTGCCAGTACGCGCGAGTTGGTGTCAGCGTAAACAAAACGATCAACCAGGTCGTTGGGCAACATCTCGGTATCGCCGGGATCGTCGACCTTGACGCGCCGCAACATCTGCCGGATGATCACTTCGATGTGCTTATCACTGATATACACACCGGTATTCCGGTAGACGCGCTGCACTTCTTTGACCAGGTAGGTCTGGACGGCTTCACGTCCCTGCACGCGTAGAACATCCTGCGGATCGCGCTGACCAGAGGTGATCGGCGTTCCCGCCTGGATCTTCTGGCCGTTCTCTACGACGATGTTACGCGCCGCCGGGATCGCATAGGACCGCTCGTCGCGTTCCTCGAAGCGGATGGAGAGCGGGCCGTCAGGATTGATGACGACATCGCCTTCGGTACGGGCCATGACAGGTGTCGGCTCGTTCCCGCCTTCAGCAGGCATGAGAGCGATAATCTGCTCCTTCTGCACGCGATCGTGATCTTTGACCAGTATCTGGCTGTGGGCTGGCAGCGCGTATTCGTCGAAGAAGACGTTGGTCGAGACAACGCGTACGGTACGCGCGTTTGTGTTTTCGTCCTTTACGATTTCTACGACGCCATCGATCTCGGCGATCTCAGCTTTATCTTTCGGTACACGCGCCTCGAACAGCTCTTCAACGCGCGGCAGACCCTGCGTGATGTCTCCCTGCGCGCCTGCAATACCTCCGGTGTGGAAGGTACGCATGGTCAACTGTGTGCCAGGCTCACCGATCGACTGGGCGGCTACAATACCAGCTGCCGCACCTATACGTACGAGCGAGTTGGCCGCGAGGTCACGTCCATAGCACTTACGGCAAATGCCGCGTGGCGTCAGACAGGCAAACACCGAACGGACGCGCACAGCTTTGACGCCGGTAGTAATGATCTCGTCGACCATCTCATCGGTCAGTTCATCGCCTGCCTCTATATAGTCGATCTCCGGTATCGCTTCGGCCAGCACGCGCCCCATCAGGCGGCTACGCATGCTGTCCAGACCCATGTCTTTAGAGTCGGCATCGGTCATGAGAATACCTTCGGTCGTGCCACAGTCCTCTTCGGTTACGATGACATCCTGTGCTACGTCGATCAGGCGACGGGTGAGATAACCCGACTCTGCGGTACGTAACGCGGTGTCGGCCAGACCTTTACGGGCACCGTGGCTACTGATAAAGTACTCCAGGACGCTCAGGCCCTCGCGGAAGTTTCCACGAATAGGAATGGCGATGATCTTGCCCGACGGACTCGCCATCAGTCCGCGCATGCCGGACAACTGGCGGATCTGCTGGAACTTCGCTTTTGTCGCGCCCGACTTGGCGATAGTGTAGATTGAACCAAAGGGATCGAGGGTTGCTTCGACCATCTTGGTTACGTTATCCGTGGCCTCGTTCCATGCATCGACCGTCTGCTGATACTTTTCGTTGTCGGTGATTAGACCGTCGCGGTACTGCTCTTCCAGCTCAACAATCTTGGCGTCGGCTTTCGCCAGCTCTTCCTGCTTGCCGGTCGGTACCTTGACATCGCTGATGGCGATGGTAGCACCGGCTTTGGTCGCATAGTAGAAACCAAGCCGCTTGATCTCGTCGGCCAGTTCCGTGGTCTTGACACGTCCGTACTCTTTGAAACACTCAGCGATGATCTGCTTCAGGTTCTCTTTTTTCATCGCGTAGTTCTTGTAGCGCAGTCTTTCGGGCAGTGCCTCGTTGAAGATGATGCGCCCGACAGTCGTCTCAATCGGTTTGCCGCTGCTGTGCAGCGTCACCTTTTCGGGCGGTGGCTGGTCGTAGATGTCCACCTCGCCACTCAGCCGTACTTTGATGCGCGCCTGCAGCTCGACAAAGCCATGCTGGAACGCCAGTAGGGCTTCGTTGACATCGGTAAAGACACGACCCTCACCCTTCTTCTCCGGGCGCTCCTGCGTCAGGTAGAAGCAACCGAGCACCATATCCTGACTTGCGCCGATCGATGGCTCGCCGTGCGCGGGCGAGAGCAGGTTGCGCGTCGACATCATGAACTGGCGCGCTTCGTCCTGCGCTTTGTCGGAAAGCGGGACGTGGACGGCCATCTGGTCTCCGTCGAAGTCGGCGTTGAAGGCCGAACAGACGAGCGGGTGCAGTTGAATGGCGCTGCCCTCGACCAGCACAGCTTCAAATGCCTGAATACCCAGGCGGTGCAGCGTGGGGGCGCGGTTCAAGAGCACTGGATGGTTTTTGATGACCTCTTCCAGCACGTCCCACACCTCTGGCTTGACGCGCTCTACAAAGCGTTTCGCGCTCTTGATATTGTGGGCGAAGTTCTGCTCCACCAGTTTGCGCATGACAAACGGCTTGAACAGCTCCAGTGCCATACGCTTGGGCAGGCCACACTGATGCAGCTTCAACTCCGGTCCAACTACGATTACCGAACGGCCAGAGTAGTCGACGCGCTTACCAAGCAGGTTCTGACGGAAGCGGCCCTGTTTACCTTTAAGCATGTCGGACAGGCTCTTGAGCTTATGGTTGCCCGAACCGGCCACGGCGCGACCACGACGACCATTATCAATTAAGGCGTCGCATGCCTCTTGCAGCATGCGCTTCTCATTGCGAATAATGATCTCAGGCGCGCCCAGCTCCAGCAGACGCTTGAGCCGGTTATTGCGGTTGATGACGCGTCGGTACAGATCGTTCAGATCCGAGGTGGCGAAGCGGCCACCATCCAGCTGCACCATAGGGCGTAGGTCAGGCGGCAGCACTGGCAGCACCGTCAGGATCATCCACTCGGGAGAGGTGTTTGACTTGCGGAACGCCTCGACGACCTTCAGACGCTTGGTCGCTTTTTTGCGACGTTGACCAACCGTCGAGCTGATCTCGTGGCGCAGGTCGCCGGACAATTTCTCCAGATTGATGTCCGCGATCAGTTCACGCACGGCCTCGGCACCCATGCCTGCACGGAAGACATCGCTAAAGTTGTCTTTCAACTCGCGATAGCGATTCTCCTGCAGCAGGTCCATTTTCTTTAGACCTTCCAGGTCGCGGCGCAACTGCTCGATCCGCTGGCGGGTGTCGGTGCGCTCTTTCTCCAGGTTAGTTTGCGCCGAATCGATCTGGCCCTGGTACTCAAGGCCCAGACGATCAGACTCGCGCTTGCTCTCCGACTGCGCCTCTTCGATCTCGCGGCGCGCCTGCTCAGCGATGGTATTGCGGGCAGTCTCGGCCACGCGTTCCAGGGTTTCCAGGTGTTTGGGCGTCACCACGTCGCCCTGCTTGACGATCACTTGATCGGTTGGAGCATAGACGATATCGTCTTCGGTGGCCCCATCCATGGCATCGCGCAGTTGGGCAAGGGTCTCGCTCTCGGCCTGGCGCGCGGCTTCGAGATCCTGCCCGCGGCGCTCCTCGATCTCCTGGCGATTGGACTGCGAGAAACGGTTTTCGGTCTCGCGAATAGCATTGTCGCGCTGTGTCCGCAGGTTGTTCACTCGCTCCACAACCTTGCCATCCATGTCCTGGCCCAGGGCGACTGTCTCCTCGTCCAGGCGCATCAGCTCACGCTGGCGCGCCTCTTCGTCGACGTTTGTGACGACGTACAGCGCGAAGTACAGGATACGCTCCAGGTTGCGCGGCGAGAGATCAAGCAACAGGCCAATGCGGCTCGGTGTCCCCTTGAAGTACCAGATATGGCTCACGGGTGACGCCAGCTCAATATGGCCCATGCGCTCGCGGCGCACCTTCGAACGCGCTACTTCGACGCCGCACTTGTCGCACACGATTCCCTTGAAGCGGACTCTTTTATATTTACCACAGTAACACTCCCAGTCCTTGGTTGGTCCGAAGATGCGCTCGCAGAACAGACCGTCCTTCTCTGGCTTGAGCGTACGGTAGTTGATCGTTTCCGGTTTCGTTACCTCGCCGTAACTCCAGCCACGGATCTGCTCCGGGCTGGCGAGGCTGATACGAATAGCATTAAAATCGTTTACTTCGAGCATGCTACCTCCTGTAAACGCCATCCTCCGGCAAAAAGAGCGGAGTTTTGTGTGAAATGGCGTACGGCATCTCTGATATAGATAGGAGCACAAGCCATCCCGAACTTTTGGATCGAACTCTGACGCAAAAATTCAGGATGACTTCTGCTGGACACCTTCTATTACTGGTCTCCTTCGAAACCGGATAGATTGATACCTAATTCCGGCATCACGTCATTTGAGGTATCCTCGACGAACTGAATCTTCTGCTCATCCTCGTTAAGGACCTCTACGTTGATACCCAGGCTCTGCAATTCCTTCACCAGAACCTTGAAGGACTCTGGCACGCCGGGCTCCATGATATTCTCACCCTTGACGATTGCCTCGTAGGTCTTGACACGGCCTACCACGTCGTCCGACTTCACTGTCAGGATCTCTTGCAGGATGTTTGCCGCGCCATACGCTTCAAGCGCCCAGACCTCCATCTCACCGAAGCGCTGGCCACCGAACTGCGCCTTACCACCCAGCGGCTGCTGCGTGATCAGGCTGTATGGGCCGGTCGAGCGGGCATGGACCTTGTCTTCGACGAGGTGGGCCAGCTTCAACATATAAGTGTAGCCAACGGTAATAGGATGGTCGAAAGGCTCCCCGGTACGACCGTCAAAGAGCTGTATCTTCCCGCTATCGGGCAAACCAGCCTGGCGCAACACATCCTCGATGTCCTCTTCGGTGGCACCGTCGAAGACTGGCGTGGCGATCTTGAAGCCAAGCATACTGGCAGCCCAACCCAGATGGGTCTCCATAATCTGACCGATGTTCATGCGGTGCGGTACGCCGAGCGGATTCAGAATGATATCTACCGGCGAGCCATCGGGCAGGAATGGCATATCTTCAATCGGCAGCACGCGCGAGATGACGCCTTTGTTGCCATGACGGCCAGCCATCTTGTCGCCCGCTCCGATCTTACGTTTCTGTGCGATACTCACGCGCACCAGCTGATTGACGCCCGGAGGCAGTTCATCACCGGCATCGCGCGAGAACACTTTGACCTCGACGACCTTGCCACGCTCACCATGAGGTACACGCAGCGAGGTGTCTTTGACTTCACGCGCCTTCTCACCGAAGATAGCGCGCAGCAGCTTCTCTTCCGCCGTCAGCTCGGTCTCGCCTTTTGGCGTGATCTTGCCGACCAGGATATCCTGCGGCCCCACTTCGGCTCCCACGTAGATGATGCCACGCTCGTCGAGGTTGCGCAGTCCCTCCTCACCGACGTTGGGGATGTCGCGTGTGATCTCCTCGGGTCCAAGCTTGGTATCACGCGCATCGACCTCGTACTTCTCGATATGGATCGAGGTGAAGAGGTCTTCGCGCACAATGCGCTCGCTGATCAGGATGGCGTCCTCGAAGTTACCACCCTCCCAGCTCATGAAGGCGACAAGGATGTTCTGTCCCAGCGCCAGTTCGCCCAGTTCCGTTGAGGAGCTATCGGCGATCACCTGGCCGACGGTGACATAAGCACCCTTGTCTACGCTAGGACGCTGGTTGATGCAGGTGCCGGCGTTCGAGCGCACGAACTTGCGCAGCCGGTACGTATGCACCTCGCCCTGGTCATCGACAATCTCGATCTTACGCGCGGTCGCCGATACGACTTCTCCATTGACCCGGCTCACCAGAACCTGGCCGGAGTCGATGGCTACCTGCCGCTCGATACCGGTGCCGCAGATCGGCGACTGCGGCCGCAGCAGGGGTACTGCCTGGCGCTGCATGTTCGCACCCATCAGGGCGCGGTTCACATCGTCGTGCTCCAGGAATGGAATCAGTGCCGTCGCCACGCTCACGGTCTGACGCGGCGAGACATCCATAAAATCTATACTGTCGGAGCGCTCTTCCGCGAAATCACCTTGATAGCGCGCCAGAACACGGTCCGAATCGAATTCATTGTTTGCAGTGAGCCTGACGTTGGCCTGCGCGATCCAGAAGTTCTCTTCGTCATCGGCGGTATGATATTCAACCTCGTCGGTGACAAATGACTTCACGCGGAGCTCCGTGTCGCCAAGCAACTGCGACAGCTTGTTGAACAGCGCCTCGTTTACGCGCACAGGAGTACGCCCCTTGAAGAGTAGCTCTCCATCAGGCGTCTGGATATCCTCGCGCTCGCGTCCATAGATGCCGCGCAGCTCGCGACCGAGCAGGCGCGGGTCGTTGGCGCGCAGACGCTTGTAGACCCTGCGATACGGCGTCTCGATGAAACCGTAGGGATTGATCTGACCATACGTTGCAAGGTTGCCAATCAGACCGATGTTAGGACCTTCAGGTGTCTCAATTGGACAGATACGACCATAGTGAGACTGGTGCACGTCGCGCACGTCGAAACCTGCGCGCTCGCGCGAAAGGCCGCCAGGACCCAGCGCCGAGAGACGACGCTTGTGGCCGATCTCCGCCAGCGCGTTTGTCTGGTCCATAAACTGCGATAGCTGGCTGCCACCAAAGAACTCTTTCATGGCGGCTACAACCGGGCGGATATTAATCAGGGCGTTGGGAGTTGCCTGCCCAGGCTCCTGAATGCTCATGCGCTCCTTTACCACGCGCTCCATACGCAGCAAGCCGACGCGGAACTGTGCCTGGATCAATTCGCCGACGCAGCGCACGCGACGGTTTCCCAGGTGGTCGATATCGTCTTTGCGCCCATGACCATTGTTTAACATAATCAGGCGGCGCACGATATTGACGAGATCGTCCATCGTGAGAATACGCGTGTTCTGCGGAATGGAAAGGTCCAGCTTCCTGTTGAGCTTGTAGCGACCTACATTCCCCAGATCGTAGCGACGCGCATTGAAGAACAGATTTTTGACCAGGGAGCGGGCGTTATCCAGCGTAGCAGGATCGCCGGGACGCAGCTTCTTGTAAAGCTCAAGCAGCGCCTCATCTTCTTTCTTCACTGGGTCGCGATCCAACGTCGCCTGTAAGTAACGAATGTGGGGATCGTTATCGACACCGGTAAAGGCATCCAGCAGACCCTGATCGGTGGAGAGGTCCAGATCCTCAGAGTGCCACTGTTCCCTTGCCAGGCTCGCGATGGCGCGCAGCAAAGTTGTCACCGGCAGCTTGCGCTTACGGTCGATCTTGACTGTTAGCAGGTTCTTGTTACTGGTCTCAAACTCCAACCACGCGCCGCGCCCAGGGATCAGTTTGGCAGCGTAGAGCTTTTTGCCGGTCGAGGCATCTTCATCAACGGTAAAGTAGACACCGGGCGAACGCACAAGCTGGCTCACCACGACGCGCTCCGCACCATTGATGATAAAGGTCCCTTCCTTCGTCATCAGGGGGAAATCACCCATGAAGATATCCTTCTCGATGATCTCGCCCGTCTCTTTATTAATCAAGCGTGCCTTGACCGTCAGAGGCGCGTTGTACGTAGCGTCGCGCTCGCGGCACTCGTCCTCCGAATACTTCGGCGCGCCAAAGGGATCAGGGGGTACTATAAATTCAAGACTGAGGTTCTTGCCCGTAAAATCTTCAATAGGGGAAATCTCTTCAAAGAGTTCGCGCAAACCTTCTTTCTTAAACCATTCAAAGGAATCAAGCTGAATTTGAATCAAACCTGGCATAGGCCGAATGTCCGGGATACGCGCGAACGAAACGCGCTCCGGGAGCGCAACGGCCCTGGTGTTCACTGCCATTTTTAGGGTTCTCCTCTCACCTAGTCGCCCATAGAGGAAAGCGAGAAGCACGGAAAATCGAGCCTCTCTACGCAAACAAAAAACGGAAAAATTTAGATAAATGCTTGATAATGCCTGTTTTGTGAAACGGTCTATGACAAGAAAAGTAACCGTTTGCAACTGCAATGAACGGTTACTCCTACTCCTTTACATGAACAAGCCGCTTACTGGTTCCAGGTGTGTGCAACATACCTCTCTATCTCCCCGCAACAGAAACGAAACTGAGAAAAACACAAACAACACAAAGAGCCACACTCTCCCCTCTGCTCGCAAAGGAACAAGGTAAATAGTGTAGTGTTCGCTCGCATTTCTCGAAGTCATTGGAGTTTCCTGCACCTCACAGCTCCCAACAACGGATCGAGGGTTGTATCTTTTGTGGCTTATAGCAATAACCTCTTGTATATTACTACTGTTGTATATTACTAATTTTTGTAGTATCTTTTGCAGTAAAGGAGAGTGATGCGCTGCCGTTAAACGGCTCTTCTTTTGCTCGTTCTCTGTAACGTGGGTCCTCCACAATGCCCCGTTATTAGTATACATACGTTGGCAAGTGGTAAGTATACTACTTCCGCGAAGGCTTGTCAACACCTTTTTGGACGAACTTTCCACGGCTAACGAACAAAACAGCGCCAGTCGTACACTACATATAACGCGCCTGCCCCTGACTTTATTCCATCTGGCAGGGCAATTTTCGCTATTTCGCCACAACTGGTGTTTTTATGGCGGCTAAACCGGTTCCGGCATAAACGGCACGGCGCTGTAGATCATCGAGCGCGCCCTCGATCTCTTTGTCCAGCCATGGGTTCCAGGGGCGATCGGCCTCTAGCCAGCTTTCGCGCAGGAGGAATAAGAACTGGCGCGCATCGGCTTCTGCCAATAGTTTCAGGTCAACCATACACTCGGGCATACCCGAACAGGTGATGGTAAGCACGCAGTTATCTATTCGGAGTTCCATACGGCTGGTCATTGGGTACACGTGCGCCCCGCCCAGCCTGCGGCAAAACGAGACGACACCCACGCAGCTCAGTACGATAAACACGCCAGTCACGATGCTGACGACCAGACCACCCAGGCTGATCGCTCCCACAATGCCAGTGGCGAGAATGGCGAGAATGGACGGCGACAGGTGTAGCGTCCAACCCAGCAACACGGCGGGCATCAGTCCGGCCAGCACGGCGGCGAAACAGCAGAACGCGCTCGTCATCATCCAGAAGATGCTCGCCAGGTTCTCTGCCGCGAGGTCGCGCACGATCAAAGAAGCGCCCTTTTCGAGCAGCAACATTCCTTCTCTAGCGCCACAATGCAGCGCGTACAAGAAGCGAGCAACGAAAACGGAGCCACCGAGCGCGATAAACGCGACAAACCAGAGCAGGGCGACAAGCGCGTCCTGCCACTTCAGATAGGGTGTGAAGTTATGCGCGTAGTTGGACCAGAGGACGCTACTGAGGAGCAGTGCGAGGAGCACGCAGAGCAGCAAAGCGGCCAGCATGAGCACGCTGAGGAGAGTGACGCGTGCGCTATGTCGCGGATAGAAGCGCTGGATAACTGGGACAGGCTGTAACATACGTTACCTCTTCTCACAAATGTTAGAACAGAATCCCTCCTCCAGGAGAGGTAATCAGTTTCAGTACCCTCAAGCGGGTCGAGAAAGAACAGGAACGCCAGCCGCCCCCAGCGAGGAAAGTATACACATGAAAACCTATCAGGTCAAGTGGAAATGCACTAGGGAACAGCGATATTCCAGAGTATGATATTCGCTCTCTTTAATAACGATTCGGCGGCGCGGAAGAGTGACAAATTCAGGTGCTATTTATGCGGATTGCGGCTTCTGAGGTCATCAAACAGGAGGGTTTGCAGGTAACGCTCGGCGGCACTTGGAAAGATGGTGACGATGACTTTGCCGCGATTCTGCTCTTTGTGCGCCTCCTGCAAGGCGGCCCAGGCGACCGCGCCGCTGCTGATGCCGATCGAGAGCCCCTCTTTCTCCATGACGCTGATGGCGGTGGCTACGGCGTCGGTGTCGCTGACAGCGATGACCCGATCGATGAGGTCGACGCGCAGGGTGTCGGGCAGAAAGCCGGGTCCCAGGCCCTCAATGCGGTGGGGACCGGGACGCCCGCCGGAGAGTAGGGCGCAGGAGGCTGGCTCGACGGCAACGACCTCTAGCGCGGGATTGTGGACGCGCAGTCCTTCGGCAACGCCTGTCAGCGTGCCACCTGTGCCCACACCTATCACGACGATATCGACCTCACCGGCGGTCTCTTCCCATATCTCGACGGCGGTCCCCTCGCGATGGGCGCGGGGATTGGCCTGATTGTAGAATTGCTGGGGGTACCAGGCGTGCGGAAGCGTCGTGCGCAGTTCGATAACCTTGTTGATGGCCCCGCGCATGCCCTTACCGCCCGGTGTCAGCAACACTTGCGCGCCGAAACGCTGCAGGAGCAGGCGGCGCTCCAGGCTAATTGTGTCAGGCATGGTGAGGATGCAATGGTACCCACGCGCGGCGGCGATGCAGGCGAGCGAGACGCCCATATTGCCGCTGGTCGGCTCCGTAATGGTACTGCCCGGTCGCAACAATCCCTGGGCTTCCGCCTCGCAGATCATCTGCAAGGCCACGCGATCCTTCGAACTGCCACCTGGACTGAACATCTCCAGTTTAGCCAGGACGGTGGCTTCTGCGCCCGCGGCGAAGCGCTTCAACTCGACCAGAGGGGTGCGACCGACCAAATCAGTTAGATCTTTTGCCCACGGGGCCATATCTCGCTAGCCTTCCCGCTCCTCCGGTAGCAATGCCCTGACAATACTGACCAGTTCTTGTACGTTGAAAGGCTTGCGCAGGAGAAGTCCTGTTTGTAACCCCATCCGGTGCAGCTCCCATTCGTAGCTCCCGGTAATGAAAACGACGGGGATATCTTTCGTGCTGCTATGCCCACGAAGAATCTTATAGAGCGACACGCCATCTAGAATCGGCAATCCTATATCCAACAAGATGAGTTGCGCGTCTATCTCCGGCAAATGGTCTTTAGCAGATTGCCCATCGGGAAAAATCTGTATCTTCCACGAGCCAAGATACTCTAGAATATGGTAAAACAAATCGGCCAGATGTGGATCGTCTTCCACAACGGCGATCAATTTGCGCTTCTCTACTGCTTCAACCACGTGCTACCAGCCCTCTTAATCCACTCACCGCGCTTCCCTCCGCACCCTTCCACACACTAGATATAATACATCGTCTCGGTCTCTTCGGTCCTATGACGCTGTGCCAGTTCCTCTATTGTTGTAGAGGTGAGAATCTGCTGCGTCATGGCATCAATTTTCTGCCAGACCTCGCGCAGGGCACAACCAGGGGAAAGTTTACAAAAGTCTGGATTTGGTAAACATTCCATCGGCGGCACATATCCCTCAAGCGCCTGCATTACCTGGGCCATGGTGATCTGGCCCGGATGCTTCGCCAACATATGCCCACCCTTTGGCCCACGCACGCTCTTAATCAGACCCTCTTTACGTAAAACCATGAGGATCTGGTCGAGATACTGCTCGGGAACATACTGCCTTCTCGCTATATCAGAGCTTTCGATTGGGCCCTGCCCATAATAAGCGGCCATGTCAAGCATTGCTCGCAGGCCGTAGTCCCCTTTCATTGTTAGCTTCATCGCTGGGAGCCTTTCCGCAGGGCATATCGTGAAAATCCATGAGTTCCTATTCGTTACAATTGACTACACTATTGCTAACCGTTTCAGCATCCCCACGCTCGTTCCCTCGGGAAAACGTTCGCAGCAAGCAAGTTATTTATGTCCTCATTTGAGGATACTGCAACTAGTGTTAGGATATATCAGCAATAAACCTCTGTCAATGGGTTGGTGTCACCAGTAGGGATGGGGCTGGCCCCCATCCGGCCCGGAGCTACGTTGTGGGGAACCGGATGGGGGCCAGCCCCATCCCTACTGAAGAGGAGCGCATCGCAAAGGACGGTTTTTACGTACCAGATATAGGGAAGATAGTAATCTCGGCTGCTAATGGTAAAGAATAAGACCTACTACACTTGCAGGGAGATGCTGGGAATATCTATAATGAGGGTGACAAGCTGAACGATTTTGGAGATATCTTTATATTCGCCATACCATCCGCTGTTCTAAGGGAGAGAAATTATGCAACAGAGCACTTCCTGGCAAGCTAACCAGGAAAAACAGCCACTCTCGAAGGTGCTCGTAATTGATGACGAGGAAAACATCATAGAATTTATTCGTCTGGGGTTGCGCTACGAGGGCTTTCAGGTAGAATCGGCGTCAGACGGAGAGCAGGGGGTAACAGCGGCACAGCGTATCAATCCAGACCTGGTTATTCTTGATGTGATGATGCCGGGCATCGATGGGTTAGAGGTGTGTCGCCGCTTACGCGCGAACCCGACTACACGGGATGTCCCTATACTGATGTTGACGGCGAAAGATGAGGTCAGGGATCGCATCATCGGTCTGAAGACTGGTGCCGATGACTATCTGACGAAACCGTTCGATTTCGACGAACTGCTCGAACGCATCCGCGCTATCCTGCGCCGTAATAATAGAGCAAAGGCGAGCGGCTCGAACGATGGAGAGGTCGATGGACAGGTACTACAGTTCGGCGATCTACGCCTGAATACGACTACCCGTGAGGTGACCCGTGGCGGTCGCTTGATCGAGTTGACGGCGACCGAGTACAATCTCTTGCATCTCTTTATGAGCCACCCGCGCCAGGTGCTCGATCGACAGACTATTCTCAATCGCGTCTGGGGCTACGACTTCCTCGGCGAGACCAATATCATCGAGGTCTATGTCCGCTACCTGCGCGAAAAAATTGAAGATTCGCCAAGCACGCCGCGCCTGATTCAGACCGTGCGCAGCGTGGGGTATGTTTTGAAAGGCTAGTAGCACACGCTGTTAATTCTTTACGCGTAGCAGGACTCATCGTTATGTTAGAGTCACAAGCAGATGGAGCAAAGGAGCAGGCAGGAGATATGGATCCTCTTGACAATGGAGCAAAGGGAGTGCCCGGCAACGGGAACTCTCCGCGCATCACTCTTCGCCTGGTACATCCCTCCACGGGCGAGCCGCTCGCGCATCCCTCGGTGGCACAGGGCGGCCCAAGCAGGGATGCTCCTCCGTGGCTGCGACCGTTTTTTAGCCTGCGCGTACAGCTCTTGTTTACGTACAGCCTGGTCCTGGCGCTGGCGGTCATTCTGGTGTCGTTGTTTGCTTATAAGCAAGCATCCTCGTCCACGATCGCGCTCATTGCCCTCGGTGTGACTATTCTGGGCATACTGCTGGCGCTGGTGTTTACTACCTTGCTCTTACGCCCCCTCTGGCGCGTGACGGACGCGGCCCAGGCTATCGCCATTGGGGACCTCGAGCAGCGCGAACGCCTGCCACTACGCCTGCCCCCTCAAGATGAGATTGATCGCCTTGCCGGTAGCCTCAATGAGATGGTGACGCGCCTCGAACGCGCCGATGAGATGCAGCGAGCGTCCGAGCAACGCTTCCAACGCTTTTTCTCGGATGCCTCGCATCAGCTCCGCACGCCGCTTACCTCGATTCGCGGCTTTACCGAGGTGCTAATGCGCGGGGCGAAAGATGATCCAGAGACGGCCCAGCGCGTGCTGAAACGTATGAAGGGCGAGAGCGAACGCATGACCTACCTGATTAACGATATTCTGACTCTCTCGCGCCTCAATAGCGACCATGCAGAACTCAAATTGCAGTACGTCAATCTGGTTGAGCTGGCAACCGAGGGAACCGAGCAGGCAAAAACACGGGTCAGGGATGATCGCACCATTACGTTCAAAATGAATGCACAAGGACCCCTGGGCCTGCAAGGGGATAAAGAGCAACTCAAACAGCTGCTCTTCGTGCTATTCGATAACGCGCTCAAGCATGGGCGCGCGGGTTCCGAGGGCACCATTACGCTACAGCTCGATAAGGGCGATAGGCAGGCCATCATACGCATGATCGATAATGGCGAGGGCATCTCGAAAGAGGATATGGGCCATATCTTCGATTCTTTCTACCGGGGCCATCAGCCGCCCGTTTCCGCCAATGGTGGGGCCACCGTCGGTACCGGCCTGGGCTTGACTATAGCGGCGGCGATTGTGCGCGCACACCACGGCACGATCTCTGCGCAAAGCGAACCCGGCAAGGGCACTGAGTTTACGATCACGCTGCCCTGCATCAACTGAACGCCGTCATATTTCCTACTCGCATTGACCGCGCGTGGTCTACCATGATACACTGCCTTCGAAATATCAGGTATTGCCACTTTACGGCGCAGGTTTTTTTGTAGTGGTCGGAAAGACGTTGACGCGGTCTTCCGTAGTGAAGGTGAGATGTAGTCATGTGGACTTCAACGCTGGACCTCGATCCGAAACGGGTGCTGGTGACACAATTACTCAGGCGCATTTGGCGTGGCGCTTGTTTTTCCTCGTTCGCGCCTCTCCAGGTGCAGAATTTACCACGGCAGGCGCTGCCCGCGACCTCCTGGGTGCGCGTGCGCAATCGCCTGGCGGGCATCGGCGGCAACGATCTGCACATGATCCAGGCCGATGGCGATCTGCGCATCGCGCCCGCAGCCATTCAGCAGCAACGCCGCTCCTATCCGGGTCACGAGGTCGTAGGCGAGGTCCTTGAGGTGGGTACCGATGTCCAGTTCCTTAACGTGGGCGATCGTGTGGCGCTCCAGTATGGTCCAAATTGCCTTTCCACGGGGATGCAGCCGCCCTGCCGCTCCTGCTCCCTGGGCCACTTCAATCTCTGCGAGCGCGGCAATCTGCCACCACCGCATATGCTCGGGGGCGGCTGGAGCGAGGAGATGCTGCTCTCCGAGCAACAGCTCTTTCGCGTACCTCCCGACATGAGCGACGAACAGGCGGTATTGCTTGAACCTGCTTCGGTCGCGGTCCACGCCGTACTGCGCCACCTCCCACGCTCCGGCGAGCGCGTCCTGATTATTGGCGCTGGCACGATCGGTCTACTTACGCTGCAGGCTGTACGCGCCCTGGCTCCGCAGGCGGAGATTAGCGTTCTGGCGCGGCATCCCTTCCAGATAGAGCAGGCCACCCGCCTGGGCGCGGCACATATCATCTACCCGCAAGATAGCTATATGAGCATACAGCGGGCCACAGGCGCGCAACTCTACCAGGGCACCTTTGGCAACCGCGTGCTGCTCGGCGGATACGATGTTATCTACGATTCTGTGGGCAGCCAGAAGACTCTGCACCACGCTCTCCGCTGGGCACGGACACAGGCTACCGTCGTGCTGGTCGGACTGAACCTGCATATGATGCATGTCGATCTCACGCCCGTCTGGTACCAGGAGGTGAATCTGCTCGGTTCGCTGAGCAGCGGCGTGGAAACCTGGCCGCCTGCCAGCACGGAACAACGCGCGACGTTCGAGATCACGGCAGAACTCATCAAAAAGGGTCTGCTCCAACCCGAGCATTTAATCACGCACCGCTTCCCTTTGAATAACTACCAGGCTGCTATCAAGACGGCGATGGAGAAGGCGCAAAGCCGCGCAATTAAGGTTGTCTTCGACTACTCGCTCCTGCCAGCATCGGTCGTACCCAATATTCGCGCCTCAGCCGCCCGCAAGCGCCGCGCAACTCCACCGCCTACTATCCTTCCCACGCCCGATGAGCAAACGCCCGAGGAAGTTTCTTTTCCCATAGAGGCACTCGCGCTATCGACGCAGATCAAGCCGGAAATATCACCCGCTACACAGCCTTCTCCTCCCGCGCGTACTCCTGTCGTCGCCTTGAGCGCAGAGGAGGAACTTGATATGATGGAGGATACGCTCAAATCGCCCGCGCTTATACGACGAACAGAAAGCCCGACTCCTGCTGCGCAAGAGGACATTGAAGAAACCTATGCGGATATTCCTATAATTGAGGCAATGCCCACTACTTTCATAGCAGCCGATGAGACACCCGCTGCAATCACCCAGACGGATGAAGAGCCGCCCGTAGCAACCGCCCAGACGACAGAAGAACCACCTGCTATAACTGCTCAAACAACCGATGAGACACCCGCTGCAATCACCCAAACAGATGAAGAAGCGCCTGTAGCAACCGCTCAGGCGACCGAAGAACCACCTGCCGCTGCAGCTCAAACAACTGAAGTATCGCCTGTAGCAACCGTCCAGACCGATGAAGATCCGTCCGCTATAACCGCTCAAACAACCGAGGAGACACCCGCTGCAACCGCCCAGATGGCCGAAGAATCTCCCGTAGCGCTCGCTATAGAGCCAACAGGTGACACTCCGCTCGCAGCAAGGGTAGAAGAGTTACAGACCGCATCCGAGCTTCTCGCAACTCAGCCCGTGGTAGACATTCAATATGTCCCCGATGAGAACGAGCAAGCCACTGAGGCGATGCCGAAGTTTTCAGAGTCGCCCGCGTCAGATACTCAGGACGAGTGGCCCGATTTTTCAGCTGAGCCATCTCAGATGCAGGATGAGCCATCCGATTTTTCAGCTGAGCCGCCTCAGATGCAGGATGAGCCGTCCGATTTTTCGGAGCCAGCGGAGACGTACGAAGAGCCACCTGACTTTGTAGAAAAGGAAGAGGGCAGCAGAGAAATTGACGAAAGTCCCGCAACTGCTGAGAGCGACCATGCGTTACTACATGTAGAGAAGCCTGCAAACGTCCAGGTCCAGGCGCGCCCACGCACGCGTAAGAAAAACAGCCGCACTACCCAACGCGGGAAGAAGTAGTGCCACTATATTTATACTAGAACCAGGCACATTATTGTTAATGGAGAATGTTCATGACTATGAGCGAGCAGTCTGACAAGCGACCAGGGGAAGCATCGGCATCACACTCATCTCCTGAAAAGCAGACCTCCACATCAGCGGCAGAATGGCAGGCACCTTCACGCCCCATGCCCGCAAAGGAGTACCAGCGTAAATCCTCCACTCCGCCGCGTCTTCAGGCAAGCAAACAGGCTGGAGCGACAGTGTCTTCCACTCCGTCGCAGGCCGCGCCTGCCACAGCGTCACAGTCACCGCAGTCACCGCAGTCACCGCAGTCGCCGCGGCCTCCACAGCCACGGCGGCGCGGAGGTTTCCGCTTGCTCGTCACATTGCTTCTGCTCGCCATCGTTGTGGGGCTGGGCAGCATTGTTGGACAACGGTTATTGAACGGGTCCACGATCGTACCCGCGCTTACCGCCCAAAGCCCCACGAACGTCGGCTCCTTCGTGCAGCCGCCGCTCAATACGCAGCAGATCGACAATCTCAGGCACCTTGTTACCCATATGAAGTATAAGCAACTGGCAAGCCTGTATGTTTCGCATATGACCCTGGATGAAGAGCTGGGCCAACTTATTATGGTGGAGTACGGCGATACCAGCTACTCGGCAGATCTGAATATGATGGTCAACCAGCTCCACGCGGGCGGCGTCATTATGTACGAGTTCCAGATGATGACCGCCAGTCAGACAAGGCACGATATCGACCTGATGCAGCAAAACGCGACCTTCCCCCTGCTCGTTTCTACCGATGAGGAGGGCGGTATCGTGCATAGGTTGATAAATATTTACCCGCCGCGCCCCTCCGCGCTCTCTATTTACGAAACGGGCGACCCCACCAACGCTGCGGACCAGGGACACAAGGTCGCGCACGATCTGAAGGCGCTGGGCATCAATGTCAATCTGGCCCCAGATGTGGATGTGGCGCTGATTCCGAACGCGCCGGACCAGGTGACGCGCACCTTCGGCTTTACTACCAGCTCGGTTATTCAGTACGCCGGTCCCTACATAAAGGCGATGCAGGGCGATGGTGTGTTGGCGTGCATCAAGCACTTCCCCGGCCTGGGCGACGCCAATATTGACGCGCACTTCGGTCTCCCGGTCGTCAACCGCACAAAGGATCAGATCTATTCTACGGAGCTCGTTCCGTTCAAACATTTCATTCAATCACCGGACAGGCTGGAGAATCCAGGCATGATTATGCCAACCGATGTATTGATGCCCGCGATCGATCCCACGTATCCGGCTGAACTGTCGCATACCTTTATGACCGATATTCTGCGCAAGCAATTTGGCTACGATGGCGTGGTTCTGACCGATGCGCTCTACATGAAGGGCGTCGAGATCAATGGTCAGCCGATTAGTATGCCACAGGCGGCGGTTATGGCTCTGAACGCTGGCGACGATATGCTGCTTGGTCCTACGGGCGCAGGCCAGATGATCGATATGCTTAATGGCCTCAAAACAGCCCTGCAAAATGGCACGCTCTCTAAGACACGCGTCGACGAGGCGGCGACACGCATTATCGCGCTCAAGATGCAGAGCGGCCTGATGCCAGCGGTCCCTCCACAGAACTGAGCAGGAGGCCAGGTGAAAAGTGGCTACAAGGAACCGCGCTGCAGGCGTTCGATGATCTCTTTCAAGCGGCGCGTCTCGGCGGCGTGCTGATCGCGCAGGCGCGTCATCTCCTGATCCAGGTCTACCTGCAACTGCTCCATACGATCCTTCATATGCAGGATGGCCTCGACGCCAGCGAGATTGACGCCCAGATCGCGCATCAGGCTGCGAATATGCACGACGCGTTCGATGTCGCGATCCGAATACAGGCGCGGACTATGGGGACTATCCCCCTTGCGAGCAGGCGAGATCAATCCTAAGCGTTCGTAATGGCGCAGAGTCTGCTCGTGTACCTCAGCCTTCTGTGCCGCCACGCTGATAATGTACCACGCGCCATCACTCCTCTCAGGCATGCCAGTACCCTCCTTTCGCGCGCTTATGAGTGTACCTCGACGCCCCGACTACGCGCCAGCTTTTCGAAGAGCTCGCGCTCCTCCGTTGAGAGGCGCATGGGCAGGATGACCTTGACGCGCGCGATGAGATTGCCGTTGCCGTCTCCGCGCAGGTGTGGCATGCCTTTACCTGCCAGACGGAACGAGCGGTTATTCTGCGTCTCCGCTGGTATGGTCAGAATGAGCTTGCGTCCATCCGGTATTGGCACCGGTACCTCTCCGCCGAGCATCGCCTTGACCAGTTCGACTTCAACATCGACGTAGAGATCGTCGCCCTTGCGCTCGAACGCGGCATCCGGCTTAACGCTGATGACCAGGAAGAGGTCTCCACGCGCTCCACCGCCAATGCCAGGCTGTCCCTCGCCCGCCACGCGAATCTTCGAGCCGTTATCGACGCCCGCCGGAATCTTCACCTGGATGCGCTTGTTGCGCGGCACCACGCCCTGTCCGTTGCAGCTTGGACACAGCTTGCCGCTCGCCTCGCCGGTTCCTTTACAGGTCGGACAGACCTCGGTCGACTGAATATTGAAGGTACGCGTGGCACCGAGATATGCCTCTTGCAAGGTAACTTCGACCGGCTGCTCGATATTATCCCCGGTGCGTCTGCGTATATCGGAGCCATTACGTGGGCTACGCGCACCCGCCGCCTGCCCGCTGCGTCCGAACAGCGCCTCGAAGAAATCGGAGAAACCGGGACCGTTGGGATCAAAGTCGAAGGGGACGCTGCGTCCGCTGTACGCGGAGCTGCTCCGGCGCGAGCTAGCAAAGTTGGGGCCGAACTGCTCCTGCCAGTTGGGGCCGAGGGTGTCGTACTTTCTCCGCTTGTCGGGATCAGAAAGTACCTCGTATGCCTCGTTGATCTCCTTGAACTTCTCCTCCGATTTCTTATCGCCGGGATTTACATCGGGATGATATTTACGAGCAAGCTTGCGAAAAGCCTTCTTGATATCGTCCGCGCTCGCCCCACGGGCAACGCCGAGTATTTTATAATAGTCTTTATAGTCCATATCCCAGCCTTCTTCTCCTGAATACCTGAATAAGAGTAGGACCTGCGCTTCCGGCACGAGTCCTCCCGATGCTTACTTATTGCCGCCCATGCTGACCTTGACGCGGGCTGGGCGCAGCGTCTCGTCGCCAAGCGTGTAGCCCTTGCGGGCCTCTTCGACGATGGTGCCTTCCGGCTGATCGCTATTCTCGACGGCTTCGATCGCCTCATGCAGATATGGGTTGAACGGCTCGCCCACCGTGGGAACCGCGTTGATGCCTTCGCTGCGCATCACCTCGTTCATTTGCCAGTGGAACATGCGCAACGTCTGCTGCAACTGCTGCTTATCGAGCGTGTCCTGGTAAGCCAGCGCCCGCTCTACATTGTCGACAACTTCGAGCAATTTATTGAACAGCGCCTTCTTCTGCTGCTGCACGCGGTCGGCGGTAATGCGCTCCTGGCGTTTGCGAATATTGTCAACATCGGCCCGTTCGCGCAGATACTTGTTCCAGTTGTCGCCCGCTTCCTGGCGCGCCTGCTTGAGCTGCGTCTCCAGCTCAGCGATGCGCGCGGCATTAGCGGCGCTCTGGTTGTCGGACTCGACTACCTCGACCAGCTGCTGGTCGTTCGCTGTCGTCTCCGCATTCTCTGACCTATCCTGAGGCTCTTCTATCACGATACTCTTCTCCTTATTAAGGCATTTATCTATCTGCAAAATGATGCTTCAATGCAAGCTTTATTGGTACTATATTATAAGACTTGAGCCACTTGCTGTCAAGTTTCGAAGCCAATAGACACCAATTTTCTTGTGAGAGGCGTAGGGACCAGGTTTACGGCGTCCCAGAGGCGTCAAGGTATGGTGGTGATGGCACGCGCTCAAACGGCCTGCAGGGCGACCGCCAGGGTCGCCCGTACCAGGAGACGCCAAGGGATGGAACGGGACCGTGTTCTGGTACGGGCGACCCTGGCGGTCGCCCTGCAGGCCGTTTGAGCGCGTGCCATCACCACCATACCTTGACGCCTATGGGATGGACGCAAGGCCCATCCCTACTGAGCAGTTACGCAGGTCTCAATTCTTGAAACTGAGAGATTGACGAAAAGCTGATAAACATGGTATAAGCCACTTATACAATTATGTAACTCTATTGCCAAGAGAGATATCTATCTATGCGACGCTTACTTCTTTTCTCATTTCTAACCCTTGTTATAACGGGTGCTTACCTGAACTACTTAGAAGAGGAGCCAGGCTACATCATGGGTACGGCGCTTGTTACCATTGACAGGTCAAAACCATTTATGACAAGTCAATTTTCAACGGGCATCACCCATACCCAGGACGACATCGAATTGAGCGGTGGGACTGCCGCGACGGCGGCGGCGCGCTTGCTTCAATCCTCTATGACCTATCAAAACGCCTTCATCATGGGCTGGGGCACAGATGATCCAGAACCCTCGCCCGGCCAATACGACTGGGATTCACTGGATTCCTATGTAAAACTCATGACCGCTACGGGTGGAACCCCTTTTATCTCTTTTTGTTGCGCGCCCGGCTGGATGCGCCCCGACGGATTTTCTGATGACTGGCAATATATTGAAACTGCCCCTGCTCCCTATCATGACGCGGACTTTGCGGCGCTCGCGGCAACCGTGGCAAAACGCTATCCCCAGGTACAGTATTTCCAGGTGTGGAACGAGCTGAAGGGCATGTGGGGAACCGATCCCGACGCGACGCCGGATGTCGGCAATCATTGGGACTACAAGCGCTATACGACGTTCTATAATGCCGTGTACGATGCCGTAAAAGCGGTGCGCCCGGATGCCAGGATCGGCGGGCCATATCTGGGGGCCGATCCCATAGATGCGGAGGGTGAAGCTATCTACTCCTACTGGCTGAACAACAAGCACGGAGCCGATTTTATCGTTCTGGATGGCGGACCAGAGCCGTTCCGCGCGAGTGATGAGTTTAACGCCTCCTCCTATTTCGCCGACTGGGTCAACTGGCTGCGCAAACAGCCCAACGGTGGTGCCACGCTCCCCATCGGCTGGGCCGAGTGGTATCCAAGAACGAGCCACGGCACATCAGATGTCAACCGCGCCTCAGCGATCTTCCTCAGCGACATGATCGTAACCATACAGGCCGGTGTCTCCTACGCCTTCCCCTGGGGTGTAAGCGGCGACGACGAGGGCCTGACCGGAGATCCCGCGTTCCCGGTCCTGCCCATGACCGATGAAGGTCAGCCAACGCCCGTCTTTGCCGGAATCAAAGCCGTGAAAGATTACTTTAGCGTCGGCACACCTCTCTACAAAACAACCGTAAAGCCAGGCGGCGTGACCGTCCTCGCCTCACAAGCAAAGACCATGCTGGTAAACCAATGCGGCTTCCCGCTGGATGTTATCGCGAATGGTAAGCCTTTCAAGCTGGCACCTTATCAGATTGATGTTGTAGATACACCGTAGGGAGGGTAGTGAAGCTGCATAAGTTTCGCTATGCGTTCTACTGTTCCATATACCTGCTATTGCGCTCGACCCACGCGCCAAAAATGGGCGTCGAGATACTGTACCTATCGTCCTCCATCCGCACGAGATCGCGCTTGAGCAGGGCGTGTAGCGTATGCCATAGTGTATGCTCCTTCAGCCCACTCTGCTCCTGTAAGCGTTCTATAGATGCAGTTCCCGCCTTCTGCAGCGCAATGAGACAGACCCGCTGCTGCTCATCAGTCCGGTTCCACAGGTCGCTGAAGTAGTTATTGAAGTTATTGAAGACGCGCTCGATTGCTCCATCAACATCTTTGGGGTTGGCGCGTTCCTTCTTTTTAACGTTCAGGTTTTCGATCAGGGCATAGCAGACGGCCTGCACCAGGAAAGGATGGCCGCGCGTCTGGTCGAGAATGTACTCAACCACATCATCTTCGTAGATATCTTCACCGGAGAACTTTGGCGTGGGATTCGTAACCAGGCGTCGCGCCTCGTCATCCTGTAGGAAGCCTACATGGAGCGTCTGCACGTTCACAAAGTAGCCGGACCAACCTATGCCCTTTTGTTCCTGCATATCCTCAAAAGTATGGAGGCCGCTGAAGAGTAGCGCGATGCGCGGGTGATACTGGATAATATTGCGTAACCAGTCAAGCAGCAAGGATAGTTCGAACGCGCCTTTCTGTTCCGCCTCCTCCAATTTCTCGAATTCGTCAAGCATCAATAGCAGCGTGCGATCCTCCCTCTCCAGTACCGACTCCACACCTTTCAGCCATTTATCAATGTTACTATAGGCGGCATAGGGCGAGTCGTGTCTGATAGTTGGGGCCAGCGACTCCGATGATGTCTGAGACAGTATCGTTTGCGATGCGACCTGCGTAGAATAATCGCGAAACGTTCTGTATACGAGCTTTTCAACGGGCAGGTTGCGCGCCTGCATTTCCTTGTAGATGCCATCGGCGAGCGTTCCCAGGAACGTGGTTGTACTGGCAAAGATGCCTGGACTTTGCAGGTCGTAGAAGACGGGCAAGAACCGTGAACCAAGCAAACGCGGCAGTTGCAACAGTGCGCTGCTCTTACCCATGCGTCGTTCGCTGGTCAGCAGCAAGGTCGGGCGTCGGTCGCCTTTCATCAACACGCTCTCCAGCACCTGTGCCAGGTCGTAGCGGCCCTGGAAGAGCGGATCTTCGGGCTTGAGCGGATAGCCTGGATTGTAGGGATTATCGATACGCCCGATATAAACTGGCACCTGTTTCAGCGCTTCCTGCTCCTGCCGTGCCAGCGCCAACCATATGTCGATCACCTTGCCCAGACGTGCATTGAGGCGCGCATCACGGAAAGCAACGTTGGGATGAACGCTTTTCAATTGCTTGACCATATCATCCAGTGCCTCCATTCTCGCTACACGCCCGATTGGACTGGAAAACCGCTGCGCATCGCGGCTGGCGTCCCGTATCCGTGTGATGGGTGCTGACCATTGTGGATTGAGCAGCTTTGTCTCCTGGGGAAAGATGGTGTCAAGGTAATGAGCAACTTCGGCTATCTCCTGTATCGTTTTACACTGCTCAATGTAGCCTATAGCCATCTCCAGCGCCGCTCCACGCGCCGCTCTCAGTTGTCGTGGTCGCTCTGCCGCAATGAACGCAATCTCTTCCAACGCTTTTTCAGCATCCTGGGCAGAGGCGATGAGCAATGTCTGCTTCAAGTAGGGTAGGGGAAAATAGACAATCTCATCCCAGTAGAGCGAGCAGCGATGGAGGTAGTAGAAAACATGTGCAGGGTCTCCGCGACTTTTGAGATACGCTTTGAGAGCGGACGGACCGCTCACCAGGTAGAAGGGTAGGCGGAACAATCCTAATAGATAACACATGGCAAATGCGATGCCGAGCGCGATGCTGCCCGCAACGTCGAGCAGGACGCCGACCGCGATGACGACTGTGGTGCCGACCGTGGGGTTGAAGATGATGACGCCCATGATGCCGCTCACGATGCCGAGCACGATACCAAACGCGATGCCGCTCACGATGCCGAGCAGGACGCCGAGCGCGATGCCGAGCGCGATGCCGAGCAGGACGCCGAGCACGATGCCGCCAGCAATGCCGAGCAGGACGCCGACTGCGATGCTGGCAGCAATACTGAGCGCGATGCCGCCTGCGATGCCGAGCGCGATGCCGCCTGCGATGCCGAGCGCGATGCCAAGCAGGACGCCGAGCACGATGCCGAACGCGATGCCGAACGCACTAAATAATAGGATGCTTGCTATATCAGGATGCGACAGAAGATGAAAAGGAACAAGTAAGATTTGCCCTAACACTGCAACAGGATAAGTGACCAACAGTATTGGTATGACCATTCTTAGCATGATCATAAAACGTTGGCGGAAGCCACTTACCGCAAGTTCTCTTTCGAGGCGACGCGGCTGAAAGAAGGCGTAGAGCATCCATGTGAACCGTTCTGCAAACTGGTTGTGCCACACGCGTTTCATACCTTCACCATCCCCCGGTATTTTTCATTGAGCTGCTCTTCGAACTCTTTCCAGTAAGCTATGTCGGATGGGCGATAATGTTCAGGATGTCCCGCTGCCGCCAGCTTTTTATCACGCTCCAGCACTGATCCGGCGATCTGCAGGCGTAGGGGAGGCCACTGTGCGCCCTTCGGACCGTATTCGCGCCCATTTGTGCGCAGGTAGTCGCGCTCCTGATCGTTGAAGCCAGCCTGTGCCCCTTTGGTGTCGATGAACTCGTCGGCCTCTTCGCTATTAAAGGGCCTGAGCGTCAGTTGCTCAAAGATGTTGAAG
>Ga0066793_10000128_pt1 | contig 24775 bp, 22 predicted proteins | sample PersoiDNA2013189_FD_83876 | JGI IMG/M metagenome (GOLD analysis project Ga0066793, IMG submission 83876) | Permafrost soil microbial communities from the Arctic, to analyse light accelerated degradation of dissolved organic matter (DOM) -... | ecosystem: Environmental > Terrestrial > Soil >... | reverse complement strand
CCACCCGGCCCACGTCCGCCCGGATCGTCGCGTCACCCTGCGTGCCCTCAACCTGGATGCTGCTGACCCCGATCAGCAGTTGCAGCGCCGTCTGACGTGGGACCGTGATGGAGATCGACGCGGGGCGCACGCGGCCGGGCGCCCCCTGGATCCGTTCCCGTGATAGTAACCTGATTGCGGGACTGTTCGATGCGCACCTGGAACGCGTTCAGGCGCCGCCCGGCGTCGGCCTGCCCGATTCCCCAAACGTGTTTCGTCCCCTGCAACGTCACCTGCCCATCGTCGCCGGTGCGTACCGTGATGTCGCCTCCCGGGAGATTCACTCTCAGGCTAAGCGGGCCGGCCACGCTCAGCGCTTGAGTAAAGTCAGCCGTCTCCTCGTGGTCCCCCAGCGGCCCAAACCCGCTCCAGCCTGGCAGCCGGACGACTGCAAAAAGCAGTGTCAGCGAGCAGCAACAACAGAAGACGAGCAACAGAAGCAGAAGCGCCAGCCATAGAACCCTGCCGGGGCACGACAGGATGAACGCCGCGCTCCAACATACGCAGCAGCAGGCTCAGGGTCTCGCCGCGGATGCCGGAATGCCCTTTGGCCAGGGTGTTGGCCCGGATGATCATCATTGCGCGCACTGCGGCTGTTTCCAGCGGTGCGCCCACGCGAACTGCGTGGCTCATCACGATGTTGCGCTGCAACTGGCGTACTTCTTCAGGCGGGATGAAGCGATCCTTGAAAGCGCCAAAGCCGGTCGTGATGCCGTAGACGATCCGACCTCGGCCACGAACTGCTCCACCGCCGCCCGCGCACGAGCTACCTTCGCCTCCGCTTCGGGGCTCAGGACGACTTCCAGCGCGCCCGGTGCGGCATGAGCGGCCGCCCAAACGTCCTCAAGCGTCAGTTGCTCGCCGTCGATCACAATATGTAACCCCATCAGCTCACCCTATCCCTGTAACAACGCCAGCGCCCGCGCGATCATCTCCTGCCCGGCCGGAGCCAAATCATACTGGCCCAGGTCGTCAGGTAGTACCCAACGCACCTCGGATGCGTCATCCCCCGCACGGAGCTCGCCCGAGACGTAATAGGCCAGGAAATCCACCACCATGAAATGGTAGCGGATGCGCCCGTCGGGATCGCGCTGGATCGGCTCGAAAAGCCCGAGGATCGGGCCGGCCTCGACCTGAATGCCGCACTCCTCGTACACCTCACGCTGGAGCGCGGCCCCGGCGGTCTCGCCCAGCTCGATCAGTCCGCCGGGCAAAGCCCAACTGCCTTCGGCAGGCGGCCGGCCGCGTCGTTCCAGCAACACCTGGCGACCATCCCATACCACTGCCCCGACGCCGGCAAACGGCCGGCTCGGATAGGTCCGTCGTTCGGGTTCGTTACTCATCTGGCCGGCAGCCTCCTGGCAACACGAAAAAGTAGGCCCCCGCGCTGAGCAGGGGCCTACTGCAAAATCAAGGAGCTAGCTTACCGAAGGGGTCTCAGCGACCGTATCCTGGGCCTTCCTCAAAGTACTTGGCATTCTCCTCGGTGGCCGGGGTCAGATCGACAACTTCCTTCGGCGCCAACTTGCGGGTCGCAGTCAGGTGCACGGCCGCACCGTTATGGTCATGGCCATCGAAGATGGCGCTGAACCCTGGTATGCCGACCGGCCCGTTCAGGACCTCGCCACCCTTGGCTACAAAGGAGGAAGGCACGTCTTCTTCAGGAAAGATAGCCTCCACCGGGCATTCCGGCACACAAGCTCCGCAGTCGATGCAGGTCTCGGGATCGATGTAGAACAACGGCCATTCGTCCTGCGGCTGTCCCGGTATGATGCATTCAACCGGACAGACCTCGACACAGGCTCCATCGCGAATGCACAGGTCGGTGATAGTGTGAGTCATTACGCTTCCTCCTTGAGTGACTTAGCGAGAGTTCAGCACAGGCGACAAAGCATGCCGGCACGCGCTGCCTGCCGCCAGATTGGAAAAGATTCTACAGGGTGTGACAACGTTTGTCAAACCACGAAAAATACCGGACGTCAGCTCTCGGCGAGCGCTTGCAGACGCTCGGCGCTCAATATGTCAATCCTTTTGCGGCCGATGTCGATCAGGCCGTCGGATTTCATGTCATTTAGCACCTGGGTTGCCGTCTCCCGGTAGGTACCCACAGTTTCAGCGAGGTCCTGGTGCGTCAGGCCGACGATCTCGGTGGAACCGCGCTCGGCGGCCAGTCGAAGCAGCAAGGAGGCCAGGCGGGCGGGAATCCCCTTGAAGGCCATGTCTTCCAGCCGCTCCTCGGCATCGCGCAGGCGCCGCCCGGTGATCTCCAACACGCGCAGGCCGACGCTGGGCTTGCTCAGGATCAGTCGCTCCAGATCGGTGCGGCTCATGACGTAGATCAGGCAATCATCGAGCGCCTCAGCGAAGGTGTTGTGCATCTGCTGCCCGAGCAGAGCCATTTCTCCGAACAAAGTCCCTGGCCCCAACGTGGCGATGACCAGCTTCTTGCCTTCGGGAGAAATGCGATAGAGTTGGACCCGTCCATCCTTCACCAAGAACAGGACCTCCCCCACTTCCTCCGGCCGGTAGAAAACGCGACCACGAGGCACGCTGGTCATTGTGGTCATGCGGTCCAGCTCAGATATGTCACGATCGGACAGGTCGCGGAACAACTCGATGTCTGACAGATATCCCAGTTTCTCTTTCTCTTCCATCATTGCTCCAACTGCACTCGCCAGGTGAAAAGTGACAGCTTACACATTCGCAAAACATTCATTTAAGCTCATATAATTATAGAACAAAAATGTACAAAAAACAAGAAGCAAACACTGAGATCCGGACATAAGTGCTTGACAGGCTGAGTAAGATAGGGCGGTACGACATTTTGACGTGGAGCAGGTGCATAAAACTGAGTGAGCGCGAGTGGCAGGGGTGTGAGAGCTATCTGGGCGAGGATGACGTCTGGTGGCACATCTGGAGCTTCCCTAATGATCACCTGGTCTGCCGGGCGTACCATTTCGAGCGCATCGTCTTGTAGCAGACCGCCAAGGGAGTCTGGGAAGAGCGCTATCTGGATGCCACCTTCGGCTCTTTGCAGCCCCTGGCTGAGGTTCAGACGGAGCTGGAAGTGCGCTTGCAGGGCCAAAGGCGAGGGGCGCCTCCCCCTACGAGGGGGAGGCGCCGGGGAGGGGCTGCCCTCTCGCTTAACGAGTCAATCCCTGCAGCACGACCACCAAGGCGGAACAGCCCGGGTCGAGCTTGCCTTCGGTGCGCTCGCCGACCCAGCTCGCGCGGCCGATGCGGCTGCGTAACGGGGTCACGCGGTCGCGGCCTTCCTCGGCGGCTTGCAGTGCCTTGGCGCCCGCTTCGCCGGGCGAGGCCGCCGCGGCGATGGCCGCGGCGAAGGCCTCGCTGGCGGGATGCAACGCGTCCACCACTGTCTTGTCGCCCAGGGTGGCCTTGCCCTTCTCCTGGATGCCCCCGTCGGCAGCCGCAAATATGGCCGCCAGGTCGGCGGGCGCCAGTTCGCTCTTGCCCATGGCGGCCTTGCCGGCGCGCATGAGCGCGATGGAAGTGAGGGTCCCCATAGTGGACGGCGCGGCCCGGTTGGCCGCCATGCCGGCGCCGGCCAGGAACTTGCCGATATCTGCCACCGGCGTGGCGTCCGCATAGGCCAGCAGGGCGCCGGCCAACTTCTCCATCGTGATGCCCAAGTCGCCGTCGCCCATGGCCTGATCCAGCGAGGTCAGGTATTCACACTGCGCCTGGAGGGCGCGGCAGGCCCGCCGCACGGCTTCCGCCACTGCCCGGCCACTGATCGATTCTGCTGCCATCATCTGGCCCCCTCTCCTTCAGACTTGCTTGAAGAAAGGTGTATGGGCCGGAGCGTCCAGCAGCGCCGCCAGCTCGTCGTCCACGCGGAGGAACGTCAGCGACATGCCCGCCATCTCCATGGACGTCGCGAACTCGCCCACGTAAGCCCGATGGACGGAGATGCCGTGGCCGGCCAGCAGGTCGTGCACCCTGCGATAGACGATGTAGAGCTCCTCCGGCGGAGTCGCGCCCAACCCGTTGACCATCACCGCCAGCCGGTCGCCGGACTTCGCCTGCAGGTCCTCGAGGATCGCCGCCGTCATGCGTTCGGTGATCTGGTCGGCCGTCTGCAGCCTCTCGCGCTTCATGCCGGGCTCACCGTGGATGCCCATGCCGATTTCCATCTCGTCCTCGCCGATGGTGAAGGTCGGCTTGCCGGCCATCGGTACGGTGCACGACGAAAGGGCCATGCCCATGGTGCGGGTGTTGGCCAGCGCCTTCTCGGCGGCCGCGGCGACCTCGTCCAGCGAGCCGCCCGCGTCGGCCTTCGCGCCGGCTATCTTGAAGGCGAACACCATGCCGGCCACGCCGCGGCGGCGCCCGGCCTCGGCCGGCGGGGCGGAGGCCACATCGTCCTTCACCATCACCGTGCGCACGGTGATGCCTTCCATGTCGGCCATCTCGGCGGCCATGTCGAAGTTCATTACGTCGCCGCCGTAGTTGCCGTAGATGTAGACCACGCCGGCCCCGCTATCGATGCGCTTGGTCACGCTCAGCATCTGGTCGGCGCTGGGCGAGGCAAAGACGTCGCCCACCGCGCAGCCGTCCAGCATGCCCTTGCCTACGTAGCCGAGGAACACTGGCAGGTGCCCCGAGCCGCCACCGGTGGCCAGGCCAACCTTGCCGGCCACGGGCGCATCGGCGCGCACGATGCAATGTATGTCGTCGACGCAAGCCAGTTGGCTCGGATAGGCCTTGATCAGGCCGTCGAGCATCTCGGGCACGAAATCGGCCGGCCGGTTGAGGATCTTCTTCATGCTTTATCTCCTCTGCTGAGCGGGCTAGTACTTGACTTCCACGCCGGCCATCTGCTCGATAACCTTGATCATGGCCGATGCATTCTCGTCGCCCCAGCCCCGGTTAACAGCGGTCTTGATGACCTCGCGGGTGGCCGCGGAGGCGGGCAGAGGCACATTCAACTCCTGGGCAAAGGACGAGATGAGGTTAGCATCTTTCAGCATCAGCTTCAGGTAGAAGGATGGGCTGAAGTCGCGCCGGGCCAAAGCATCGCCGACGCCGTCGAAGATGGGCGACTTGAAATCGGTCACGTGCAGCACGCCCAGCACGTCCTCGGCGTTCAGCCCGGCCTTGGTGGCCAGCGTCATTGCTTCGCCGAGCGCTTCAAGCTGCGAGGCGACGACTAGGTTCCCGCACAGCTTCATCGAGGTGCCCTTGCCATTCTCGCCCATGTAGTGCTGCGTGGCGCTGATCACCTTGAACAGGGGTAGCATCCTATCGAAGATTTCACGCTTGCCGCCGGAGACGATCCACAAGCCGGCATCGCGTGACTCGCCCTTGCTGCCGAACACGGGCGCGTCGAGGAACTCGACGCCCTTGGAATTGAAGGCCGCCGCCTCGCGCAGCGAGGTCTTGGGCATGCAAGTGGTCAGGTCGATGGCGACCTGCCCGGCCCGGACGCCCTCAAGGACCCCGTCGGGACCGAAAACGACGCCCTCGATGGCCTTGTCGTCGCTGAGCATGATCATGATCACGTCCGCGTCCGCCACGGCCTCACGCGGGGTGCGGGCCCGCTGGGCTCCCGCGTTGACCAGGCCGGCCGCACGCTCGGGCGTGCGGTTGTAGACAGTCAGCGGGTAGCCTGCTTTGAGCAGGTTGGCTGAGACGTTGTAACCCATGATTCCCAGGCCAAGAAAGGCGACCTTCTCCATCTCTGATCTTCTCCTTATATGTGGTCTTTCAGCTTGCGGATCCCATCATCATCTCGCGCACCATGCGCGAGGCTTCGGTGGCATCGCCGCGGCGGATCACTTCGGTGATGCGCTCGGCGCTCACGCGTTCCAGCATGCAGCCCATCGCGTCCAGCCAGCGGATGCTCTCGGCGATGGCGGCCTCGGTGTCCTCACGGTAAGGATACTGGTCCATGGAAAGGTAGCCGTCGTAGCCGACGTGGTCCAGCCAGTAGAGCAACTCCAGGTACTCTACTGTGTGCACCGAGCCGACCATCATGTCGTCATCCCACAGACGGTAGTTGTCGTTGAGGTGCATGTGGAACAGCTTGCCGCCGGCCCGGTTAACGATGACGACGGATTCGGCGACGTTCTCATAGGCGGCCAATGCGTGGCCCACGTCGATCGTTACCCCCACGTTAGGCAGCCCTATCTCCTGCGCTACCAGCAGGGCGCCGGCGGCTGTGCCGAGGTAACTGTGGGTGCGCGGCTCTTTCGGCTTATATTCCAGCGCCAGTCGTACGTCGGGCCGGTACGCGGCGCACTCACGCAGGCCGTCGACCAGCCAGCCGTGTTCTTGCTCGTAGTCTGCCTGGAAAGAGTAGTCATAACCGTCCTGACCATTCCAGACGTTGACCAGGTCACAGCCCAGGTCGGCAGCGATGTCGAGCATGGCCCTGGTGTCCGCGATGGCCCGGGCGCGCACCTGAGGGTCCTTGGCCGTGAAGGCGCCGCGGCTGTAGACGGGGGAAGCAAAATGATCAGGGATGATGGAGACCAGTTTCAAGTTGTGGTCCTGCAACTGGCGACGCACTTCCTCCACGTTGCGCGTGGTGATGTGCCAGGTCCCCACCATCTCGACGCCAGCTAACCCCGGCGTTCTAGTGGCCGAATCGAAGAGCTGGGCCAGCGTGCGGTCCTCACCATAGCTCGAAAGGAAGCGGTCGGCGCGGTTGCCGAAGTTGCTGATGATCACGGAGTATTTGCGCTGTGGCATGTCAGTCTCACTGGTCGATTGTCCGGCGCCGAGCGCCGGTCCGGTGAATCAGAGACGGTACTGCTCTTGACGAGGTAAGTGGCGGTTCTTATACCATGAACGAGGGCCTTTGTCAATCAGATCGTGCTGAAAACGATTTCCCGATTTCCCGGCCGGGTTGACAGGCGGGAACGCTTCATGTAAACTGCTGTACAGTTTCAACCAGCCAGAGCCCCCGATCTCCGCGCAAAGAGGAGGTGAACGCCGTTCATACGCGCATGTCCTTTCGGTTATCCGTTGTTACCCCATCCCTATAAGAGGAGAGCACACCATGAAGAAGCTGTCTGTCTTGTTCGCCGTCCTGCTCAGCATCGCGATGATCGCCGGCTGCGTACCCGCCCCCAGCACTCAGCCTGCTGCGCAACCGGCCGCCCAACAACCGGCTACCCAACAGCCAGCTGCGAGCGCTGAGAAGTATCAGATGGCGACGGTCGTCAAGATCACCGGCATCAACTGGTTCAACGTCATGGAGACGGGCGTCAAGAAATTCGGCACCGACAACCCGAACGTGACGGCATTCCAGAAGGGTCCTGAGAAGGCCGACGCTGCACTGCAGGTCCCAATCATCGAGGACCTCATCGCGCAGAAGGTCAACTCGCTGTGCGTCGTCCCCATGTCGCCTGAGTCCCTCGAACCCGTGCTGAAGAAGGCGATGGACAACAAGATCACCGTCATCACGCACGAAGCATCCAACCAGCAGAACATGGACTGGGACATCGAGGCCTTCGACAACACCGCCTACGGCGCGCACCTGATGGACGCGCTGGCCAAGGGCATGGGCGAGGAAGGCGAGTACGCCGTCTACGTCGGCGCGCTGACCTCCAAGAGCCACAACGAGTGGGTTGACGGCGCGATCGCCCGCCAGAAGGAAAAGTACCCCAAGATGACGCTGGTGGTGGACAAGATCGAGACCGCCGATGACTCGCAGAAGGCCTACGAGAAGACCAAGGAACTGCTCAAGGCCCATCCGAATGTCAAGGGCTTCGAGGGCAGCGCCTCCACCGACGTCGGTGGCATAGGCCAGGCCATCGAAGAAGCCGGCCTCGCGGACAAGACCTTCGTCGTCGGCACCAGCCTTGTCTCCATTGCCGGCAAGTACCTGACGACCGGCGCGGTCGACATGATCAGCCTGTGGAACCCGGCCGATGCCGGCTATGCCTGCAACAAGCTGGCCCTGATGAAGCTGCAGGGCAAGCAGATCGGCGACGGTACTGACCTGGGCATCCCTGGCTACAACAAGCTGATCGCCAAGGGCAAGGTCCTTTACGGCAACGCCTGGATCGACATCACCAAAGACAACATGGACAAGTACAACTTCTAGTTCCAGGCGATATGAACAGCGGGCGCCGGCCGCGTTGCGCGGCCGGCGCCCCGTCGGGTAATGGGGGCGCAGCGCCCACAGCGAACAGAGATGAAGCATGCCTGAAGAACTGCTCTGCGTCAACAATATTACCAAGTCCTATGCGGGCGTCAAGGCGCTGGAAGACGTCAGCCTGAACATCAACCGCGGCGAGATACACTGCCTGGTGGGCGAGAACGGGTCCGGGAAGTCGACCCTCATCAAGATCATCGCGGGGGTGGTGACGCCGGATGCCGGCGAGATTCACATCAACGGCAAGCACTACCCGAAGCTGCGTCCCATTGACTCGATCCGGGAAGGGATCCAGATCATTTACCAGGACTTCTCCCTGTTCCCGAACCTGACGGTGGCCGAGAACATCGCCCTCAACCACGAGCTGGCGCGCGGCCAGAAGCTGGTGAACTGGCGGCGGGTACGCCAGGTGGCAACCGCGGCCATGCAGCAGATCGGCATCAAGCTCGACCTGGATGCGCGCGTGGAGCAGATATCGGTTGCGGATAAGCAGTTGACCGCCATTTCGCGCGCGCTCCTGCAGAACGCGCAGCTCATCATCATGGACGAGCCCACCACGGCCTTGACGCAGCGCGAGGTGCGCTCACTTTTCGCGGTCATCAAGAGCCTGCAGGCACGCGGCATTTCGATCCTGTTTGTCAGCCATAAACTCAATGAGGTCCTGGAGATTTCCAACAAGACGATGATCCTGCGCAACGGTCGCAAAGTGGTCGACGCTGACGCCAGGGAATTCGACAGGGCCAAGCTTGTTTACTACATGACGGGTCGGCAGATCGACGATAGCACGTACGACTACCGGCCGGGCGAGCTTACGGTGCCCCTGCTCAAAGTCGAGAACCTCACCTCTCACGGTAACTTTAGTGACATTTCCTTTGAGCTGATGCCGGGCGAGATCCTGGGCATCACCGGCCTGCTGGGTTCCGGCCGCACGGAGCTGGCCCTGGCCTTGTTCGGCGTGCAGCCGGCCGACTCCGGAACAATCTCAGTAGAAGGTAAGCCGGTCGAGATCTGCAGCATCCAGGATTCTATAGCGCACGGCATCGGCTACGTCCCCGAGGATCGCCTGACCGAGGGGCTTTTCCTCGACCAGTCGATCGGCCGCAACATCGTCGTGCGCACGATCGACAGGTACGTGGGCCGCGGGGGGCTGCTCGACGGGCGGGAGGTGGAGAAGGGCATCCAGGCCGGAGTGAATCAGCTGAGCATCAAGGCCGGCTCGCCCGCCTTGCCCGTCAAGAGCCTTTCCGGCGGCAACCAGCAGCGCGTGGTGCTGGCGAAATGGCTGGCCAGCTCGCCGCGCATCCTGGTCCTCAACGGACCGACCGTGGGCGTCGACATCGGTTCCAAGAGCGAGCTGCACGAGATCCTGCGCGAGCTGGCGCGGCAGGGTATGGGGCTGATCGTGATCTCGGACGATATCCCGGAGCTGATGCAGACCTGCAGCCGCATCCTGCTGATGCGGCGCGGCCGGCTCGTCGACGAGTTCCGACGGCAGGACACCACTGAGAATCAACTGACGCTTAAGCTGACCGAGGCGTAAATATTGAAACAGATGCTGAAGACGAACGAATTCCTGGTGGCGCTGACGATCGTCGGGCTGTCGCTCGTGATCGGGCTGATCAGCCCTGCCTACTTCACCATCGCCAACCTGTTCGACCTGCTGCGCAGCGCCACGGTCACCGGCATGCTGGCCCTGGGCGTCCTGATCGTCATCATCTCCGGCCAGATCGACGTCTCGTTCACCGCCATCACCGCGTTCTCCATGTACGTGACGGTCAAGATTCTCAACGCCATCGGTTTCAACGGCACGGTACTGGTAGCGTTCCTCATCTCGGCTCCCATCGGCCTCGCCCTGGGCCTCATCAACGCGGCCATCATCTCGCGCTTCAAGCTGCCTACGCTGATCGTCACCCTCGGCACACAGAGTTTATTCCGCGGCTTCCTGCTCTTCTTCATTGGCAGCAACCTGATCCGTGACATCCCCGGTGGGATGGAGGCTTTCTGGAAAGCCAACCTGGTTACCCTGACGACGCCGGAAGGCGCTCTGACTCACCTGCACTCGTCGATCCTCCTGCTGGTGGCCGCCGCGCTGGTCACCTGGTTCCTGCTCAAGTACACCATGCTCGGGCGCGGCATCTACGCGCTGGGCGGCGCCCCCGAGGCGGCGGAACGCGCGGGCTTCAGCATCAACGGGATCCAGATGTTCATCTACGGGTACGTCGGGTTCCTGGCCGGGATCGCGGGAGTGGCTTACGGCTCGCTGAACCGCCAGGCCGACCCGACCCGGTTGGTGGGTTCCGAGCTGGACGTGATCGCCGCCGTGGTATTGGGAGGCGCGATCATCACCGGCGGGCGAGGGTCCGTGATCGGCACGCTGCTGGGTGTTTTTTTGATCACCATCGTCAACAACAGCCTGATCCTGATGGGCATCCCCTCGATCTGGCAGAAGGTGGTCATCGGCCTCATCATCATCGTCGGTACTGGTCTGCCGGCCTATCAGAACCGCAGGGCCGTCGGGCGCCTGAGTGCTAACCTGGCAGAGTAGGGAGCGCTTGTCCAATGAGGATCAACAACGCGGGCACAACGGGACAGAGCCGGCCTGCCGGGACTCCGCCCAAGCTTTCCATCTTCAGCCTGGCCGCCCGTGACGGCAACCTGACGCGACTGTTCGTCATCATGGTGGCCATCTTCCTGGTCATGAGCCTGGCCAGGCCCGATATCTTCCCGACCCTGTCGAACTTCAATTCGATGTCGGTGCAGATCCCTGAGATCGGCATCCTGGCCATCGCCATCATGCTCACCATGCTCACCGGCGGCATCGATCTCTCAGTGACCAGCACCGCGAACCTATGCGGCATTGTGACGGCGATCATCTTGACGGCCCTGGTCCCCCCGACTGCCGCCGGCCCGCAGGTGGTGTTCGGCATCGCGGTAGCGGTGGCCGTCGCCATCACCATCGGATTGGCCTGCGGCCTGTTCAACGGCTATTTGATCTCCCGTGTCGGCATCACGCCCATCCTGGCCACGCTGGGCACCCTGACGCTGTACATGGGCATCGCGATCGCCATCACCAAGGGCACGGCGATGTTTGCCGTGCCGCAGTTCCTATGGCTCGGCAGCGGCACGATCGTCGGCTTCGTGCCGGTTCCCCTGATCATCTTCGCGGCGCTGGCCCTCGTTTTCGCGCTCATCCTCAACCGCACGGCGTTTGGCTTCCGCCTGTACATGATGGGCACGAATGCCACGGCGGCCCGCTTCTCAGGCATCAACAATGCGCACATGCTCGTGCAGACGTATATGCTGAGCGGCCTGCTGGCCTCGATCGCCGGCCTGATCTTCCTGGCCCGCAGCAATTCGGCCAAGGCCGATTACGGCAGCACCTATATCCTGCAGGCCATCCTGATCGCGGTCTTGGGCGGCGTCAACCCGAGCGGCGGCTTCGGCAAGATAGCAGGTCTCGTCATGGCCTTGTTGTCGCTCCAGTTTCTCTCGAGCGGGCTCAGCATGCTGCTGATCCGCTACAGCGGGAGCAACTTCCTGAAGGAGTTCGCCTGGGGCGCGCTGCTGATCGCGGTCATGGTCATCGATTACTACAGCAACCGCCGCCGGGATCGAGCGTTGGTGGAGAAGACGTAGACGCCTTTAGCCTGACCAAGGGAAGGGTGGGCTTGGGAGATTCGGCGAAGCGGAATATAATGCAGCCGATGATCGCCTCCCGCCAAGTTTCCCGTCCGACCTGGCCCCGCCTGGACGCCCTGCTTCTGGCCGTACTGCTGATTGCCCGCCTGCGCATTGACACGCTGGCCGAAGCAGTCGGAGTACCGCTGCATATGAACGACGTGCCGCGCCAACCGCTGCTCGGCCATTTGCTCTCAGACCAGGCCATGAAGTTGCTGGCTCAGCAGGGCCTGGTTGACCCGGTCGGCATGCTGCTGATCGTAGCCGCGCTGGCCTGCCTGGTCCTCTATCTTGTCGTCAGCGAGATCCACCGGAGCGAGAGGGTCGCCTATCGGGCCAAACTGCTGCTGATCTGGGCCATCTTGTTGCTGACGGTGTTCGCGCCGAGCATCAAGATGATGTTGTTGCGTCAAGGCAGCGGCCCGGCCAGCTATAGCCACGACGGTGGCGTGATCCAGACCGAGGCGACGGTTAACTTCCTTCTCAGTGGCCGCAACCCCTACGTCGAGGATTACACCAAGACGCCCATGGCCGAATGGGGCATCAATGAGTTCCGGACTGCCCTTTACCATTACCCATACCTTCCCTGGACTTTCGTCTTTTCGGCGCCGTTCAAGGTGTTGGCCGACCACACCCTTGGCTGGTACGACCAGCGCATGGTCTATCTGCTGCTGTTCGCGTTGACGCTGGCCTTGCTACCGGCCTGGCGCGGCAGCCACAAACCCGGCTCCTGCTCGTCATGTTGATCGGGCTGAACCCGATCATGGGATCGGATCTCATCTACGGGCAGAACGACAGCTTCGTGCTGGCCTGGATCGTCTTGAGCCTGTGGCTGTGGGTCAAGGCGACCGAGGGGCGAGAGCGGCGAGCAGACACCCCAGAAAAAGAGGACTCTGCGCCGGGAAGGGCTGGCGGCCGTGGCTGGTACCTGGCCTCGGCGGCGGCCTTCGGGCTGGCCTGCGCCAGCAAGCCGACGGCCTGGTTCCTCGCGCCGTTCTACGTGGTGCTATTGGCGGGCAGCAACGAGCTGCTCGATCAGGGCAAAGGCACCTGGGAACGCACGCGCGCCCGGTTAGCCGGCACGTTACGCAGCGCGTGGCCCGCCCTGGCAGCCGGCGCGCTGATCATCGGACCCTGGTTTGTGTGGAACCCGGCCGCCATGTACGATGATGTCTGGCGTTGGGCTAACGGCACCTCGGCCAGCGCGTACCAGATCTGGGGCTGGGGCGCCTCCAACCTCTTGCTGGCCTTCGGCTGGGTGTCCTCACGCTTTGCGTATTGGCCTTTCTGGATACCCGAGCTAGTGCTCGGCCTGCCCCTCATGGCCTGGCTGCTCTGGCGACAACTGCGTGAGAACAGCCTCGGACAGGCCCTGTGGGGCTACGGCCTGTTCATCCTGGTCTTCTTCTTCGTTTCACGCTTCCTCAACGAGAACTACCTGGGCTACCTGGTCGCGATCCTCGTACTTGGCGCCCTTGCCGATGCCGGCCCGCGCGCTCCGGCGGGCGATCAGCAGGTCCTGCCGCCTGCAAAACCAGCCTGAAGCTTGCCGGGATGAAATGGCCGGGACTTCGCAGTCGCGAGGTCCCGGCCATCTTATTTGCGGGTTTACCCTATCCGGTTCAGGACAATTTCTGGAGAATCCGATTGATCTCCTCAGTGCGCTTGTTCGGCGTTTCCATCTGAGCGACTGCCAGGGTTTGGGTCACCGCCATCAGGATGGAATAAAGCCCGGTGAGGCTGGGCAGGCCGCCTGCCACTTCACCGGGAGCATATAGAAGATGTTCGGCGGCGCGTGCGGCCTGGCTGCTCAAGCTAGGCGTACAGGCGAGCGTCACCGCGCCCTCACTGCGAGCAAACGCCAGGGTGCGAGCCACTCCCGACGGACCCTCGAGCGGCGTCAAGCCGATAACGACGTCTTTCTTAACCAGGTGTACCAGGGCGCGGGCGCGCTCATAGACGTCGCCGCTGACATAACTTGCCGGCAGGCCGGCATCGTGCAACATCTGCGCGAACGACTCGGCCAGCGGCGCCGAGTAGGATTCGCCGAGCACGATGATGCGCGGGGCGGCCCGCAGAAGGTCAAACATGGTTTCCAGCGCGTCCAGGCTGTTGTGAGCGAGGGCCTTCTCGAGATTGTTACGGTCCTGAGATACGAACCGCTGCACTCTCGCCTGGTATGTATCCTCAGTCTCAGCCGCTACGTAGCCCTGGCTCAGCTCCAGTTTCACCTGCTGCTGGATATCTTCAATCAACTCAGGATAGCCCGGATAGCCCAGGCGCTGAGCGAAGCGCACAACAGTCGTAGTATCTACGTCAACCGCGTCGGCCAGAGCAGCCGCCGTCATGAAGGCTGCCGTTCGATAGTCGCTAAGTATGAAATCGGCGACCCGCCGGTAGCTACGCGATAAGTGGTCGTAATGTTTGCGGATCTGTTCGCGAAACATCTGTCACCTCAGGCAGATCAAAGTTGAAACATGCAACACTGATCGGAATAATCAGTTGCAGTATACAACACATTATTTATCGTGTCAACGCTTTGTGTATCTATAAGGGCAATAAATATATATACGTCTTTGACAGAACCATAGTTCCAGGCTATTCTGTGACAAATCTGCAAGAGGTGGAGAAGAGGTTTTGACACGCCGGCTCGGCTTGGGGACGGTCATTATACTGTTTCTGCTGGCGGTCTCCGCGTGCACGCCAGCCGCCGGCGAATCCGTCTTGACGCCTGGCTCCCCGCAGCCGTCGCCCTCCGTTTCACCCGTCCCAACCGGCACGCCTGCCCGGTCGCCCAGCGGTGCGCTGACTGTGACTCTGTCGCCGACCGCGTCGCCAACCGCGTTGCCGACCGGCACCGCTAGCCCAACCGTCCTACCGACGACCACACCTACGCTGCGGCCCACGGCCACGCCTGGCCCAACCGAGACCGCTACGATGCGGCCGCCCACAGTTGAGCCCAGCGCAACACCTACTCTGGGCCCAGCGCCGGACGGAAGCGCCCGTTCGGCCCGTGTGCCGATCCTCATGTATCACTACATCTCGGATCCCCCGGCCGGAGCCAACGCGGTGCGCCGGGATCTGTCTGTCTCGCCCGCTCTTTTCGAAAGTCACCTGCGCTATCTACGTGACCACGGCTATCACGTCATCACCCTGGACGACCTGCTGCGTTTCCTGACTTCCGGCCAGCCGTTGCCGGAAAGGCCGGTCATCCTCACCTTCGATGACGGCTATCTCGACAACTACATAAACGCTTTCCCTCTCCTCAAAAGATACAGCATGGTCGGCCACTTCTTCCTGATCACGGATTTTGTGGACGCGGGTCAGGCTGACTACATGACCTGGCCGCAGATCGAGGAAATGAGCGCCGCCGGGCAGCGCTTCGGCTCGCACAGCCGTAACCACCCCGACTTGCGCGGCCAATCCGTGGATTACCTGGTCTGGCAAGCCCTCGGCGGGCTGGAAGACATTCAGAAGCACCTGGGTTACCATCCGCGCTGGATCGCTTACCCGTCCGGCTCGTATGACAAACGCACCATCCAGGTATTCAAATCCGCCAACTACTGGGGCGGACTGACCACGGTGCAGGGCGCGACCCACACCGGCGATGGCATCTTCGAGCTCAGCCGGGTGCGCGTCAGAGGAAGTTATTCAATCGATGATCTGGCAAGGCTGCTGGCGTTAGACTGGTGAAGGAGACTGCATGAAGCCGACCACGATGTTGACCGTGCTCGATGAAGACCGGCATTGGTGGTTTGCCACCCGCACACGCGCGATCCTGGCTTATCTGGACCGGTACGTGGGCCCAGGGATGGACCGGCGCGTGCTGGATATAGGCTGCGGCGCGGCGAACATGACCCATCACCTGCGCCATTACGGACAGGTAGTGGGGGTCGACAGCAATCCCAAGCCGTTGGTCGTTGCGCGTGAAAGGAGCCTGGAGTCCTACGAGGCTTTCGCCGATCACCTGCCCTTCGCGGACGGCGATTTCGACCTCGTCACTCTGCTCGACACGCTGGAACACGTGCCGGCCGAGGACCAGGTGCTGGCCGAGTGCCGGCGCGTGTTGCGTAGCCCGGACCCGGCCCAGGGGATACGGGGCGGCAAATTGCTGGTGACCTCGCCCGCCTTCATGTTCTTGTGGAGCCAAAACGACGACATCAACATGCACCAGCGCCGCTATACGGTGCCTGAGTTGCGCGACCGGCTGGCGCAGCACGGCTTCCGCACGCTACGCATCTCATACACTAACTTCTTCATCTTTCCCGGCGCGGCGGCTCTCATCCTGCTGCGGCGCGGCCGGGCGGAGCCTCAACTGGCATCGCCCCACCTTAACGACGATGCGTACCAGGTAGAGATGGAACCGGCTCCGCCGCTGGTGAACGGCGTGCTGACCGCCGCCGGGCGGGTGGAGGTCGCGCTTCTCAAGCGCTTCAGCCTGCCGTTCGGCACTTCGGTGATCGCGATTGCGGAGAAGATGGGCGAGAACTAGCCGGGCAGCAGCCCAACCGCTGCATCAATGACCTCGCCAACTCCTATGGCTGCCATGCAGCGGTGCTCGGGCAGCACGTCCGCCGGCCAATCAAGCCGGTTACAGGGCACACACGTCCATCGGCTGGTCAGCACGACATGGCGCTGCGGGTCGCCCCAGGGACCGAAAGTGAAGGCCGACACCGGACCGAACAACTGGACCGTCGGCGCGCCGACGGCCACGGCCAGGTGTAACGGCCCGCAATCGGAACCGAGCACCAAATTGCAGCGCTGCTGAAGCGCGGCGAGCTGCCCGAGGCTCGTCTCGCCGGCCGTGTCCAGCGCCCCGCCGGTCAGCCCGGCCGCGACAGCCCCCGCTAACGCGCGCTCGCCGGCGCTGCCCGTAAGCAACACCTGGGCTCGCCGCCGTGACACCAGGGCCTCCGCCACCGCTGCCCAGGCCGGCGGTTCCCATTGTTTGACGAGCGCGCCTGCGCCGGGGTGGATCGCGACCAACGGCCGGGCCGGGTCGGCGCCGTGGGCTGCCAGCCAGGCGGCCGCCCAGGCGCGGTCCGAGTCAGCCACCACAAAGCGCAGCGGACCGGGCCGCCACTGCACCCCGGGCGTGAGCGCAGCCAACAGCCGACTATTCTGTTCCACCTCGTGCCGGCCGGGTTCGTATGGCAGCGCTTGGGTCAAGAAGGGGCGCGTCTCGGGCCAGCCGTAGCCCAGGCGGCGTGCGATGCCCGCCGTGGCCGCCAGCCAGGCGCCCCACCAATGATCGCAGCGCAACACGACGGCGGTGTCATAGTCGGCGCCGCGCAGGTCGCGGGCGGCTTCGAGCAGGTAACGGTAGGGCGCCAGACGGCCGGACTTAGGCCGGCGCTCAAAACCGGGGAACCGGCAAGTACGGATCTCATCCACTTCCGGGTTATCCCGCAGCACATCCGCGCTCCAGGGTCCGAGCAACACTGTGATGCGCGCTGCCGGCAGGGCCTCCCGTAGGGCATGTAAAGCCGGGGTGAGAAACAGGACATCGCCCAGGTGGTCGGGACGGATCAACAGGATCGAGCGCGAGGTGGCTGCCCGCGGCGAGCGCGTGTAGAGCCGTCCGATCAGTCGCAGCCCCAGCAGCCGTACGCGCTGGGCCGGGGAGCGTCCCGGCCGGGTCGAGACTCGCAGCCCCGTTCCCCCGATAGGACCCCGGACGCGCACGTCAGGCGTCACGAGTACAGCCCTTCCAATAACGGCACGATCGCGTCCCACCCGTATTGTCTTTCGACCTCAGCCCGTGCTGCCCGGCCCAGGGCCGCAGCCTGCGCTCGCTGCAGCAACAACTCGACGACCGTCGCGGCGAAGGCTTCGGCGCTATCGGCCAGGCGGACCTGCCGGCCGTCCTCAAACGGGAATCCATCGCAGCCCAGGCGGGTCGAGACAACAGCCTGGCCCATGGCCATCGCTTCCAGTACTTTCAGCCGGGTGCCGCCGCCGATGCGCATCGGAACCACGTACGCGGCCGCGCCGGCGATATAGGGCCGGACGTCCGGCACGCGGCCGGTGATGGTGATGGCCGGGCGACCGTCCAATGCCTCCAGGCGCGCGTGCGGCTGCTGGCCTACCACGTAAAAACGGGCGCCGGGCACCTGGGCAAGCACCAGGGGCAGGACCGCCTCGGCGAACCACAGCACCGCGTCAACGTTCGGCCGGTAATCCATTTTCCCGGTGAAGACCAGCGCGTGCGGCGACAGCCCTGGCGCCGGAGGTAGAACGCCCGGCCGGTAGAAATCCAAATCAACGCCGTTCGGCACTACCTTCACATCGAGACCGGGCGAAAGCCGGCGCAGCGCCTCACGGTCCGCTTCAGAGACCGCAACCACCCGGCCGGCAAACTGGCAGATGCGCCGCTCATAGGCCGTCAGCTTCCGCCATTGCACCAGCGAGTAGGCCGCGGCGAGCCAGCGTCGCGGCCGGCGGGCATCGGTCAGGAAGGTGCGCCGCTGCAACAGATACTCGGCATTATGGTCGTCGAAGATCAGGCGTGAGCGCCCGGTCAACCCCAGCACATACGGCGCCATCTCAATCCCCTCGACCTGGATCACCTCGTACTCATTCTCGTGGATCAGGCGCGCCAGGTTTCCGGCCATGACCGGAGAAGCCAGGCGCAGCGCCATATCCGGAAGCGGGTTGAAGAGCGTGTCCCAGGCGCGCCGGGAGAGCTTGCGCGACGGCTGGGGCTCAGCCACGATGCTGCGGCACAGCGACTGAAGAGGGGTGATGGGCGCCTGGAACGCGCTAGGCGCTGGGGACCGGCCGCCTTCGTCGCCTGCGCCCCGCCCGCCAACCTCGACTGGCGCCGTCTGCCCGGGTGACAGGAACGTCAACAGATCCAGCTCATGGCGCCGGGCCAGGCCGGCAATCAGGTTGAAATTGCGAATGGTGGTGCCTTGGTGCGGCGGATAGGGCAACTGAGGAGTCAAAATCAGGATACGCGCCATTGGGTTCCTTGGGTGAAGAATAGCGGGCTCAGGATCCGGCCACCTTTCGGTAGACCTCCATGGTCTGCTCGGCTGCCCGCTGCCAGGAAAACGCCTCAGCACGCTGCAACCCCTTGCTGCGCATTTCTGCGCGCAACGCAAGGTCGCTCAACACGCGCCACATGGCCACGGTGATCTCGTCATCATGATTGGGGTCGACCAACAGACCGGCGTCTCCTACCACTTCGGGCAGACTCGAAACGTTGGAGGCGATCACCGGCGTGCCGCAAGCCATCGCTTCGAGGGGCGTGAGACCAAACCCCTCATAAAAAGCCGGATGGACCAGGCACTGGGCGGCATTGTAAAGCTGCAACAGGTCATAGGTGCTGACATGGCCAAGGAAATAGCAGCAGCTCTCGAGCTGCAATTCGTGGAGCAGCCCGAACACTTCTTCAGACAGCCAGCCTAGCGACCCAACCAGCACCAGGCCAGGAGTCAGCTTGTAGTCATCGCGCAGGCGACGGTAAGCGCGCAACAACCCGGTGACGTTCTTGCGCGGCTCAATGGTGCTCACAAACAAGATGAAGTCGTTGGGTATCTCGAACAGGGCCTGGACGTGGTGCAAGGCGCTGGCGCGGTCGACCGGATGGAATAACGGGTCAGCCGCTTCGTAAATCACCGAGACCTTGTCGTCAGCAGTGCCCAACATGCGCACCATATCGCGCTTGGTGCTTTCGGATACCGCGATAATATGGTGAACGTGGCGGACTGCCCGGTCGATCTGCCCATAGTAGCGCGCGCTCTCGCGCGTCAAGAAGTGGGGGTAGATAAGAAAAGCCAGGTCGTGAATCGTGATCACCGAGCAACCGTCGCTGCGTAACGGCGGGATAAAATCGGGGCTATGGAACACGTCCACGCCCAGCCGCGACACCGACCAGGGCAAAAGTGCCTGCTCCAACGCATGATGGCTCGGGACGGGCGTATGGGACACTGCGACGTTGCTGGCATCGACCAGGGGCTGCCGATTGCGCCAGTCCTGCAATAGCGTGAATTGGTCCGTCGGAAACGCGGTTGCCAACGCTTGAGCAAGGCGAAGGGTATATTCGCCGATCCCGGCTCGCGTATAGTAGACGAGGCGCGCGTCAATGCCGATATGCATGTGGCCGGCTTTGCTCCAACGGGTACATTAAAGACACGCCCCCCGCACGGGCGCTGCGGGGCGCCAGGGGAGGGCATCGGTGGCCTTGCTTAGGTTTTAGTCATCATAACACTGGGCTGTCAAGGGCGTCAAATGCCACGCAGCCCCGCAGAGCATCAGACCCCCGCGGCGTCAGCGAGCGCGCGCCCCTCGGCCAGAAGCATCTGCACGGTCGCCGGACTGTGCGCCTCGGCGTAAACGCGCAGCACCGGCTCGGTACCCGAAGGACGGATCAGCAGCCAGCTATTGTCCGCGAGCAGATATTTGACGCCGTCCAGCGTGTTGACGTAGGCCAGCGGGATGCCTGCCAGGCTGGCGGGTGCACGCGCGGCCAGGCGTTCGACCAGCGTGGCCTTTTCGAACGGCCGGGTGTGGAAGTCATTACGGGCATAGTCGAAGCGACCGAACTCAGCCCACAATTCGTCCATCAACTCTTCGGGCGATTTCCTATAGCACGCCACTACCTCGGTCAGCAACAGGCCCATCAGGACGCCATCCCCTTCCGGGATGTGCCCCTTAATGCTGATGCCGCCGGATTCCTCGCCGCCGATCAGAACGTTGTCGGACAGCATGAGGTCGCTGATGTGATTGAAGCCCACCGGGGTCTCATAGATGGGTAAGCCGTACTTGCTCGCCAGCCGATTAAGTAGCTGGGTCGTGGATACCGTCTTGACCACCGATCCGGTCAGGCCGCGCCGTTCTACCAGGTAGCGCAGACAGAGAGCCATGATGCAGTGTGGGTCGATAAAGCGCCCGCTGGGTCCCACCGCGCCGATGCGGTCAGCGTCGCCGTCGGTCGCCAGGCCGAGATCGGCCTTGCCCTGGACCACGCTCTCGATCAAGGGACGGAGGTGTTTCTCGATGGGCTCCGGATGGATGCCATTGAAGCCGGGGTTCATCTCACCCCGAATCTCGCTGACGTCAACACCCGCCCCGGCCAGCAGATCGTGCAGATAGCCGCGGCCCGTGCCGTACATGGCATCTACCACCACCCGCAGGCCGGCCCGGCCGATGGCGGCGAAATCGATAAGGTGGCGCAAGTGCTCGCCATAAGCCGGAAATGGGTCAAAGCGGGAGACCAGACCCTGGGCTAACGCGTCGTCATAATCGAGGCACTGCGGCTCGCGGCCGGCGGCCAGGTTCGCGGCCAGCCGCTGCTCGACACGTTTGGTATCAGCCGGGCTGGCGCTGCCGCCATAGGCCGCCTTTAGCTTGATCCCGTTATAGCGCGGCGGATTGTGGCTGGCGGTGATCATGACGCCGCCGACGGCGCCAAGTTGCGGAATGGCATAAGAGATGACAGGGGTGGGCGCATCGGCCTTCGCCAGGCTCACTCGCAGCCCATTGCCCGCCAGCACTTCGCTCATCGCTATCGCATACCGGTCAGATAAGAAGCGGGTATCGAAGCCCACCACGGCACAAGGCGGCGGCGCCTTGCCGGGATCGGGCGCTCCCGGACAGGACTCGATCAATACCTCAGCAATCGCCTGCGCGACATGTCGCACGTTGGCGAAGGTGAATTCATCGCTGATCACCGCGCGCCAGCCATCCGTTCCAAACTTGATCGCCATAAACTCACCTTTATTGGAAGAGTGCGACTGAGTCACCGTTGGGTGTCGATGAGCAGAGCGTCTGTACCAGGCTGCTCACGAGCCGCTTGTATTTAGCCACGATTTCGTCGGCCGCGGGCCCCGACCTGGCCTCGGCCACCACGTGGAAAATCGGCCTGTCCGCATCCGGCCGGATAAGCACCCATTCGTCTTCGTCCAGGTGCACCTTGATCCCGTCCAGCGTCTCGGTATGATAGCGGGCAAATTGTTCCAGCAAGCAGCGCATCACGCGGCCCTTGGTATCCCAGGTCGCTTCGGCCTGGTCGGCAGCCATGAAGAAGGGCGGCAGCTCCGCAATCACCTCTGACAACCGAGAGTGCTGCAAGGCCAGCAACTCCAGCAGTTTGCCCAAGGCAAACAGCCCGTCCACCGCGGGGTGAAGAGCGGGGAAGATAAAGTTGCCGTTCCCGTCGCCGGCCAGGCTTACACCATCGCTGGCCGCAGCTTCCATCATCGCCTGCGGATCCACCGAACACCGACGTATAACCCCCCCGTAGCGCTCCGCCAGGCGCTCGAACACGTTGGACTGATCGGCTGTGACGACGATAGTCGCCCCGGGATAGGAGCGGAGGACCAGGGCCGTCATCGCCGCAGCCATCACCTGGTCGGGGACCGACGTTCCGGTGTCGTCGGCCGCAAATATCTTTTCGCCGCCAATGTCCAGGCGTACCCCCAGGCTTGTGTCACCCAATGCTCCGGTGATCGTCGCGAGCTGAGCCCGCTCGGCATTGAACTCCTCTTGCAGCAACGATATCTTGTTGGGATCAACGCGCGCGTTGAGAGGCACCGCGTCAACGTTGAGACGCTCCAGGATATCAGGCAGGATGTCAGCGGTTGGCGCATGGGCGTAGTCGACCACGATCTTGAACTTAGCGGCGCGCACGGCCTGCACGTCAATTGCGGCCAGGTAGCCGTGCACATAGACGTCGGCCACGTCCGGCGCATAGTCGATGTTGCCGATGTCATCCATGAAAACCCGGCGAAAGTCCTCGCGGAAGAAGGCCTGTTCCACTGCCCGCTCTTGTTCGCGGGTCAGATTCAATCCGCGGCTATCGATGAAACGGATATCAACCACACGTTGGTCGAACGGTGAAAGCCGCACGTGTACGCCGCCCGAGGCGTCAACCGTACGCGTGTAATAGCGCGCGACAGGGATCGGAACTGTCCTCAGGTCCAACACGTCGTTCCCGGCCGATGGCAGACCTGAGACAAGCGCCCGCTTGAGCATGCGTGGGCTGCGGTGCGGGTCGCGGTTGATCGTCACCTTGCTGCCCTTGGGGAGCACTGAACCGAAGGCTGCGCCCAGCCGGGCGACAAAGTCCGGTGTCAGGTCCACGTTGACCACTCCGGTCACGCCGTAGCGGCCAAACAATACTCGCCGGCCATGCGATCCCCAGATAATACTGTGGCTGACCGTCGCCTGGGCGTCGACCTCTTTGTTGGGCCAGATCTTGACACCCGGCTGGATCACAGCGCCCTCGCCTATCACCGTCCGGTCGCCGACTACCGCGCCCTCGAAGATGACTGCGCGCGCCTTGACGCTGCACTGCCGGCCGATCACCGCGCCATGCAACTCGGCCCCTTCGCCCAAGTAGCAGTTACGCATGATGATGCTGCGATCCACGCGCACCCGGTTGTCGAGGACCGTGTAGTCGCGTATCACCGCCGGCCCATGGATAACCACCCCACCTTTGATCTTGACTTCCTGCCCCAGGTAGATAGGGCCAAACAACTGCGCATCCGGCGCAATCTCGACCGGTCCCCCCGTCCAGATCCCGCCACCGATGTGCTGGCCCAACTCGCCGAGGTGCACCACTCCATTAAGCAGGTCGGCATTCGCCCGCTGGTACTCTATCAGCGTGCCGGTATCGCACCAGTAGCCTTCCGTCAGCGCGCCATAGAGCGCCTCGCCCTGGGCGAGCATGGCCGGAAAAACGTCGTGGCTCCAATCCAGGTTGTTCCCGGCCGGGATGCGGTTCAGCACTTCAGGTTCCACGATGTAGATCCCGGTATTGACTGCATCCGAAGTGACCTCGCCCCAGCCCGGTTTCTCCATGAATTGGGTGATGCGCCCATCCTGGCCCACGTTGATTACGCCAAACTCGAGAGGGTTAGACACTTGGAACAGTGCGATCGTCACCAGGGCCTGCCGTTCGCGATGGTGCTGGACAATCGACATCAAGTCGAGATTGGTAAACGAGTCGCCGCTGATGACCAGGAACGGTTCATCGTCAGGCAGCAAGGACTCCGCGTTCTTGACGCTACCGGCGGTGCCCAATGGCGTATCTTCGATGACGTATTCGATGTTCATGCCCAGGTTCTTGCCATCGCCGAAGTAGTCCTGGATCAAAGTGGGCATGTATTGGAGCGTCACGACAACATCGACGATACCATGATGCTTGAGCAGCCGGAAAATATGTCCGAGCAACGGGCGATTCGCGACCGGCAGCATAGGCTTGGGCCGGGTCAAAGTCAGCGGACGTAGGCGAGAACCCTCTCCGCCAGCGATCACGACCGCTTTCATGCAAACTCCTTCGGTTTTCGTGGTTCGGGATTGCGCTACGCTACGCAATACGAGAACGGAGAGCGTCATCTGGCCAGGCAGAGAAGAATCATAGGGAGGACGATATGACGCTCGAACGACCGCGACGGACGGCAGCTGCCGTCCGTAAGTCAGATAATACCACAGATAACTAGCGCGCGACAAGTTATTATGATTACCGGGCGAAGCACCCGTTCGGCGGCAAACGACGGCAACGAAAGGCGGATTTCATGCCTTCATGTCCCCTATGATATACTTTTTTGTTATGGAAGAAAGAAGTCTGCGGGTGTTGGAATTCGCCAAGATACGTGAACGCCTGGCCGCTTTCACCTCCTTCACCGTGGGCCGGGAACGCGCACTCGCCCTGTTGCCAATCGACGATGTTCGGCTGGTGCGCGAGTGGCAAGCAGAGACCCGCGAAGCGCAACGTCTGCTGGAAGAGAAGAGCGACGTTCACTTGGGGGGTGTACACGACCTACGCCCGCAGCTCGAGCAAGCGGTGCGCGGCAGAATTCTCCTGCCCACTGACCTGTTGGACGTGCGCAGCACCTTGCAGCGCGCGCGCAGCCTGCAGCGCACCCTCAGTCGGGTGGCAGATAGCTTTCCCCACGTGGCCGATGTCGCGTCGCGCATCGT
>Ga0066793_10000127_pt1 | contig 24786 bp, 22 predicted proteins | sample PersoiDNA2013189_FD_83876 | JGI IMG/M metagenome (GOLD analysis project Ga0066793, IMG submission 83876) | Permafrost soil microbial communities from the Arctic, to analyse light accelerated degradation of dissolved organic matter (DOM) -... | ecosystem: Environmental > Terrestrial > Soil >... | reverse complement strand
GTGGAGACCGACCGCTATAACCTTGCGACCAAGGCCTCAATCATTCTTGAGGGTGTAAACTTCGAGTTCGACTCCGCGAAGTTGACGTCGGCCTCAACGCCGGTTCTGGATGACGTCGCGACAAGTTTGCAGAAGCATCACCGACTCAAAGTCGAGCTGCAGGGTCACACCGACAGCACCGGTCCCGCCGAGTACAACATGAAGTTATCACAGCGCCGAGCGGACTCCGTGCGTAACTATCTCATCAGCAAGGGCGTGAGCGCAGAGCAGCTGGTGGCCAAGGGTTATGGGCTGACGCAGCCCGTCGAAACCAACAAGACGGCGGCCGGACGCGCCGCCAATCGTCGCGTGGTCATGTACGCGATCGACAACCCGGGCGATGTCAAAGTCGAAGGACAAGGCACCGCGCAGCAGTAGTTCTTTGATGTGAGCGAGAAAGCCCCGCACGCGAAGGCGTGCGGGGCTTTGTTTTGTCAACCGCGAGCGCTGAAGACCCGCAAGCGAAATCCGTGCACCTTCAGGAAGTCGATCTCCTGATGCAGATCAGTACTCGTCAACGGATGATCCTTCAACCAGCGACCGGGAAATCTCAGGACGAGAGAGCTCGGCGTTGCTGAGAGCTCAATATTGGGCAGCGCCGTCGGGCTTCTGCCGCGGTGCAGGAGCACGGCAAGACGCAGCAGCACGATGAGACGCACCGCCGTGTGATCCCAGGGCGGCACAAGATCCTCAAGACCGGACAGGGCAAGCTTCCTGCGGTGGCTGCCGACCAGGCGCGCAAGCAATCGCTGCTCCTCGCGTGAAAATCCTGGCATGTCGGCGTTCTCTAGAAGATAGGCGCCATGGCGGTGATAGCCGCTGTGTGAGACGTCAAGTCCCGTCTCATGCAGGCGTGCGGCCCACTGCAGCGCAAGATCCGCAAGCGGATCCTCAAGGCGCCAAGCGGCGCGCACCTGCGCCAGAAACCCGAGCACGGTCGCCTCGACGCGCTCCGCCTGCTGCAGATCCACATGGTAGCGCTGCTGCATCGCGTGCACAGTGCGTTCGCGCGCATCCTCATCGGTGAAGCGGCCGAGCATGTCGTACAGCAATCCTTCACGCATCGCGCCTTCGGCGATGCGCATCTCCTCGATCCCCAAGACGTCAAAGACCTCCGCGAGAATCGCAGCGCCGCCCGGGAAGACCGCGCGCCGGTCAGCCGTAATGGCTGCAAGGCCAAGCTCGCGCGTGTGGCCCGCATCAACGAGATAGTTGAGAACCCGCTCCAAGCCCTCGGGCTTAATCGTTGTGGCGAGCGCGTCAAGCTCCCGTAAGGCCTCACCGATAGCGCGCACCGTGCCGGAGCTGCCCGCCGCATGATCCCAGCCGCGGCGCCGAATGGCTGCCTGCACGGGCTCGAGCTCAAGACGCGCTGCGACCCGCGCGCGTCCGAGGCGTTTGGCCGAGATGCGGCCGTCGTTGAAGAAGCGCTCGCTGATGGTCACGCATCCCATGCGCAGACTCTCAAGCTCGAGCGGCGTCAGACCCTCGCCGATTGCAAGCTCCGTGCTGCCGCCGCCGATATCAACCACCAGACGCTTGCCCGGCTGGCTCGGCATGGTATGCGCGACCCCTGAGTAGATGAGGCGCGCCTCTTCCATGCCGGAGATGATTTCGATCGGGTGTCCAAGAGCTTCGCGCGCGCGCTCGAGAAAGGCCTGTTTGCGGCGCGCCTCGCGCAGCGTGTTGGTACCGACGACACGCACGCTATTGGCCTGCATGTCGCGCAGGCGCTGGCCAAAACGCTCCAAACACGCAAGCGCCCGCGCCGCGGCTTCCTTGTCGATACGGCCGTTCTTCTCGACACCGGAGGCAATACGCACCATCTCGCGCAGGCGATCAATGATGACGAGCTGGCCGTGCGAGTAGCGCGCGACGACCATGTGGAAGCTGTTCGACCCCAGGTCGACAGCGGCGAGAACATCTGGAATGGGTTGAGCCGCGAGGCTCTTGCGCGCATCCACGGTCGCGCGGATGAGGGCGGCGGGGCTCACTCGAGCGTCGTTGCCTTCAGACCGAGAAGGACGAGCCGCACCCGCATGTCGTCGCGGCCTGAGGATTTCGGATCACGAACTGGGCACCCTCGAGGCCTTCCCGATAGTCGATCTCGGCGCCCGCCAAATACTGCACGCTCATGGGATCAATGAGAAGCTTCACGCCGAGATTTTCAACGCAGGTATCACCATCGCCGATCTGCTCGTCGAACTCGAAGCCATACGAGAGCCCGGAGCAGCCTCCACCTTGTACGAACACCCGCAGCATGAGCTTCGGATTACCCTCGCCCTCGATGAGAGCCCCGACCTTGCGGGCCGCGGCGTCCGTCAGAACGAGGCTCGACGCTGCTGATTCGACAATTTCCATTACGTTCGCCTTAGGCTAAAAATACGCTTGTCAGACAAGAGTTTAGATGTCGCACGATGCGCGGTCAAAACTTACCCAAACTTGACCTCTGCCTTGACCGCCTTGCCGGCCGCGACGCACTCGTCGTGCGCAACCGGGGCAAGCTTCCCCATTATTTCGGCGCCGAGCGTCATTTCAATGAGCCCGTAACAAACATCGCCATAAACGCGGGACTTGGGTCCCAGAACAACCCGCCCACGCGCATGGATAGGACCTTTGACCGTTCCCTCCAGGATAACGTTCGCGACGTCGACCGCTCCTTCGATTATGCCTCGCACGCTCACGGACAAGGTCGAGTCCGAGCTTCGCGGCGCGCGCACGTCGCCTGCGACCCGGCCGTCAAGATGCAGGCCACCGACAAACTCAACGTCGCCCGCAACACTTGCCGTCGGCCCGATGAGCGTGTCGATTTTGTGCATGTTACGACGCATCCACATTCCACAGGAATGTCTGTGATAAAGGCGCGATTCCTTTCTTGTTTGAGCGTACTTCGATGGAAAGGCGCTCCGGGCGAAGTCCGGGAGGGATGGTGATTTCCTGATCCAAGTTCTGGTAATACCGAAAGCTGTACGGCATTTCACGCTGCGCGCCGGCGGTAAGCGCGGCGAGTCCCAGATTTGATTCCCGGCCCTGCGATTCGCCTTCGACCTCAAGCAGCGCTGCGCCGTTGGCAACATCATCGGCGCGCACCGAGCGCACGAGCGTCAAGTGCACGCGAAAATGCGCCGGCTGCGCGGTCGCGCCGATGCGCAGTTGTTGAATCGTAACGCCCAGCGCCGCGGTCGGCGCGCTCTGCGAGCCGGCACCGCGATAGAACGCAAGATCCTGCGCCTGGCGCGCAACCTTCGCCTGCAGGTCGCCGATGGTATGCGACACCTCCGCCTGCTCGCGCGCCCAGCCGATGCGCTGCGTATCAATCTGGGCGAGTCGCAGATTGAGCTCATGTTTCTCGTCCTTGAGCCTGTCGATCGCGACTTCAAGCTCAGCGCGCTGCTGCGCGACGGCAAGCCGGTCGTAGCCTGCGTTGTAGCGGCCGAACTCATAGATGACATAGAGCGCAAACATCAACAGCAGCAGCGTCGCGATGAGGGCGAGCACGCGGCGCAGCGGCGCATAGGTGCGTACGATGACGGGGTTGCTGCCGGTTTCTCGCATGGGAAGGAACGGACGGTCAGCCGGTGGACACCGCCGTCTGCGAGGTGGCGCCACGCGCGCGGCGCGTGACCTCGGCCCACCACGGCGGCAACGGTGGCTGTCCTTGCGGGAATGCGCGGTCGGCAAGCTCGGTGAGCGCCTGTGCGTAGACGGGCCGCTTGAAATAGACGACTTCACGCACCGGCTCCCAGTAATCGACCCAGCGCCAGGAATCGAATTCGGGTTCCGACGTCACGCCAAAATTAAACTGTACTTTCTCGTGGCGCACCCGCAAGAGAAACCAGCGCTGTTTCTGACCAATGCAAAGCGGCGTGTGATTGCGTCTTACATAACGCGGCGGCAGACGGTAGCGCAGCCAGTGCGAGGTGCTGGCGGCAATCTCAACGTGGGTGCTTTGAAGGCCGATTTCTTCGTGAAGCTCGCGAAATACGGCCGCTTCGGCAGCCTCGCCTTCGCGCACGCCACCCTGGGGAAACTGCCAGCCGCGCCCGCCCATGCGACGGCCGAGGAATACCTCGCCGCCGCCGCGCATCAGAACGATGCCGACGTTGGCGCGGAAACCATCCGAGTCGATGACGTCGTTCATGAAGCCTTTTACAGAAGTCTGCCACAAGGTAGCGCTTGTGGTGAGGAAGCCCGCCCTTTTAGGCTAGCGCGCCTTTGAACAACAGAGCGTGAACGGGTCGATGTTGAGGAGAGCCGTGTCCCGATCGACTACGTGGCGGCGCTTAGCCGTCCTTTTAGCCTTGGCGACGGTCGTTTTTTGCGCCTCGCTCTGCATTGGCAGCTCCGATATCAGCCTGCCGCGCGTGCTCCGCGCCCTCGCCGGCGCCGACGACGAGACGGTTCGAAGTGTCTTATTGCAGGTGCGCCTGCCCCGTCTCTTGGCCGCGTTCGGCGTGGGGGGCCTCTTGGCGCTCGCCGGGGTCTTCCTGCAAGCGCTCTTCAGAAACCCGCTTGCCGATCCCTATGTACTTGGCGTGTCGGGGGGCGCAGCGGTGGGCGCGCTCTGCGCCATGCTCGCAGGATTGGCAGCGCTTGCCGTACAGTCGGCCGCGGTCGCGGGGGCTCTGGCCTCAGTGGCTCTGGTGTATCTCCTGGCGCGCGGCGGCGGAACGGCCAGACTTCTCCTCACCGGTGTGGTGGTGGCAAGCGCCTGCGGCGCGCTCGTAAGCGTGCTGCTTGCGGTGGCAACCACGGTGCAGGTGCGCGGCATGGTGTTTTGGCTCGCCGGCGACTTGAGTTGGGCGCTCACCCCCGGTGCGAGCTTGGCCGCTGCGGTCCTCGCCGCCGTGCTCGCCGTGATCGTGGCGCGTCCGTTAAATGTATTGGCGTCCGGTGAGCTCAGGGCACGCGCGGTGGGCCTTGAGCTTGAAACTTGGCGCACGCTCCTCTTTATCGCCTGCGCCGTGCTGACCGCGATCGCCGTTGTCAGCGCCGGCACGGTCGGCTTCATCGGCCTCATCACGCCACACGCCGTGCGACTCGCCTTCAAGACGAGCGATCATCGCCTCGTCGCACCCACTTCCGCCCTCGCAGGCGGCACAATGCTCGCCGCAGCGGATCTCATCGCGCGCACCATCGTAAGTCCGCGGCAGCTGCCGGTCGGCGCCATCATGGCACTCGTCGGCGCGCCGATTTTTCTCGCACTCTTGCGCTCGAAGAGCCGCAACACACACTAAAATCAGACTGCGAACTCAGGCGCGGTGGCCACCTGGCTGCGTCCGGCGCTCTTCGCGCGGTACAGAGCTGCGTCCGCTGCAGCGATCAGTCGGTCGGCGAGCGCTGTCAAGTCGCGAACCTCCTGCCCGGGTCCGGCGGCGGCGACCCCGATCGAGAGGCTTACGAACTCGGATATCTGCGCCGCGATCGCCACGGGCACAGTGCGCACGGCGTCCAGCACGCGGCGCGCGACCCGCTCCGCGTCAATCACACTGCCCTGTTGCAGCACGATGGCAAATTCGTCGCCGCCGAAGCGCGCGCCGGTATCGCTGGTGCGCATCTCGGAGGAAATGCGCCGCGCCACTTCGCGCAGTACGGCATCCCCCGCCAAGTGCCCGAAGCGATCATTGATCTGTTTGAAATGGTCGATGTCGATCATCAGAAAGGCGAGGGTCTGCTGCATGCGCTGCGCGCGCGCAAGCTCTTCGCGCAGGCGCGCCTGCAGATAGCGCCTATTGTAGAAACCCGTCAGAAAGTCAGTGAAACCGCTTCTCAGCAGGCGCGCGCGATTCACCGCGTTTTCCAGGCAGACGGCGCTCACGAGCCCCAAGTGCGCGAGAAAATCGCTCGCCAGCTTGGGATTGAAGCGGCCTTTTTCCGCGCTGCCAAAGAGCAGCACGCCATCAATCGAATCGCTGTGGCGCAAGGGGATAAGGGCGAGACTCTCCAAACTCCGCGCCGGGGAGAACAGCCGCGCATGCGCATCTTGCCTATAGAGTCCGAGCCAGGGCCGCTCCAGGCCCTCGAGCATGGGCGCAATCGTTGCGAGCTGATCGACGAACTGAATCTCCTCGCGGTTCTCCTCGACCACCGGGTCTTCGCCGAGCAGATGCCGGATCTCATGCTCAGGATCTCGCAACACGAGTGCGACCGCGTCCAGCTGATAGGAGGCTTTCAGCCCATGGATCAGAGTTGCCAGGAGCTCAGTGAGTGAGCTTGCGCGCAGCAGTTGCAGCTCGCGCTCCTGCGACCTGCGCAGAATCAGGTTATTGCGTACGACCTCGGCGGTGAGCCGCGCGAGACGTGTCTGCAATGCACGATTCTTGGTCTGTAAAGCAGCAGCAGTTTCGGTTGGCGCAATTCGGCGCATCGAGCGAACACCTCCGGTTCGGCGGCGTGCGCTTTACGCGCGCCGCTCGGTCAGACTCTTGCGATCCTGCAGGTAGTCGCGCCCACGGCGCATCAAAGCGACAAACGCCTCGTAATCCCGCGACAGCACTGCCGTGCGCAGGCGTTCTACCGCCTGCGACAGCGCCTCCAGAGACTCCGCGCCATAGTCGTTCAGGCTCTGGATCTCGTAGTACAGATCCGGACTCTCGCGCGCCACGCGGCTTGCCACATCGAGCTGCGCATCAAAGGTCGTGCTCGACAGGTGCGCGAGGCGCGGTGCGGCTTCGCCGCTTTCGGCGAGCGCGGTGAAAAAGGCGATGTTGAGCGCGTGCGAGAGGCCGAGAACATAGGCTATCAAGCGGTCGTGATCATCGAGGCTCATGACCACCTGCTCGGCCATCGTGGGCGCGAACAGCTCCTTGACGGCAGCGAGCGCTGCAGCGCACCCCAGATCGACAAAGATGACGTGGCGCCCGGACAGAAGCTCCGTGTCCGGGCCGAACATCGGATGAACCGAGGTGACTTTGCAGCCGTGCGAGCGAAGCGCGAGCAGCCCCGCGCGCAATGGCGATTTCAGCGAGCCGATATCGAAGATGACGCCCGGCGGGCGGCGCAGCGCAAGATCCCTCAGGATCCCATCCGTCACGCCCAACGGGGTCGCGAGCACGATGAAATCGTGCATCAGGTCGGTCTTCTTCCAGTCATCGACGCATCCGGCGCCGGCGTTCGCGGCCGCCGGATCGGCGATTTCCACGGCAAAGCCCTGCGAGCTTAAGAATTCCACAAACCAGCGCCCCATGAGTCCCGCGCCGCCGATGACGAGCACCCGCCGCCCGGAGCCTGCCCCATACGCAGCAACGCTCGCGCGCTCCTGTGTGGCAAGTGATGAACGGATCAGGAGGCGCAGGAGGTCTTCGGCGAGCGCCGGTGAGACACCCAGTTCCGCAGCCGCCGAACGGATACCCAGAATAACCTCGCGCTCGCGCTCGTAGTCGCGGGTCGGGCGCCCGGTCGCGCGCTTCACGCGCGCGACCTCGCCGCTGATCGACTTCCTCTCCGCAACCAGCGCCAGGAGCCGCCGATCGACGTCGTTCAAGCGGTGCCGCAGATCCAGAAGCGTGGTGTCATCGCTCGACATGTAAAGACTCATCGGATTAAGACAGCCCGTCTTTGTAGCGATCCGCCACGCTCGAGGCAAGTGCAGGCAAGCCGAAGAGGCTCTACCATTTGCCCCATGACACCAACCACAGACCTGCTCTGCGAGCCCCCGCCCGATGAGCCCATGCAGATCGCCAGCCGGTGGTTCGCGGATGCTTGCGAGCGGCGGCTGCAGCCGAACCCGAACGCGATGGTGCTCGCGACCATCGGCGCGGACGCTCAACCTTCGGCGCGCGTCGTCCTCTTAAGGGGCCTGGTCGTAAATCCTGGATACGTTGTCTTCTACACCAACTACGAATCAAGGAAGGGGACGGAGCTTGCGCAATCCCCGCGCGCGGCCGCCGTCATGTATTGGGATCAGCTGCAACGACAGATTCGCATCACCGGACCGGTCGTGCGCTCGCCGCCCGCCGAGAGCGATGCCTACTTCGCGGCGCGTCCCTGGCCGAGCCGCCTTTCCGCCTGGGCGAGCGAGCAGAGCAAGCGCATCGGTTCGCGCGCCGCGCTCATCGCGCGAGTGGCCGCCGCCGCGCGGCGCTTCGGCACGCCGAATCCCGCTGATTTGGCAGAGGAGAGCGGGGATTACGCCATTGCCCGCCCGTCACACTGGGGCGGCTATCGTCTCTGGGCCGAAAGCGTTGAGCTTTGGCAGGAGGGCAAGTCCCGCATCCATGATCGATACCTCTGGTCGCGCAAGCTTACCCCAGACGCTGCGCAAGGGTTCGAGGCCGGACCGTGGTCCGTTACACGCCTGCAGCCCTAGGCGATGTCAAAGTACGCAAGGGCAGGAGCGCGTTTGACGGCGCAAGCGCTCGACGTCACGGCGGGCACGCGCAAGCTCGTGGTGGATCTGTCGGCCACGTTTGTGGCGCGCGAGTTCGTGGCCATTCTCGGCAGGAACGGCTCAGGAAAAACATTGACCCTGCATACGCTTGCGGGTTTGCGCGCGGCGGCGGCCGGCGTGGTGAGCTTGGATGGCGCACCGCTTGCCGACCTTGCACGGCGCACGCTCGCGCGGCACATCGGTGTGCTTCTGCAGGATCCGGAAGACGGCTTCACGACCACGGCGCTGGAGAGCGTGCTCATTGGTCGTCATCCGCATCTTGCGGCCTGGCAATGGGAAGGGCGCGAGGATGAGCGCATTGCGCGCCGTGCGCTTGCGCAAATGGATTTGACTGACTGTGCCGAGCGCCACACCGACACGCTCTCGGGGGGTGAGCAGCGCCGCGTCGCGATCGCCGGCCTCCTCGCGCAGGAGCCGGAAGTTTTCTTGGTGGATGAACCGACCAATCACCTTGATCCGCATCATCAGCTTGCGGTGCTTGAGCAATTGCGTGCCTTAGCTTCGAACGGCGCGACAGTTATCGCAGCGCTCCATGACCCGACGCTTGCGGCGCGGTTCGCGGACCGGGTGCTGCTTCTGTTTGGCGACGGGCACTGGCGTTTGGGACCCGCAGCTGAAGTACTAACCGCAGATAGCTTGAGTGAGCTCTACTCGACGCCAATCATGGAATTGGCCGCGAGCGGCCGGCGAGTGTTTGCAAGCGCCTGAGCACAAAGCTGCGTTTGCGCCGGCTCGCCTTAAGTTGAAACGGGCTCGATGAGCTCAATGCGAATGCCGAATGGATCGCCGACGTCGACGCGGTGAAAGCCTTGCAGAGGCTTGCCTTGCCTGACTTTGTATCCGAGTGCTTCTAGCCTTTCGATGCAGGCGGGCAGGTCGATGAGCCGGCACGCCGGATGGGCCGTGCGCGCCGGGCGAAAGTCCAACTCCACGCCGCGACGAATTTTCAGCTCACCGCGCTCGAACCAACAGCCGCAGCGCTTAGCCAGGGTGGCAGGTTTTTGCCTCGCAGGAATCCCGAGAGCGCCGTTGTAGAACGCGCAAGCGAGATCATCGCCGCCGATGAACATCGCCAACTGCACGCGATCAAGGCGCGTAATGCGCATGGGCGCGACCATCACACGCCGCTCTACCGCCGTGAATGGCCTGCCGAAATGCAATAATCGACGCCGGATCATTGGCGAAGCAGCAAGTACAGCATGGCAGAAACGTCACGCATAGTGATCGTGGGGGGTGGCGCGGGTGGGCTCGAACTGACCACGCGGCTCGGCGATCGGCTCAGCAGACTCGGTCAGGCCCGAATTACCCTGGTCGACCGATCGCGAACCCACATCTGGAAACCGCTGCTGCACCAAATCGCGGCCGGCAGTATGGATCAGGATGTCCACGAGCTCGATTATCTTGCCCAAGCGCATTGGCACCACTTCGATTACCGCATCGGCGAGATGATCGGGCTCGATCGCGCACGGCGGCAGATCCAAATCGCCGCACACGTCGATGAAGAAGGTCGCGAGATCACGCCCCGACGAAGCGTGCCGTACGACACCCTCGTGATCGCGGCCGGCAGCCAGAGCAACGACTTTGGCACGCCCGGCGTGCGTGAGCATGCGATCTCGCTCGATACGCCCGACGCTGCCCGGCATTTCCACACTCGACTGGTGAATGCCTGCATCCGCGCGCAGGTGCAGACGGCGCCGTTGCAAAGCGGTCAGCTGCATGTCGCCATCATCGGTGCCGGAGCCACCGGTATCGAACTGGCGGCCGAGCTGCATTACGCCACACGCCAGCTCGTGGCCTACGGACTCGATCGCATCGATCCGAACAAGGATATCCGGCTGATTCTGATCGAGGCGGCGGAGCGCATCCTGCCTGCACTGCCACAGCGTCTGTCTGCTGCCGCAGCGGCCCTGCTCACGAAACTCGGCGTGCAGCAGCGTACCTCGGCGCGCGTGTCCGAAGTCACGAGCCAAGGGGTCGGACTCGCGAGCGGCGAGTTTATTCCAGCCGAGCTCGTGGTTTGGTCGGCGGGCGTCAAGTGCGCGGATTTCATTCGCGATCTGGATGGCCTGGAAACCAACCAGATCAATCAGCTGGTGGTTACCGAGACCTTGCAGACCTCGCGCGATCCGAACATCTTCGCGCTCGGCGACTGCGCTGCGTGCCCGTGGCTGGGCCGAGCCGGCGCCACTGTGCCACCGCGCGCGCAGGCCGCCCACCAGCAGGCCTCGCACCTCGCGCGCCAATTGCAACGACAGCTGCGCGGAAAACCGCTGCAAGCGTGACGGTACCGCGATTTCGGCTCACTGGTTTCGCTTGGCGAGTATTCGACGGTTGGAAACCTGATGGGCCGTCTCGTTGGCGGCAACCTGTGGGTCGAGGGCCTGTTTGCGCGCCTGATGTACAGCTCGCTCTATAAGATGCATGAGCTCGCGTTGCACGGCATGGCGAAGGTGCTGCTCGATACCACCGCGCGCCTGATCAACCGCCGCACCGGACCGCACGTCAAGCTACACTGATCGGGCGAAGCGGCAACGGAAAAATTGTGCAGCGCTGGCTCTTCAAGCCGATCGGGTAATTCCCGCCAGGCCGGCGAGGCGTTAGCCCAGGTCGCTCGTCCAGTTACAGCGTGCGCCCGTTATTTGAATATCAATCAGGCTTACAGGTAGGCACTGAAAGTGCGCCCATGGCGCAGGTGGCCAAGCAACTGCCCGGCGCGGACATGATCTCTATTGCCACCTCCCCTGCACGCGTTGCATTGAACTGGTCGCAGTGGCGTGGCGGGGGCGTGACGGCGACCCCGTCCAACACCTTACCCGCGCAGAGACATGCCCGAGTTGCGTCGATAGCTGCACTTTGCGCCCCGGCAGGCGTGCGCCGCGATGTCTTTCGTGGTTTGTGCCTATTCACCGCGCTGCGGACAGCTGCTAGTGTGGCGTCGAAGGCCCGCATTGTTTGCGGCCATGCAGCGCTCGCGCCCGTGACGCAAATGGCTGCGCATCGAGCCGCTCACCTAACTGGGATACAGATGACCGAGTCAGCTTCGCGTCTAGAGCATGAACAGGCCAGAGCCATCGCAACACTCTCTGATAAGCTGCATGTTCCCGTGCACGAAGTCGGTGAGATATACAAAAAGGAGTTTGCTCGGCTTGCAAAGAGGGCGCGCATCCCAACTTTTCTCGTCGTCCTGGCGATGAGCAATACGCGATCGATCCTGCGCGGCGGCGGCAGGAGCGCGACGTTACGTTGAGTGCCCGTAGCATGTCCTCAGTGCCGGTACGCGCTCATTCCTGCCCTGGCGGCTGACTCAAGCGGCTGCAAGCAGTCGGCAGATAATAATTCCACGACCCACAGATCGCCGTGAAAGCGGCGCGCTTAGGTGCGCCCGCTGCTTAACACCTCGCGCACTTGAGGGTGCAGCGGCCCGTTTGTTGCGAGCACAGAGATCGTGTCGAGATCGACCTCATGCCCGTCCAAGTCCGTGAAATTGCCGCCCGCTTCCTTGACGATGACGGTCAGCGCCCCGATATCCAGAATATTGACGTCGGACTCAATCACGACATCGAGCGCGCCGCGCGCGAGCAGGTGGTAGTGCACGAAATCGCCGTAGCCGCGGGTGCTGTTGGCGTGCCCGACGAGGTCGCCAAAGCCTGACCACAAGCGCGAGCGCGCAAGCGACTTCAAGTTGCCGCTCGAGACAGTCGCGCGTGCGAGATCCTTGATGTCGCTTACGCGGATCGGCCGGCCGTTCAGGTACGCCCCCTTGCCCTCCTCGGCCCAAGCAAGCTCGCCGTACACCGGGGCGCTTGAGACCCCGAGCACCAACCGGCCCTCGCGCACGAGAGCGATCTGGGTCGAGAAGAACGGACATTCGCGCACGAAACACTTAGTCCCGTCGATCGGATCAACGAGCCATATATGCTCGGCGCCCATATCGTGTTGCCCTGTCTCTTCACCGTAAAAACCGTAGCTCGGAAAGCGCTCGCTTAAGATCGCGCGGATGGCCTCCTCCGAGCGCACGTCGGCTTCCGTGACAGGTGACTGATCGGGCTTCAGTCGCACCCCGACGCCGCGTCCGTAGAGTGCGCGAATGACCTCAGCGGCGGCCTCCGCGGCATCGAGCGCCGCCTGTAACTCCTTTGATACCATGGTGATGATCCCAGTGACGTGCACGGAAATCCTACCGCAACGGAGCCACACATGGGCAATCGCCTGAGCAAGATCTACACGCGCACCGGCGATGACGGCACGACCGGGTTGGGGGACGGCAGCCGTGTCGCCAAGGACGCCGCGCGCGTTGAAGCCTACGGCAGCGTCGATGAGTTGAACTCGGCCATCGGCATGATCCTAAGCGTAGGCAACCTTCCACAAGCGCTCGCCGGCACGCTCATCGAAGTGCAGCATGATCTGTTCGATCTCGGCGGCGAACTCTGCATCCCCGGAGCGCGCGTGATCAGTGCCCAACAAGTCACACGCCTTGAGGCAACGCTCGACGCCTATAACGATCCGTTGCCGGCGCTGAAGGAATTCATTCTTCCGGGCGGTGGACCTGCCGCGGCGGCGTGCCACCTCGCACGCACAATCGCGCGCCGGGCCGAACGTCGCGCCTGGACGCTTGCGAAGAAAGAAACCGTAAGCGCCGACCTTACGAACTACCTGAACCGCCTGTCCGATCTATTGTTCGTGCTCGCGCGCGTGCTGGCGAGGCACGAGAGCGGCACCGAAGTCTTGTGGCGGCACGATCGCGGCACGGCTCGTTAAGCTAATAGACCGCGCAGTCGCGGCCAGTCGAATGAGGGCCACGGGTCGCTCTTGCGGCCCGGGGCGATGTCGCTATGGCCCGCCACGCGCTCTTTCGCGAGCGACGGATAGGCCACAAGCAGCGCTCTGATGAGATGCGCAAGCGACTCGTACTGCGCAGCCTCATAGGCAAGCTCGTCGGTGCCCTCAAGCTCGATGCCAATCGAGAAATCATTGCAGCCGGGCCTGCCCTCAAACTGCGACTCGCCAGCGTGCCAGGCGCGCGCTCCGAATGGCACGTATTGCACGATCTGCCCGTCGCGCCGGATGAGCGCGTGCGCCGACACGCGCAGCTGCGCGACCTTCGCAAAATAAGGATGCGCGTCGGCTGCAAGACCGCCCGTAAAGAGCTGATCAATCCAGGGGCCGCCGAACTCGCCCGGCGGCAGACTGATGCCATGCACAACGATGAGGTGCGGGGCGATACCCGAGGGGCGCGCGTCAAAATGCGGCGACAGCACTTGGCTCACCCCGGCGAGAAGCCCCGTGGCCCGATCAATTTGCATGCATGGAATAATGCCACAATAGCGCTGCGCCACGCGGAAAATGCCCCTATGAGCGACAGCAATGCGTCCTACGTCGCGCGCGATCTTGCGCACGTCTGGCATCCGTGCACGCAGATGAAAGATCACGAGCAGGATGTGCCGCTCGTGCCGATCCGCCGTGGCCAAGGCGTGTGGCTCGAAGACTTTGCGGGACGCCGATACCTTGATGCCGTGAGCTCCTGGTGGGTGAACCTCTTTGGGCATGCGAACCCGCGCATCAACGCTGCGATCAGCGCGCAACTGGGCGAGCTCGAGCATGTGATCCTTGCAGGCTTCACGCACGAGCCCGTGATCGCATTGAGCGCGGCTTTGGTCAAGGTTGCGCCGCCCGGTCTCAGCCGTTGCTTCTACGCGGACAACGGCTCCTCCGCGGTCGAAGTCGCCGTGAAGATGAGCTTTCACTACTGGCGAAACGTCGGCCAGACGAAAAAGCGCGGCTTCATCACGCTTGCCAACAGCTACCACGGCGAGACCCTGGGCGCGCTCGCCGTCGGCGACGTCGAACTCTACAAGGCGATCTATAAGCCGCTCCTCATGGAGGTGCGCGTGGTCGGCTCTCCGGACTGCTATGCGCGCGAGCCCGGCGTGACGTGGGCGGCACACTCGATAAGCCAATTTGCGCACATGGAAGAGGCGCTCGCGCGTCATCACGAGGAGACAGCGGCCGTGATCGTCGAGCCTCTCGTGCAGTGCGCCGGCAGCATGCGCATGTATGATCCGGTGTATCTCAAACTCCTGCGTGCCGCCTGCGACCGCTACGGCGTGCACCTCATCGCGGACGAGGTCGCGGTCGGCTTCGGACGCACCGGAACGCTGTTTGCGTGTGAACAGGCGGCGATCCGCCCGGACTTTCTGTGTTTGTCGAAGGGCCTGACTGGCGGCTACCTGCCGCTATCGGTTGTCATGACGACTGAGGATGTTTACGCCGCGTTCTACGATGAGTACGTGAAGTTGAACGCCTTCCTGCATTCGCACAGTTACAGCGGCAACCCGCTCGCCTGCGCAGCCGCGCTCGCGAGCCTTGCGATCTTTGACGCTGACAAGGTTCTCGAGAGGAACCGTGTGTTGGCCGCCCATATGGGCAATCGAGCGCGTGTGCTTGAAGAGCATCCGCACGTCGCCGAAGTGCGCCAGCACGGCATGATCACAGCGATCGAGTTCCTCAAGAACAAGGCCGCTCGCGAGCCTTACCCATGGCAGGAACGGCGCGGACTCAAGGTCTATCGTCACGGCCTGACACGCGGTGTGCTGTTGCGGCCCATCGGCAACGTCGTGTATTTCATGCCTCCCTACGTCATCACGCCCGAGGAGATTGATCTCATGGTCACGGTCGCGCATGAAGGCATCGCGAAGGCGACATGCGACTAACGCGTGTCTACGTCGAGGCGGCGCTCGACGGCGGGACGCGTGGTCTCGTGAACGGCAATGCCGCTAATCACATTGCGCGCGTGCTGCGGCTCGGCGTCGGCGATGCACTGACGCTCTTTGATGGCCGCGGCGGTGAGTACGCAGCGCGCATCGAAGCTCTAAAGAAGGAAGCGGTGCAAGTAGCGGTCGGCGAGCACGTTGCCACTGAGCGCGAGTCATCGCTCGCGGTGACGCTTGCACAAGGCGTGTCGCGCGGCGAGCGCATGGATTGGGTCATGCAGAAAGCAACGGAGCTTGGCGTACAGCGTATCGTGCCGCTCATCACAAAAAGAAGCGTCGTGCGCTTGGATCCGGGCCAGACGCAGAAGAAGTTAAAGCATTGGCGCGGCATTATCATTGCGGCGTGCGAACAGTGCGGCAGGAACCGTTTGCCTGAATTGGCGGCGCCGCGTGATCTGCAGGAGTTTTTGGGCAGCGAGGCGGCAGCGGGAGCAACGCGCATTCTATTATCGCCCGCCGCAAGCCTGCGCATCGGCGCGCTCAAGCCTGTAAAGAAGCTCACTGTATTGATTGGGCCGGAAGGCGGGCTTGCGCCCGAGGAGGCGCAAGCAGCCGTCGCGCAGGGTTTCGTGGGAGTGCAATTGGGGCCCAGGGTGCTGCGCACCGAGACCGCAGCCATTGCAGCGCTCGCCGCGCTGCAGCAGGCACTAGGCGATCTGTAAGCGCGATTGCCCGCGTAGCTGCCCTGTGCGACCCCGTGCTCGCGTTCACGAACATGAGCTTTTCAGCAACGAGAATTACGTCTGCGTACGGCACCGCGCATCGCGATGCTCCTTAACGAGAAGACGCGTGCCTTGGCAGTAGACTGGCGTCCTGATGACTTGACTGGTCCGAGCGTAGTCGGTCGCGCCCAAGCCCGCGAACAGCGGCCCTCGCCGTGCCGATTGGTAAGAAATCATGGTCCTAGGGACGCGAAGCTTGCTCGCGCCATCCGGTGCTACGAATCGTCGGCCCAGCCGGCACTGCCGCACGTTCATGGGAGGCACAAAAATGCAGCCACAGGCCCCACTCGGCCGACGTGATTTCCTGAAGCTGTCGGGTCTCGCGGCTCTCGCGTCGGGCATCGAGCCTTTATCGCACGCCGCAGCGGCAGTGACTGCCGCGCCGCAGTCGCACGCAGACTACGCGCTGCGCATCGGTAAGGCTCGAGTGGATTTGGGGCCCGATCACACCATTTCCACCACCACGTACAATGGTCAATTCCCCGGCCCGCTGTTGCGTCTTACCGAAGGCCGTCGGGTGGTCGTAGACATCTTTAACGACACCGACGTTCCGGAGCAGTTGCACTGGCACGGGCAAAACCTTCCCGCGGATGTGGACGGAGCCGCCGAGGAAGGCACCCCGTACATCCCCGCGCACGGCATGCGACGCATTGCGTTCACTCCAGGACCGGCGGGACTGCGCTTCTATCATTCGCATCTGCTCGCCGGCGCCAATCTCGCGGCGGGGCTGTACAGCGGTCAAGCCGGTCCCGTGTATATCGAACCCAAGCGCGAGCCAGGTCGCTTTGATCGCGAGGTAATCCTGGTGCTGAAGGAATTCGAGCCCACGCTCAGCCGTGGCGGTGATATGGCGATGGACTTCCTGGTTCCTGCGACGACCGATCACACGCTAAGGGAAACAGGCGAAGCGGCGATGACGGCGTCGCTCAGGCGCGGCATGCCGCACGGCTACGAAGTCGGCTATAGCCTGTTTTCAATCAATGGACGCTTGCTCGGCCACGGCGAACCGCTGCGTGTCAAGCATGGCGAGCGCGTGCTGTTTCACGTGCTGAATGCCAGCGCGACGGAAATCCGCAGCCTGGCACTGCCCGGTCATACGTTTACGGTGGTGGCGCTGGATGGCAACCCTGTGCCGATGCCCGCGCCAGTGCCGGCACTGTGGCTCGGCACGGCCGAGCGAGTCTCCGCCATCGTCGAGATGAATCATTCCGGCGTCTGGGTTCTCGGCGATCTCGACGACGATGACCGCAATCACGGCATGGGGATCGTTGTCGAATATGCCGGCGCCAAGGGCATGCCCCAATGGCGCAAGCCGCAATCCGCGACCTGGGATTACACCCGCTTCGGCACCGGCACTGCGCAGGCGCCCGACGAATTATTCGAGCTGCTCTTCGCCAAGAACAATGCGGCGCTGCATGGATTCAATCAATGGACTATTAACGGTACGGCGTTCTCGATGCCGACGATGACAGCAATGCTGCATCTGCAGCGCGGCCGGCGCTATCGGTTGCGGCTGCGCAATGCGAGCGATGACATTCACCCCGTGCATCTGCATCGCCACAGCTTTGAACTCACCAAGATTGCAGGCCAGGCGACCGCCGGCGTCAAGAAGGATGTGGTCATGCTCGGCGGCTATCAGGACATCGAGATCGATTTCGTGGCCGACAATCCGGGACTCACCCTGTTCCATTGCCACCAACAACTGCACATGGATTTCGGATTCATGGCTCTGTTCAGCTACGCGTGAGCGCAGCAGCAACCGCGGCCAACGGGCAGCGCAGCTGCTGCGGTCAGTAAAGTTGAGCGTTATGCACGACGGCGCAGTTGCGAATGTTCCACCCGCGCACACAGTTGCTTCAGCCGCTGAAGTTTTCCGAGCATCGCTCAAGCTCGGCCTGACTTGCTTCGGTGGCCCGATCGCGCACCTCGGCTACTTTGAGCGCTCGTATGTGCAACAGCGGCGCTGGTTAGACAGCGAAGCGTACGCCGCCCTCGTCGCGCTGTGCCAACTTCTTCCCGGTCCGACGAGCAGCCAGGTCGGCTTTCTCGTCGGCTTGCGCCGCGCCGGCTGGGCGGGCGCACTGGCGGCCTGGATCGGTTTCACGCTTCCATCCGCACTGCTCATGTATGGCTTTGCGGTTCTCGCACCGCACGTGCGCGCGCCGCTGATGCAAGCCGCGCTGCATGGACTCATGCTGACCGCCGTGGCGGTGGTCGCACAGGCGGTGCGCAGCATGGGCCGACGCCTGTGCCCGGATCTGCCGCGCGCCGCTATTGCGGTTCTGGCCGCCGTCGTGCTGCTGTTTCACAGTAGCGGAACCCTGCAGCTCACGGCATTGGTGCTCGGCGCCGTGTGCGGCGGCCTCCTGTGCCGGAAAGTACCGCTTCCGCAAGTCGTTCTGCCGGTAGCCATCGATCAGCGACTCGCTTGGAGCGCGCTCGGTGTTTTCTGCGGGCTGCTGCTCGCACTACCGGTCCTGGCCGCGTTCGCACCACACACGTGGATTGCGCTTGCCAATATCTTCTATCGTGCCGGAGCGTTCGTCTTCGGCGGCGGTCATGTTGTGCTGCCGCTGTTGCGCGAAGCGCTGGTACCCAGCAACTGGGTTTCGGATGACACGTTTCTAGCAGGTTACGGATTTGCGCAGGGCCTGCCCGGACCCTTGTTTACATTCGCGGCCTATCTGGGAGCGGCGAGCGCGCCAGCTCACGCGTCGCTGCCTTGGGCGGCGCTCGCGCTGTTCACAATCTTTCTTCCGGGTCTGTTGTTAGCCATCGTCGGACTGTCGCTGTGGACGCGCGTCGCGCACGTCAAGGCAGCTCAAGCGATGCTCGCGGGTATCAATGCGGCGGTGGTGGGAGTTCTCGGCGCCGCGCTCTACAACCCCGTATGGATCACCGCAATTCACAGCAGCGCCGACCTCGCGGTTGCGGTCGCGGGTTTTGTGCTCTTGGAGCGCTGGAGTGTTCCGCCGATTCTCGTGGTTGCGTTTTGCGTCGTAGCGAGCGTCGCGACTGCGGCCATCATTTAGTAGCGCCAAGTGGGGATTCGCGACGCCGTCAATCTCCCAATCATGCAGAGGGTGGCTCATGCAGCCTCGACAATACAAGCTCGGGCTCGGAGATGGATGCTATGGTCCCGGTGACATCGTAGAAATCTCCGTGACGCCATCTGAGCGATTCGAAATCGCGCCCCGGATTTGAGTCAAGTGCAGCGAGTCACTGCCAGAACCGCTGCGCCCTAGGGGTTGATGTGCGTCTCTTGAGCGATCATCTCTTCGAGGCGCTCGAGGTCAGGTACGAGCGGAGTTTCATTCACCATGCGCACCTGGCAGATGATGGGCGCGCGCTCTTCAATGGCGCGTGAGTTGTCCGGCCGCACGACATCGGAGCTGACGCGCACGAGCTGCGGGAAACCCTGCGATACGAGGCCGAAGTAGCCGCCTTCAAGGCGCGTTCCGATGCAATGGAAGACCACGATCCGCGTGCGTCCGGAGGCCGGCGGAATATTCTGCCCGCACGCGCCCTCGAATGAGGCAAGCGGTACCTGTCTGCCATTCCAGGCAACCGTGCCGATGTACCAGGGCGGCGCCCCGGTCATCTCCGATGGCGCATGGAAGCCAATGACTTCGGCGACGCAGGCGCGCGGAATGATGAGCCGCCCATCAACGAGCGGGATCAATAAACTGTAGACCTCTTGGACCCTCTCGGCCATCGCGTGCCCTTTAGTTGACCCGCGCTGCTGCAGGCTCCGCGAGCTTGTGTGAACTTGCGCGATAGCGCTCGACGAGCGGCGCGATCGCATCCAGGAGCTGCGCTTCCTGGTAGGGCTTGCTCAGGTAATCGTCGACGCCGATCTCAATCGCGCGCGCGCGGTGCTTCTCTCCGGAGCGTGACGTGATCATGATGATGGGCACGTCCTTCAGGCGCGGATCGTTGCGCACGTGCGCCGCGACTTCATAGCCGTCCATGCGCGGCATTTCGATGTCAAGGAGGATGATGTCGGGCACATGATCCTGCAGCAGCGAACCGCATCCATGCCGTCGCGCGCCGTCAACACCCGCATGCCATTTCTCTCCAGCAGCCGCTGCGTCACGCGCCGCACGGTGATCGAGTCGTCCACCACCATGGCAAACACGCGCCGGTCGCCGCGTTCACGCGCGACCAAGGGCTGCGTACGCACACGCCATTCGCTGCGCACCAATGCGCCGATGTCGAGAATGATCACGATGCGTCCGTCACCCAGAATGGTTGCGCCCGATATTCCGCGGATCGCTGAGATCTGCGGCCCGACCGATTTCACGACAATCTCGCGGCTGCCGATGAGCTCGTCCGTGATGAGCGCGGTGGAATGCTCGCCGGCGCGCACCAGCACGACCGGGATCGTCACGTCCTGCTCCGGCAATGGCGCGGGCTCAAGCCCCACGAATGTCGCCAATGATTGAAAGCGATACTTCTGACCGCCGGACTCGAACAACGGCGCCTCGGGGCCAAAGTGGCTTGCGACCTCGGCCTTCGAAAGCCTGAGCACGCCTTCCACCGTCGGTAACGGCAGCGCGTAGTATTCCTGCTCCGTGCGCACCACGAGCGCGTGACTGATCGCGAGCGTAAACGGCAGACGGATCGTGAACGTCGTGCCCTCGCCCGCTGTCGACTCCATATTGAGCGCGCCGCCCAGGCGCTTGATCTCGGTCGCGACGACGTCCATGCCCACGCCGCGGCCCGCCTGCTGGGTGATGAGCCCGGCAGTTGAGAAGCCGGGTTCCAGAATGAGCTGCATCGCGTCTGCATCGCTCAACGGCTGCTCCGCCGCGACGAGACCCAACGCCACGCCCTTGTCGCGGATCGCGCGCAAGTTCATGCCGCCGCCGTCGTCGGTGAGACGCACCATGACTTCAGCGCCTTCGCGCCGCAGTTCAAGCCGGATGCGTCCGGTGTCGGATTTGCCGCGCGCCACGCGCTCCTCGGGCGTCTCGATGCCGTGTATGACAGCGTTTCTCAGCATGTGCTCAAAAGGCGGCAACATGCGTTCGAGCACCTGGCGGTCGAGTTCGCCGGTTGCGCCTTCGACGATGAGCTCGGCGCGCTTGCCGCTGTCGGCGGCGGCCTGGCGCACAATGCGCGCGAGTCGCTGCACATGGCGTTGGAACGGCACCATGCGCGTGCGCATGAGGCCGTTCTGCAGCTCGGTGATCGTGCGCGCCTGCTGCGAGAGAAGATTTTGCGCTTCCTGCGTCAGCGTCTCTATCAGTCCCTGGATGCTCGCGACATCGCTTGCAGTCTCGGCGAGCGCTCGCGAGAACTGCTGGATCGAGGAGTAGCGGTCGAGCTCGAGCGGATCAAAGTCGCCGCGGTGGCTGAAACCTTTTTCCTCATGTCCGTGCAGGATCTGTGTCTCGGTCTCAATCTCAAGCTTGCGCAGTTGCTCCTTCAGGCGGATTACCGTGCGTGACAGCTCACCGAGGTTGAAATCAATCGAGGCCAGCTGCTGCTCGAGTCGCGCGCGCGCGATACTGACCTCGCCCGAAGTGTTGAGCAGCTGATCGAGAAGCTCAGCATCCACGCGTGCCATCTCGGGGCGATCCGCTGGCGGTACGGGCTCGCGACCGGGCGGCACGGGTTGCGGGGGTTGCAGGATGTCATCCGACGCGAGCGCGGCAGATGCCGCGCTCTCGCCACGTACCGCAAACTCAGGAGGTGCCGCAGACTCAACGGGCGCCGGCCCGGCGGCGGCTTGCGACTCTGTTGGCGGCGCCGGTTCTATGGTCGCCACGGCATCGGCCGCTGCCGGCTCGGCGCCCGGCACCTCCACGAGCCCGACGTGCGTCACTGTGAACTCGGAAGGCGGCGGATACGCTACTTCATCCGCGGCGTGCTCGTGTGTCGCTGCCTCAGGCTCTGTGGACAGCTCGTTGGTGGAGAAATCGCGCGCGGCGGGCTCCAATTCGGCGGATTGAGATTCGGCTGCTGCGAACGCAGCCACAGCGGGGCTTTCCTGAGCGGCAGCCTCAACATGAGCCACGAACTCAGGAACCGCGGGCTCTGGAACGGGCGGCGCGGGCGGCGCGACCGCGAATTCGGCGGAGGGCTGCGACAACGCCTGAATACATGCGATGACGTCAGTCGCCGGAGCAACGCCCCGACCCATCGCAACCGCTTCACGCATGCGTGCGAGCTCATCAACGCTCGCCTGCAGAACCTTAAAAGTCGCAGCGGTTGGCGCAACTGATCCCTGATCAATCTGCATGACGAGGGTTTCGAGTTCGTGGGAGAGGTCGCCCATGGGCTGGATGCCCGCCATGCGCGCGCCGCCCTTCAAAGTGTGCAGCGGCCGCTTCAATGCCGAGCGCAGATCGGCGCTGTCCGGCTCTGCACGCCAAGCGGATACCGCAGCCTCAGCGGATTCAAGAAGCTCGGTCGCCTCGTCGGTGAAGATAGCGGCGATCTCCGGATCAAATGCAGGACTTGCCTCCACCGCTCGCGTGGCTTGTTGCGCCGTATGCGCCGCCGCAGCGATGCGCCGGTCAAGCGCGCTGTGCGCATACGCGATGCGCGCGCGAAGCTGCTCATGGGTTAGAAAAAAGCCGGTCGATTCATTCAGGTTCGCCGCCACCGACTCCATAGCCGCCATGCAGTCAGAGAGCAGCATGAGGTCGGTATCGTCCAAGCCCAGCCCGCTGTCGAAGGCTTTGCGCAACCACTGATCAAGCGGCTGCGCGAGCCGGATGCCGTGCCGCGCCTCGGCCATATTGGAGCTGCCGGCAAGCGTATGACAGGCGCGATAGATCTCCTCGGGCAGCGCATGCGGCTCGGTAGTGCCGCCTTCGCGATCCAAATAGGCGCGCACCACCGCTACGTGGGCGGTTGTCTCGCGCGCATAAATGTCGGCGAGCACCTCATCCACGGCCTGCTGCCCCGGCGGTGCTTGTGTCGCCGGCGCCGCTGGCAGGACCGCGGCGGACTCCGGTGTGGTGACCGGGGGGTGCTGCGCCGCCGGCGCGACGGCCGACTCGGGTTCCTGTTCCGCAGGCGCCGGCAAGGTTTCAACCGTTTGGCTCGAGGCCAATGCGTGGGCGCGCGTGAGAATGGTGCCCGCCTCGTGAGCCTGCACGTGCCCGGTCTCGAGCTGATCGATCAATTGCGGCAACGTTGCGACGGCGCTTCTTATAGTGCCCAGGATCTCCTGCGAGCGCGACAGCGTGTTGTCGAGCAGGCGATTCAGAAGATTCTCGATTGACCAGGCGAATTCGGCGAGCTCGCGCGCGCCGACCATGCGTCCGCTGCCCTTCAAAGTGTGGAAGCTGCGGCGCACCGTGACGAGCGCTTCGCGCTCGAGCGGATTGTGCTCCCACTCGTGGAAATGCAGAGTGATCTTGGCAAGCTCCTCGCGAGCCTCCTCGATGAAGAGCTTCAGAAGCTCAGGATCCGCGGTCGCGGAGAACGCAACGCTCGCAGGCGCGCGCGCCAACACCGGAAGCTGCTTGTGAGAGCCGCTTGCCGCCGCTGCGGCGGCTACTGATTTCTCCTCCTCGCGCCCCAACTGCACCGTCTGCGCGAATGTGCCCGGCGGCAACAGCACCGAGATTGTCGGCACCACCGGCGTGGGCTCGGCTTCGAGAGCCTGCAGGCAGCTTTGCGCGTTGTCGAGCATGTACCACGGATCGCTGCGCCCGGATTGCAGCGTCTCCATGTAGTACTCGAGGCTCACGATCGAATCTGCCAGGCGGTCGAGCGAGCCCAAAGTCAGAACCCGGCCGCCGGGCTGCATGACACGCTTCAACTGCACGGCGATCGCCTCGACGACTTCCACCGCGCGCGTCTTGCCGAGGATCAAGAGGCCGGCCTTCAAGCCCCGCATCAGCTCCTGCCAACTGTCGAGTCCCGCCGCATCGATCGCCCCCACCACCGCCTGTGTGATGGCTTCTTTGATGCGCGCCAGATTCAGAATGCACTCGCGCAGCACCGCGCTTTGCACCTGCTGGAACTCATTGTCCTCAGAGCGTCCGGGATCGACGGTCTTCGGCAGGATCATGCCGACGAGTTGGTCGTCAAGCTTGTCTTCGACGCCGATGAGGGTTGCCGCGATATCCACCAGCAGCGCCTCATCGGGCTGCAATTGACCGGCGACGATCTTCTCGAGGCGCTGCGTCTCAAGCAGGATGCTGGCGCGCAACTCCCCTAAGCCCAGCACGCCCAGGGTGTCGCCGATCTTGCGCAGCAGCGCCGCTTGCGAGCCCAACTCCTGCGGTTGCCCCGAGCCGCGGCGCACAAAGATGTCGAGAACGTCCTTGACCTTGGAGAGGTCTTCGCGGATCGCCGCCGCCACCGTCTGCATGAGTTTGACGGAGGGCGCGGAGAGATTCTCGCGCTCCTGCTCGATGTTCTCATCCACCGGCAGCAGCTCAGACAGTCGGAACGAGGCGCGCACGGCGACCGCTCGCGGGCCCGTGGTCTCGGTGCGGCCGACGTAATAGAGGAGATTATTGAGAAGCTCGAGCGCCGGCTCTTGCGCGTAGCGCGACTCGCCGAGCTCATACAGGCGTTTGATCTCGCGGTCGGCTAACCCCAAAAGCCGCTTGACCGATACGCCGCCCTCGAGCGCGCCTTCCCGCAGCGCTTCAATCACCGCACCGACCACCCACCACAGCTGAAACACGGTCTGGCGGGTGGCGATCTGCTCAAGCTTGCTGGCGACGGCTGCGAGGATCTCGAGGTTCTGCTCAATCCGCTCACCGCGGATCCAGCCAATGAGCCCGACTTGAAAGCGCGTGCGCAGGCGCCGCCCCCACTGCTCGACAGTCAGCGGCTGCTCGCCGGGACCTGCCGCGACCGGCTGCGCCTGCTTATCGGATGTTAGATTAAGGCG
>Ga0066793_10000126_pt1 | contig 25047 bp, 19 predicted proteins | sample PersoiDNA2013189_FD_83876 | JGI IMG/M metagenome (GOLD analysis project Ga0066793, IMG submission 83876) | Permafrost soil microbial communities from the Arctic, to analyse light accelerated degradation of dissolved organic matter (DOM) -... | ecosystem: Environmental > Terrestrial > Soil >... | reverse complement strand
TCGCCGATCCGAAGCCAAGGGACTCGGCGACGTTTCGCCGGAAGGCTGACGTATGAAGGGACCCGCTCTGCCCTAGATGCTGTCGCCAGAGCCTCGATCGCAAGGAGCTTGCCTTTCCGACGTAGACGGTCTTGCCGGAACGGTACCAGGCATAGACTCCAGGCCCGGCGGGAATGTCGGCGGCGCAAATCACCGCGGGGACCCGCTTGGTCGCGGCGTCGAGCGTCGCCCAGCCAGAGCTGCTGTCTCCCTGGTCGTTCACCCCTGGCCCGCTCGTTCTTTCGTTAGCTCGACAGCTTCCTTCACCGTGGCGGACGTGAGCAACAGGTCCAGGTCGGCGGTGTGCCTCGCCGAGCCAAACACGCCACCTGTGGCTACCGTGTGTCCGGGCTTGATGGGCGGTCCGAGATGGAGCAGGAAGTGCGGCACGTCCCAGTCGAGCTTCGGCGCACCGGGTACGTGCGGGTACGGCGAGTCGACGATCTCGTAGCCGTCGACGTGATGGATCGACTGGAGTTGGCTGCGATAGCGGAAGGCGATGTAGTTCGGAACCACCTTCGGGTAGCTGCCCTCGGATGGGTAGTGGTAGAGGCGGTGCTGCTCGACCTCGGTGATCGGCGTGAGGTCGGGCGGCCAACCCTCCCAGGGTGTCAACGCGAGGGGCACGACCCAAACCTTGTTGCTGTTGGTATCACGCATGTCGGCAACTCCATGGAGGTAGGTGGCGAGTTCATCGGCCAGGTGTCGATCCACTGGTGACCCGACGCCGGCGACGGACCGCGCCAGTCGCGCAATGTCGGACCACCCGATGACGCGGATTTCGATCGGCGACGGTGGCTTCCAGACTCGCAAGCGATGACGGACCACCTGCTCGGCTCCGTTCTGTGTGAGAACCACAAACCGCGACAGAGCCGCGCCGGATGCCGGGAATCTTGACTCGTAACGCGAAAGCTGGGCTTGTGAAGGCACGTTCCAGCCGCGCTTGGCCTCCACGATCACATGGATCTCGTTCGACGAAAGCTCGACGTCGGTGTATCCGCCGTCGTCAGAACCGTGCTCCTGAAGGAGCACGACAAGTGACTCTGGCACCAGGATCCCGGGCGCGACCACGGCCAGAAACGCCTGCAGGATGCCAGCGTGGCGCGACAGCGCCCAGCCCAGAGCCGCAGTCATGTCGTTCTCGTTGTGTCCCAGCAGATCGAAGACGGTCTCGACAGGGCGGCTATGGAGCACAAGATCAGGCATCAGGGCTCGCGGGCGACGAGCACTTGCGGCGTCGCACTGTCGTAGGCGCGAGTCCTGCAGTTCAAACAGGCCTCCAGGTGTCGGACACTCGTTCTTGGGCCGGCAAGCTTGCTGAACCCTACTGCCTTGATGATACGGTCGGCGGTCGCGTTTCGAACCGGAGTTGAGTAGCTAGACGCCACCGGCAGTCGAAGGGACGCCGCCGTCATGTGGTTGGCCAGCGTCTGTGTCTTGCCCGTCCCCCGCTCAGGCGACCGGATCGATCGTCACAGCCACCTCGATCTTCAGATGGCCGCGCACCTGGCCATCGGGCAGCCAAAGGGGCGATCGCTCCACCTCGACGGTTGTGGAGATGTGGCCACGTCCCTCAAGCCAGGGATCGAGTGTCAGAGGCATCGGCATCTGCGGACCCGGAGGCGCCACGATGGCCATGCCCAGCACTAGAAGCATGTCGCGACATGCGCGGTTAGCCACATGATCAAGGTCGTAGGGCTCGTGGAGTTTGCCGAACCGAGGATCCGATGCCAGTAGAGGCCTCACACGCTCGTAGTCGGCCTGAGCAGACACGAGGAACATCCGAGCCCATAGGAAGTGCCCGTCCTTGAACTCGTAGAAGTGCGTTCGGGCGGCCCACTGGGCCTTGAGAATCCCGAAGACCCGGGGCCCGTCGGCCTGAGCGGATGAGTCGGCCGGCCCCACGACCCGGTCGACAAGAGGGGCGATCTTCTCGTCGTCGAAGCGTCTGTCCTGGGCAGCGTGGACGAGCGCATCGATCAGCGCGTCTTTGGCGCGCGGGTCGGCATCCGAGCGCGCCAGGTCACGAACCAGCTTTCTCGCGGCCCGCGGGTAGTCGTGCCGAGGGGAATTGCTCCTGACCTCGGAGTTGGTCTCCAGGGCCCGACGAACCTGCCGCAGCGGGACGTACTCCTCGCCCCAAATCAGCCAAATGGAGACCGGGACGTTGGCAAGGGCCTGCGGAGAGTCGGTCTGTCGTCGCTTGTCGAGCATGGTCAACCAGAGTCGGCGCTGATTCTCCGGCCAGCCACGCAGTACGCCTCTCTTTGGCCCCCCACCGAGAGTTTGGGCCTGGTCGACGAGGCCATGACCGACCCAGCGCTCGATGAGTGCTCTATTCGCGTCGAACCCAGCCCGACTGGCTTCGGCCAGCATCTGTTCCTGGGTGAACCAATCTCCCGGCGCCGAGTCGCTCAATCCCGCACGCATCTCCCCTCCCGCAGATGAGCGGACCGCGGTTCACTGACAACGGATCGGGCCAGATGGGCCCGTGAACTGGAGGATCTCATATGTGCCCGTTCTGTTTCTCGATTGTGGCCGCCGCCGAGGGCGAACTTGTTGGCCACGTCCTGGCCGAACACCCAGAAGCATTCCTGGCCTCGTCATTGGCCCTGTTGATCGCCCACATAGCCCTCAGGAACCGACCGCAGCAACTGGTCTTGGTCAACGGGGGCCTCTTGCTGGCCGCGATGGTCCTGGCTCGTGGACACGGGAAATGACGGTGACGAAGCAAGGATGCTGCTGCGCGCCATCGCGGTCGGATTGCGTGACCACGTAGGCGAACCCAGATCACCGAGGCTCACCGTCAGCGCTCGGGCGCGTCTGAAGTTGCCCGCCAGCGGCGCTCCGTGTCGGCGGCACGTCGGTCCTGCTCCTGTATCGATTCGACGACGATCCGCGCGATGGTCTTCACTTGATCCGGGGACAACGGCGGCATCGGGCAACATTCAGAGCAGTGGGTGACGCCGGTGCTGCCGTATGCCCAAGTCATTCGGGCGCAGTTGGGGTGCATCGACCGGAACTCGGCTTCCTCGCGCTCGATAGCCACGGCCTCTTCAGGTGTTCGCTGCATGATCGGCTTCCGCTCGCGGGCGCCCACGAAACCACGTCCGCAACCTCGACAGGGCTGACCGCCTATGAACTCATCCCACGTCAGTCGCTGATCGTCCGTCCAGCGTCGGGTAAACGTGACGGGCGGCACATCGGAGCAGACGCGGGCGCGAAAGACATGCGAGCTCGAGTCACTGCTGACGACGAAATGGACGACCAGTCCGTCTCCTCGTCTTGCATGCGAGAGCGCCTCGGACGGGTGATGGCAGTAGCCGCGCGCGGGCTTGCCCGGGTCATGGCCTGCCTCCCAAACGCCTGCCGCTTCTGCCGCGTCGAACCACCGCTCGAGCACCGCGGGAAACCACCCAGCGAATCCTATGAACCGCTCAGGAGGGCCTCCAGCCGCCGCCGTCCGTCGTAGCCAGACATCGAAGTCGTTGCCCTCTTCTTCGGCCAACTCGACGACTATGGCCTGGATCGCGGCGCGTGGGCTCCGAGGCTTGGCTGCGGCTCGTGGGCGAGGCATGGGCCGAGTATCGGACTTCGGAACCGCAACTTTCAACTGTTCGGGAGCGACGCGCTCGGCAAGTTGGGGCGCGCGTCCTGGTGCGGCTTCCTATCAGGCCTGCCGATGCTTCGCTGCCCAACAGCTAGAACATCTCTTGAGCGAGCCCGACTTGCTGCCCAGCAGCGACCAGCTCAACTCGAGTCCACCCGTCGAGCACCTCAGGACCCGGATCCTCGCGCGCAAGGACCAGAGTCTGAAACGGCAAGTCTGGGTCTGCCAGTTGACCCAGAACGAGGCCGCAGAGGCGGGTGTCGAACACCCCGGGGAGGTCATCAACCACTAGTAGCGTTGGGAGATCCTGCGCTCGTCGCCGGGTGACTGCAAGCTGGATTAGGAATCGCAGTAGGGATTGCTCCCCCGCCGACAGCATGGACATCTTGGTCCATCGACCTACGTCGCCGGACCCGGCCAGCTGGACTTCCACTTGTGAACCCGTGACTCTCGCGCCGGAGATATCTGGTGATGAGAGGGTGTCAAGAACAGCGGCGACGACATGGCTGGACTCGCCGAGCGACTCAGCGAGGTCGTCGAGTCCGCGCGCATCGCCGCCACTTACAGGCGATAGCGAGCAGTAGCGAATGCACACGGGGACGGCGACTGGCATGTCCGGCTGGCCGTCACGCGTTCGCTCGATGCGTCCATGCCCGAGAGTGACCCCATAGGTTCTCGGCTCCGGGTCGAAATAGCGGATGGAGACAGAGTGCTCCTCAGGGAGCCCGTTGAGCCAGCGTTGCCACCGGGACGGATCCGCGAAGCCGCCCAGATAGCTGGCAAGCACCGTCTTGCCTGTCCCGTTTCGACCCATCAAGAACGTGGCCTTGCCAAACCGAAGCGTCGAACCGGGACGAAACTCCCGGGAACTCAAGACCAGCTCGTGGAACCATCCCGACTTGGGGACCAGTCCACCCTTCAACTCCACGAGCGCCCGTGCGTGAGCCAACTCCTTGTAGCCGATCAGCGTGCCGGCCGCGTACAGAGCGCCGTTGCCCGAGTCGATCTGGTCCGCGTGACTCGCGCAGCACCAGATTCCATTTCGCCCTGAAGCCAACTCAGATGCTAAGAGGCCGCCTTGGCCTCTCGGCCCCCCTGGAGCAGAGCTATAGATGTGGGCCGCTCGGCCGATCCTGACGCCCGGGCCCTGGGTCGTAACGCGGCAGTCAGGAAGGCTGCATCGGCCTCCGGCGTCATCGGCCAAGCGGCGCTTCGTCGCCGCGGTGAAGTCGCCTACTCGATTCGACACCACATCCTCACTTGACCTTGTCTGATGTACCTCCCGCGAACCAACAGCCACCAAGACGGCACGAGAGACCGATCTGATGCCTGGGCAGTGGTCTATTGTCATGGCGGAACCGATTGCTTCCGTGATGGAAGCTCCGCGGAATAGGGGGCACGGATGCTGATCCGAAAGTTGACCATCCAGCGATACCAGGGAATCGAGTCTTTGACCTGGCTCCCCGGCCCCGGCCTGAACGCGATCGTGGGTCCAGCGGATGCTGGGAAGAGCACGATACTGTCGGCGATCGGTCTCCTGTTGACTCCTCGCGCATCACCGTCGGTGTCGGAGTATGACTACAACCGTCGGCGCCTCGAATTGGGATTCGAGATCGAGGCAGTCGTGGGCCAACTCACCGAGTCGCTGCTCGCGGCGCTAGACAACCCCCCGATCCAGGGGTGGCGAGACGGCGGGCTTCAGGCGCTGCCGGAAGATGGTGCCGAGCCGGTACTCGTCATTCGAGTGACAGGAACGCCGGACTTCGAGGTCGTGCACAACCTCGTCTTGGACGATCACACTACATCGGCGTTCTCTGTCGCGATGCGGCAGCAGTTCTTGTTTACGTCGCGCCTGCTCGCTGACGACGTCGCGCGCAATGAGCTCCGATTGGTTCGCGGGAGCGCTCTTGAGCGCCGCCTTGCGGCCGCGAGTCTTCGGCCCGTCCTGACGGAGGCCGTCGCTAACGCGTCGACGAATCTGGCGGGCGCGCTGCCAGCAGGAATCGCAACCGAGCTTGCCGGGCTCAAGGACGACTTCGCGGCGGCTGGAATCCCAAGCGACCTAACTCTCGGGATCGTGGCCCAAGAGGGCTACTCACCGATGGGGCTTCTCGGTCTGGTGAGCGGGCCGACACCCGATGAGGCCATCCCAGTATTCCGGTTTGGGATGGGAACAAGGCGCTTGGCGCTGGCCTGGGTCCCGAAGCTAGCCGCTGACTCCGGCCTGATCATTACAGCCGATGAACCAGAGATCGGATTGGAGCCATACAGGCAGCGAGCCCTACTCAACCGATTTCGTAATCTGGCCGGTGCAACAGGGCAAGCCTTCATCACGACGCATTCACTGTCGCTCCTCGCCGCGCTCCGCCCAAACGAACTCTGGCGGCTTGTTCCGGGTGGCACGCCCACGGCCCTTGCGACCGTGCCTCCTTCTCTGCTCGCACAAGCGCCCGAGACGTTCCTATGCCGACTGGCCGTGCTCTGCGAAGGGCCAACAGAGGCCGGCTTTCTGGGGCCGATGCTTGCTTCGATGGCGGCCCGGGACGGGAAGCCGCCACTCGACGAGCGAGGCATCGTATTGGTTGACCGAACGGGTCAGCCGTTCGTTCTTACCGAGGCTAAGGCGATTCTCGACCTGGGCATGGCATGCGGGCTATTTGTCGACGCCGAGAATGATCATTCCGGCCGGAGAACCCAGCTTGAGCAACGCCCTGAATGCGCATTTGGAACGTGGGACGGAGTCAGGAACGTTGAGGAGGCTGTCTCGGCGTGGCTACCCATCGATCGGCTCGAAAGCGTCGTGCAGCTGGCCGCCACGGTGGCCGGAATCGCGATCACGCCGTTCCAGCAGCAGCTAGGGCAGGCTGCGGAATGGCAAGGAGCCCGTATGGTGAGCGACGTTGTGACCAAATACGGCGAGCCTAGGGCGCGTACGGTTCTGGCCACGGCGATGCAAGATCGAAAGTGGTTCAAGAGCGTTGAGGGCGGGCGCGCCCTTGCGGAAGCGTTGCTGATCTGGGGAGTACCGGCCGAAGTCCAAGCCGTGATTGACGCGTTCTGGGCTCGCCTGAACCGACTCGATGACTGATGGCGAAGTCGCTGCCGCCTTGCTTTCGGATGCAGGCACGGTGGTGGTCGAAGCGGCGGCGGGCACCGGGAAGACTCATCGCGCCGCAGAGGCGGCAGTGGCCTGCGCGTCGACGCTGACAGGGGGGCGTGAGGTCCTGCTGCTCGCGCACACAAATGCGGCCATTGATGAGTTCCGGCAGCGGCTCGGGAACCATCACGCAGTCCGATACGAGACGCTGGATTCATTCGCGCTGAGCCTTGTGAAAGCCCACCCTGCGGCGTCTGGCCTGACCACGCCGATCGTCCCTGACTACACGCCCCGGAGCGGATGGTTTCCAGGCCTCACGGTCGCGGCAGCAGCGCTGCTTCAGCATGCTCCCGGTGTGGCTCGCCAGGTTGCACTGCACCACCCTTTTGTCTTGCTGGACGAACACCAGGACGCGAGGCCAAGTCAGCACCTCATCGCTGAGTGCCTTCGGGATGCAGGAGCCCGAATACGCATCCTGGGCGATCCGATGCAGGCGATCTTCGAGTTCGACGGTGACTCGGTAGTCGACTGGGAGAGTGTCAAGAACGGCGCCGATCTGGTCGCGCCTCTATCCACCCCTCATCGGTGGACCGGGGCGCCCGCACTAGGCGAGTGGCTAGTCGCCGCCCGTGATGCCCTCGCTCGATGCGACCCGCTGCCACGGGCTCATGCGCCAGCGAGCGTCGGATTCCACTGCATGACGGGGGTTGGCAACGCCTACCCAAGAGGAAGGCGCTCAGGACCAGGGCTGGGGGTCACATTAGGGCCATTGCTGCGCTCGCTCAGGGGCCAGGTGGGGATTCTTGTGCCGTATCGAGACAGCGCCTTCGGAGTTCGTGGTGCCATAGGTCGCCGCGTAGGGATCTACGAAGGCCACGACGTGCCGATCGCACATGAATCCGCCGATGCGGCAGCTGCGGCAAGCGGTAACGCCGAGCGCATGATCGAGGTCGCGATAGCTCTCGCTGAGGCTACTTGCACGGGAGTCACCACCAAGGTCCGAACGGATGCGGAGGCATGCTTCCCGGGCGGACGGTTCGACATGGGCAGGCGGCGCGTGGTACCTCCTCTCGTCGAGCTCTTGAAGCCACTCGCGCTCGAACCTACGGTGAGGCAAGTGGGCCGGTTCGCAGCAGGACTTCGAGCCAACCCGCCGGACGACATCAAGGTCGACCTTCGGGAGTCCCTGGACGCGATGGCCCATGTTGGAGCGCGCGATGACGGAGACCAACACACTGCCATCGTTGACTACATGCGTCGAAGGCGGATCGCCTCGCCAGCTGGCCAGAGCCAGATACTCACCATCCACAAGGCCAAAGGGAGGGCCTTCGACCACGTGATCATTGTCCATTGCAGCGCGGGACCGTTCCCAGACACCGAGGCCGGGTGTCGCCTACTGTACGTGGCGATCACAAGGGCTCGTCAGAGTGTCCACCTCCTCGCATCCGACACGCACCCGAGCCCTCTACTTAGGCTCGCTGGGTGAAGCCGCGGTTCATTGGCACAAGCGACGCTTTGGCCGTCGTTGCGGCCTGGAGCGACCGATTCGTATCGCGGCAAAGGGAGCCTCAGGACTGGAGGTGCCGGTCTCTCTAGCGAGCGCGGTCACCCGATTCTCAGAACGTGCGCTCCGCCGACCTGACGATAGCGATCGGGATAGCAGGTGAAAACGATCACTTGAGTTGTCCGACCTGCCTCCGATAGGACGGCGCCCATGGCTTCGAGCCGGTGTGGGTCGGAGTAGCCAAGGACGTCATCCAGGATTACGGGGACGCCGCCGTCGGGCGCCACAATCGTGGCGCAGGCGAGCCGAAGGATGACCGCGAGTTGCTCCTTCGTTCCTGCACTCAGGCTGACAAACGGGATGGTCTTGTCCTCCAAGGTGCGGCTTACGATCGAAAGCGCCTCGTCGATGCGGATTCGGAAAGTTGGCCCAAAGACGATTCGCCCGAGCTCGTCGACGCGATTCTGCAGCGGGCCGACGTAGGCAGCTCGAACACGATCGCGGGCACTTCGGAGCGTTTCGTAGAGCAGCTTCCTAGCCGCCGCTCGACGCTCGTAGGAGCGCAACTCCTCTACCGCTGCGTCGCTGACCGCAATCGCCTGGTCGCGGCGTTCGCCGAGGCCAGCTTCCCCGTGCTCGCCGAGCCGCGCCCTTACTTCCAAACGTTCGTTCTCGGCCTGGCGGAGTTCAAGCTTCATTCCTGCAAGCACCTGGCTGGCATTCTCGAGAAGGGCTCTGACTTCATCCGGATTGGCCAAGTCGAGCTCACGCTGGGCCGCCTGGGCCGTGGTGGCACTGAGCTGCTCATGTTGAGCGACGGCCTGATGCGCTTCAATCAGCGCCTGATCAGACTCCTTCTTCCGCGCGTCGGCGAGCGCCGACTCAAGGCCCTTGAGCGCTTCTTCGGCCACGGAGAGACGGGCTGCCTGCTGATTGGCTTGCGTTTCAAGGGTGGTACGACGCTTTCGGGACACCTCCTCGCGTGCCTCAGCGTCGGTAACGGAGTGCGTCAGCCCCTCCAACTGGCCTTCGACTTCCGTCATGGCTATCTCGGCAAACTTCATGTCCGGCGCAATAACTGGGGCCTTCGGCCGAGACAGCTTGTAGCCGTCGATCCCTGCGGATATCTCAGCGAGTTGCTGCTCCAAGTCCTGCAACGAAACTGGGCCGAGCGCCGACCGGATGACCTGCTCCTGCTCGAGGCGGTCGCTGTCTAGTCGGCGACGGGCCGCTACGGCTATCTCGCCCTGGGCAACGTCGGCAACACCTGTAGCAGCACAGAGGTCAGCAAATGCATGCTCGGCGGCCCGGGCTTCCGCGACGAGACCGGCGTCCGCCACCCCGGGGATCACGGTCAGCGAGAGGACCCCGGGCACGGTTATGCACGAAGCGGCCGGAACTGCCCTCTGGACGACAGAGCCCAGCTTCACGGTCATGGTCTCGCCGTCGATATCGACCACGGTCTCTGCGATCGCCTCAAGGCGGAAGGAAGGCATGGCCGAGCCGAGACTGGCACGAGCGGTCTTGAGCCTGACATCGGCGGATCTCAATTCCGCAAGCGTCCCCGAGTCGATCCGGATCTTGTCTAGCTCGACCTGGATGGACGCTAGAGCTTCATGGGCGCCTCGAACGGCCTCGCTGCGACGGCACAGCTCGACCATTTCCCCCTGTTTTCTGAGGAACGACACATCGGCACGACGTAGCCGAGCCAGGACGTCGCACGCTTCCCGATCAGTTCGCGCTTGCGCGACGGCTTTGGAGTCGGCGTCGTTCTGGTCCCGACACGCACCTAGGTCCGGGGCGCTTTCATCGACGGCGGCTGCAATCTGTTGCCGTTCCACCGTTTGCCCCTCGAGCTTGGCAATCATCTCCGCGCGGTCTGACACGGCGCGGGCCGCCTTGTCGGCCTTTGCGGCAGCGGCGTCAGCGGTCGCCTTGATTGTCTGTGCCTGGAGCACCAGCCGGTCGAGTCGCGCGGCGTCCTCAGCGTAGCCAGCAACGCGCTTTTCTTGGTCTCCGCATCGGGGACCGAAAGACCGCAAGTCCGAGTCGAGGGTCGCGGCTCGCTCCACGTCACGCTCAAGCGCCCGAAGCTCTTCCTCGATCTTGAGGAGTTCATCAGCAGCCAACTGCGCGGCTCGTTCGAGGCCACCTCGATCCATCTTCGCGCGGCCCGTCTCAGTCCAATACAGCTGGTATTGCTCCTGAACGCGTTCGTAGAGGGCCAAATCTTCTCTGGCGGCCGGTACCGCCCCGGCCGCGCGGTCCAGCGCCGCAGAGAGAGAGGTCGCCCCTTGGAGTTCGGGCTGCAGAAGCTCGCTCCCCTGCTGGATCCGGAGTGCCCGCCAGAGCCCGTCATCAAGAGTCTCGTTGAGGATGGCGCGAACGCGCTCGTGGGCCGCTCGCCCGGTCAGGTTCTCATGTCGAGGTGCCAGGATCGTCAGCTCGGTCTGCGCCTTGTGGACAAACCGCTTTCGGAACCGAAGGTGGTACTGCCCGGTTTCGAACTCAGCCTCAACGTCGGGTCCTACGTCTCGATCGACCGGCTGCGTGGCAAGGACACCTCTCTTGCCGGAGCTGTCGAGTTCGTCAAGAAGGAGATCGAGCGCCTCCGCGATGCAGGACTTGCCGATTTCGTTTGGCCCCTCCACCACGGTCACTCCACCTGGGGCGAATGCGATCTCGCGGTCCACGATCCCGCGATAGTCGTGTAGGTGTAGGCGCAGCAGCTTCATTTACCGGCGCCGCCACTGCCGGCAAGTCGCACGAGGAGCGCGAGGGCCTCCTTAGCTACCTGGGCCTGCTGGCCTTGCCCGGAGGCCGTCGCTCGCAGCTCGCCAACTGCCTCTGCCGCGAAGCCAGTCAGGGACATGTCGGAGAAATCGTCATCATCTGGGCGGATGATCAGGTCACTCTGGGCGGTCACTTCAACAGCCCCGAACAGGTCACGATGCCGTTCAAGGACGCCCTGAAGCTCGGCATCGACCGACAGAGAGATCGTGCCGGTTAGCGTCAGACGAACGACGCAGTTTTCCTTGTCGGCCTGCGAGTCCAACCAGCGCCCCAACGCCTCAACGTCTGACTGGCCATCGAGTTCAGAGCCGCTGATGACGAAACGCCAGGCCGCAACTCGACGCGGACGGACCGTGCATTCCCCATTCGGGCCCAGTTCAACGACGAGCACATTGCCGGCGTCGACTTCGTCATGCGCGGTCGGTTCGGGGCTGCCCGAGTAGTAGATCCGGCCGCTCGTGCCGAGTTCGGTCGTGGAATGGCGATCCCCAAGGGCGAGGTAGCTGATCCGCTTGTCGGCGACCGCCGCTTCCGCCTTGTCGACATCGATGGCCGCAGGCCCTCCCCCGCCCAGGGCATCTCGGACCTGGCCGTGGGCGACGAGGACTCTTGGGATCCTGGGACTCGGATCGAGTCCGGCCGCTGCCGATTCGACAGGATCATGCAGCGCCTGTTTCGACATCCACGGCGCTCCGACGACCTCTACGCCAGGTGTCGGGGTGCGAGGCGCCGAGTCATCCAGGACGAAGACATTGCCTGGCTTCTTGCTCACAAAGGTTGGCGAGCGGTAGACGCTGCCAGCATCCAGCGGATCATGGTTGCCGGGTAACAGGTAGACCGGCACCGGAACTTCGGACAGCGCCTCAAGAGTCCGGCGCACGGTCCGCGTCTCCACCTGATTGCTCTCGAAGACGTCGCCGGCCACCACGATGAACGCGGCACATTCCTCTTTGGCAACCGCTCCGATCCTGCGGATGGCATCCACGCGGGCCTGAGAGAACCTGGCCTGAGCCTCTTCCGAGAGGAAGCGGCGGGTCATTCCCATCTGCCAGTCGGCCGTGTGCACGAAACGGATCGTCATCTGTGTCGGCGCAGCCCCCTCTGTCGCGGACCATCGGATCTCAATCGATCACCAATTTCGTTGTTGAGCGCATCCTCTGTCGACGAACTCGTCGGACCAAGTGCCACTTGGACTGATGACGCTGCCGGCAGCCCGCAGAGCAAGCGAGCGGCGCGGTGACGCAGCGGTCTATGCTGTCAGGAAACCTCCGTCATCAAGTTGCGCAGGGGATGCCATGGCGGGCGCGCGCTTCGTTCGTGCAGATCTTCACGTACACGTGACTCTAGATGGCGCCGGACCAACGGGCAACCCGGCGGACTATGTCCGTGAAGCCGTCACAAATGGCATCTCGGTCCTCGGGATAGCCGATCACAACGCCATCGACAATGTGAGGCCGGTCATCGCTGAGGCCGTCGGCCAGCCCCTCCTGGTGCTTCCCGGGATTGAGGTGACGACCCACCAAGGGCATCTCGTCGCGCTGTTCAGCCCGGATGCAATTGACGACCTCGCGGCCTTCCATCGATCACTTGGGCTGCGTGCCGACGTGTCTGATGGGTCGTTACGATCGGACCAATCGCTTCTCAGCCTTGTCGGCGAGGTCCACCGCCTCGGCGGCTTGCCCATCCTCGCCCACGTTGACAGGGAGGGTGGCATCCAAACGCATGTCAGCGGGACAGAACTGGCGCAATTGCTATGCCACGAGGGCCTGGCCGGGCTGGAGTTCTCCGGCGCGGCAGCTCTCCAGGACTGGTTCACCACATCCGATGGTGATCCGACGCGACAACGAGCTTGGGCGGCGCGACAGTCCAACGAGGAACTTCGAGCGCGCGGGTTGGCTCGGATCATGTCATCGGATGCCCATCACGCCTCGGCTGTGGGACGGGATCGCACATCTCGAACCCTGACACGTCTGCGCCTGGATGACCTGAACTTCACTGCGGTGCGGACGGCCCTGCTCTTCAATCCAAAGGGTCGCTGTAAAGCCGAGGCGGCGCTGCCCCCTTCATACCCTCGGATCGTCTCTGCCGCGTTCCGCGGAGGCTTTCTCGATGGCGTGGAACTCGATCTCTCCGCTAACCTGACTTGCCTGATCGGCGGGCGAGGCTCGGGCAAGTCAACCGCGCTCCTCGCGATCAGAGCCGCCCTCGGGGCGCCCCTGCGAGAAGACCAGGACGATCCGGACGCGCCGGATCGCATGCCCGACACGACAATTGTCCGATTCCTCGACGGCGCCGGGCTGGAGCGTGTGGCAGTCCGTGAGCGCGGCGACGTGCCATACGATGAGAACGGCGATCCAGTCGTTCTCCCTCTAGCTGATCTCGGCCAAGACGAGTCTGGTGCTCTGGCCAGAGGATATCGGGACAATCCGGCGCTGCTCCTCTCCTTCCTGGACTCCTTCTGCGACCTTGCCCGGATCGGGGAAACAGCGCGAAGGCTCCTCGCCCAGCTCTTCGATAATGCCGCCGAGATTGAACGCACGACGTTTCGGGCTCAAGAGCTCAAGGATCTTCAGCTTGAGCAGGATCGTCTCGCCGCGCAATTCAAGGCCGCAGAAGGAGGCCGCCTGGAGGAACTGGCCGTCTGGGCCAACCAGCTCGCCACTCAAGCGGCCCTAATGGCCCGCCTCCGAGAGCAGGCGGTAGGCGTCCAGACGCCTGGTCGAGACGGTGTGCTTCCCAGCCTCAAGGAGCTCGCCGACCAAACCAAGACGGACCTCACTCGGCAACCGGTCAGCCCGCTGGTTGGCCAGATCGAGACAAGCCTCGCGTCGATCAACTCGGAAGTCGCGAGGCTGCGAACACAGCGAGCGAATGCGTTGGCCCGCGCAGTCGTTCCCCTCGACGGGCTCCTAGGCACATGGCAGGAGGGGCATTCCGAGTTCCAACAGCGGCTCGAGAAGAAGCAGGCGGAACTCGAAGCACAGGGCCTCAAAGTGGAGGCAGGTGAGATCCGCAGGCTCGGCAAGCGGATGGAGGAGGTCAGTCGAAGCCTCTCTTCACTGAAGGAGCGCCAGCGAGCGCATGCCGTGGCCCGGAACCAACGTGACGGGCTACTTCGGCAGTTGATGGGCAATTGGGAGGAGCGGTACGGCGTCCGGCGCTCGACACTGAGACGGATCTCGGACGAGGCGAACGACGGCTCGCTCGGGTTGCGGATCCACGTGTCGTTCCAGCGACAGGGCGAGCGAGAACCTTGGGCTGACTGGCTCCGTGCCAAGTTCGGCTTTCGGTCACCACGAGTCGAGCGACTCGCGGAACTTCTGCTGCCCCAGCAATTCGCCGCTCAGTGGCTGAGCGACTGGGCTCCCCTCCTCGGCCTGCTCGACAGTGCTGGCGACGGTGCCCCGTTCTTCAGCCGTCCTCAGCTCGAGGGGACCACGATGACCTGGCAAGAGATCTTCAATTTCGAGACCATGCACGTCGAGGACCGGGCGCATATCGGAATCGAGGAGACGGGGCGAACGCGGCGTGAGTTCGACGAACTGTCTGCAGGGCAGCAACGGTCGGTCCTGCTGAGTCTGCTGCTGGTCGCGAAGGGTAGCGACCCACTCGTTATCGACCAGCCCGAAGATCATCTGGACGCACCATATGTTGCGAGTGCCATAGTTCATCACCTCGAGCGCGCCAAAGAGCGCCGCCAGGTGATCATGGCCACACATAGCGCGAACATCACGGTCCTCGGGGACGCGGAGCTCGTTGTCCCACTGTATGTGGAGGGCGGTCATGGACAACCAATGAACGCCGGGGCCGTGGACCGTCCAGAGACCCTCAAGCGCGTCTGCGAACTGCTCGAAGGAGGCGCCAATGCGTACCGGCGCCGGGGCGAGCGGTACGGCTTCCAGTTCAGCAATACCCCCTCCATTGACTAGTTGGGCCGGTCGTCTGGTTCCGGAACGATTGACAATGGCGATAACGAAGCGCCAGATCAGGCTGCAATCGGCGAAGAAGACCCGGATGGTGAACCCGAACTGCGCCTCGCGGGTCGCCTACTGACTTGGTAACTGGGCCCGCTTGGGCAAGGTGAACCGCACGAAAGCCCACTCGTCCAGTGCCTTCACCGGGTCAGTGATCTGCGACTGCGCGGCGAAACGCTGCACGAACTGCATCAAACCTAGATAGGAGCCGATGCTCCTCTCGGGTGGAGTTATAAGCAGGCGGAAACCCGCAGCGATGTAGGTGTCCCAAATCGGAAAGAACGCAGGGGCCAGGACGTGAAGAGCCTTTGCGCTGCCCACAGGCCAGAGCACTGACACGAAATCCGCGTAGAGCGCCGCTACGCGGGAAGCATCGTCAGGCTCGGAGTACGTGCTGACTAGACGGCCTCGGTAGGTTTCGATATCGCGAGCGTGCTTGTCGACCAGCCGATCGAGATCGTCGCAGAGGGTTAGCAGCTTCTGGGGGCGTGGCCGGTAGAAGACAGCATTCCAGGACATGAGGAGGAGGGCCACCGACTCAGAACGCGAGTAGCGGCTCTGGCCGGCGTATGCCTGCTCGATCAGATCCCTCGACACCGCGTAGACGATGTCTCGCGGTTCGGCCTTCGCATAGGCGCGTCGAGCCTCCAATACGTCTTGGTCAGATGGAAGTAGGACGCTGATCGTTGGGATGCGAGATCCAGGCTGATCCGACACTCGATTGCCCTCTGCTGGTCGTGTCCGGTCATGGTTCTTCCATAAGCCGGTCGGGCCCAGTGGCTCCCGACCGTAACCTCATCTCGACAAGACGAAGCCCCTCGTCGACCAGGTGTTCCATGAGCCGGACGGGCGTAGAGCAGTCCGGATAGAGAGCGGCAAGGACGCTGCGAATCTCACCCGTCTTGTCGAAGTTGCCGACTGCCCACCGCGTCTCGGTTCCGGGAACCTGGCCCACGGTCACTCCCGCGCGGATCGCGTAGGCCATCGCGAACCGAGCTATGTCTTGGCCCTCGCCGAACCAATGGTGCCCGTCGATCTCGGCCAGGATGCGCTGTCCTTCGGGCGTAAGCCCGACACTCTCCCGGTCTCGCTCAGTCATCCCTGCTGCCCAGCCTTGTGATCGAAGTCCGCCTCGCCGACTCACGCACGAGTTCGTACTCGCGCAGCAGGCGAGGACCTAGAAGCTCGCGCATCCGCGGTTTTCCGACCTCGGCCTCGTAGACCAAGAGAACGATCTGCTCAGCCATGTCCGGGATGGTGGCCACGACATTGGATGTGTGGGCGTCGTCGAGCCGACCGAATGGCGAGTCCATAACGATTGGGCCGCGCAGAGGGGCGTTTTGCTGGAGGGCTCCCATGAGGGCGAGTGCCACCACGTGTTCGGCGCCGGCAGAGCGCGCTTCCTCGGCGGCACCGTCACGGTGCTTGATCGTCAAGCCGTAGCCTTCGTTGATGGTCAACCCCGCGTAGTCCTGACGCTCGGTAGTCATCCTCAAGAACAGTCGAGATCCACTTGCTTCGACCCGGAGTCGCAGGTCGGACTTGTACTTGTCAACGGCAGAGTCGAACACTTCAGCCGCCGCCCGCAGCATGCGGGCACGTCCCTGGGTTGACTGCAACGCCGTGCTTCCAATGGATTCCAGTTTTTGCGTCAGCCGCTGGATGTTCACATCCTGGTCGTAAACCTTGGTCGTCTCGTCGTCAATGGCACGCTTGACGGCTGCCAGCTTCTCGACCGTCTCCGAGTAAGTCGCTCGAGAGCGGCGCAGGAAATCTGGGTCAGAGTCCGCCAGCTGGGCTGTAAGGTCAGTGATCTGATCGGTCAGGCGGACCTTCTCCAGACCGATCTCGGAAAGCCGCCGAGCGAGCAGTCGGACCACGTCGGCGTTGTCTGACTCGTCGAACCTTCCGAGGTCGACGAGGCGTCGAAGTCCGGACGTCGATGTGGAACCGGCAGCTTCCTGAGATCCCTCAAGGCTCTGGCGAAGTCGAGCCTGCGCGTCGGGAGGAACGTCCTGGTCGCACGTCTGGCAGTGGGCCAACTCGATCGCCTCGGCCCGTAGGCGCAAGCCGTAGGACTCGAACTCTTGCTCGGCATCAGTCTGAGCAGCAATACGGGCCGCCCGGACGCGCTCTCGGAGGAGCGAACGCCAGGCATCGCCCATCGCGACCTGAAGTTCGGCCTTCTTGTCCTTCTCTTCGGCGAGCATGTCTTGCTGCTTGACGCGGGCGTCGTCGAGGGCCTCCACGGCTGAGGAATACTTCTGATGCGATGCCAGATACTCTTCTTGTTCGGTCCTTTGGGCAGTTAGCTCAAGGAGTTGGGACCTTAATCGTGTCAACTCCAGCTTGTGGGCATCGCGCTTCTGGACGGCCTGGCCCAAAGCGGTCCCCAGCGATTCGGTCGCTTGGTGACGCTGCGCTTCACGTGCGGCTTGCTGGTCGGCCTCAGCCGTGAGGGTCGTCAGGTGAACCCGTGCCTGCGTAAGAATGGGCACACCCAGGATCCGGTCGATGGCCTCGGAGATGTGGTGGCCGGTGTCGCTTTCGTTGACGAGAAGCTCCTCGTACTCCTGGAGGAGTTCTCCGTCAAAAAGGAAGAAGCGAGCGATCTCGCCCGGGAACGCATGCTGGAGCGCTCTGGTTCGTTCGTCAGGGCCTAGCACCGTCCGCCCTCTGCGCAGCATGACTTCTTGGACGAAGTCGGCATCTGACTCAGGCACAGCCACGTGTGATCGACATGAGCGCGACAGCTCATAGGTCTCTTCGTCGTAGTCGAACGTTAGGACCACTGAGAACTGATAGCGACCCTGAGCTGCCATCTCGCGATTGCAGACCGTCAGCAAGCGACGCTGGCGAAGTCCCCGAGCCATGACGCGTCCGAAGAACGCGTATCGGATAGCGGCAAGAAGCGACGTCTTGCCACGCATGTTCTCGCCGTAGATGACCGTAACCCCCGGTTCGTCCGGGAACTCGATCGTCTGCCGATCAGCGAAGGGACCGAACCCCTCGATCTCAAGGCGACGCAGCCAAAGCATCAGTCCACCTTCGATCGTTCGATGGCAACGGCCAGGGCCTGCTGGATTGCCCGCATGGCGGCCGCGTCGTCCTCGGGGTTCTCCTCTTCGGCCTTGACTACTGCCCGAAGGAAATCGGGGTCAAGCTCGCTGTGCAGTTCGAGTCTTGCGGTCTCCACCGCGTTCATCAGCTCGCTTGAGTCAATCGTCCGCATCTTCGATCCCCGCCTCGATCAGTGTGGTCCAGTCGATCCCCGCCTCGATCGCGATTTGCTCAAGATCCGACAGTGCGCCCGGATTATCCGCGTGTCTGGCGAACTCAATGGCGCGGGCTAGCTCGCCTGCCGTGATTGGGTCCGTCGCTGCATCGCCGGCACCGCCGGATCGTGGCGGAAGCACAAGTGCATCGTGCACGTATGCGAGCGCTTTGTTTGGGGCTTTGCGCAACACCCGGCCGCGGCGCTGGATGAACTCCCGCGGGTTCTTGGAGGATGCAAGGATCAGCGCGTGGGTCACAGAGGGAATATCGACTCCCTCATCTAGGCACTTGATCGCTACCACCACCCCGCCTCGACGGTCCAACCACTTGAGTGTCTCGGCTCGATCGCCAGTCATCTGAGAGTGATACGGGAGATTGGCGATTCCGCCCGCCTCGAGCAGTTGGCTCACAGTCTCCAGTTGATCGAGGCCGTCGCAGTAGACAATCCAGCGCTGGCCGGCCTTGTACTCCGACGTGAGTACCTCAACCGCCAGGGCCGGTTTCGCCTGAGCGTGCTTGACGATCCGCGCTCGATTGATCAACAGCCTCCGCAGAGCCTCTTCCACGTCCGAGCCGCTGACCCCCGCCGCCAACTGGGCTCTCGCGCGGCCGATCTTGGCGGTGAACGAGTCCCACCGGGCCTTCTCGTCGAGCGATAGCTCGAGGGTGTGGGGTCGGTAGAAGTAGGGGGTCAGAACGTCGTCGCGGATGGCATCAGCGAGCAAGTACCGCGGCTCCAGAATGCCCCCGAAGAAGGACAGCAGCGCGTCGGTCCCTTCTTGGTCGCCGGCCCGTTTGGGCGTGGCGCTGAGCCCGAGGCGCGGCCCGAACATCGCGTCTTCGAGGAGCAAGCGGTTCTGCGGTGAGCCGAGCCTGTGAACCTCGTCTGCGACAAGAAGAAGATGATCCCCGCCGCTCAAGCGAGACCGAAAGTCGGCCGACGTGGCAGTCTTCAGCGTCGCCAAGACGATCCGGCGATGCTCGCCGGGCGCTGTCCAATCGCGCAAGTTGTTCCGCCAATGCGAGTAGCCGGCGCCGGCTCGGAGGACATGGGTGTCGAGGGGGAGGGAGAACAACTGGATCTCGCCTAGCCACTGGTCGAAAAGCGCATTGTCGGGAACTACGACCAGCGCCACATCGCCTTGGATCAGAGCCTCGCGAATGGCTGTAATGGCTATGAACGTCTTGCCGCTGCCCGTAGCGAATTCGAGGATTCCACGGCGCCCATTCGCCTTCCACGCGGCCAGACCCGCAGCTTGGTGCGGTTGGAGAGTGCGGCCTCTCCCATCGGACACTCTAGAAACGCTCGCCAGATCGCGCTCCAGGGTGCCCTCCCAATCGGGGTCGGCGGCTCGTCGAAGTTCCTCGCGGGCGACCTCGGGAAACGGGCGGACGCTGAGCCCCGGATACCGGTTCTCCCACAGACAGGAGAAGTAGTCGACCTCAGTTTCAACGCGTTCGAGATCACGGTCTCCCATCCACGTGGCGGCTACGTCGATCGACTCCAGGTTGCCGTCGGCCGCCAGACCAGCCCAGGTCTCGTTCATCGATCCCTTGAATACGACCCTATGGCCATGGCCATCGCTGAATATCCCGAGCTTGTCGTGGAAGATTCGCGTCTGTGCAGAGTCGACCTCCGATGCGCGCAGGACGGCGATCTGGAGCTCGATTGTGCCTCCGGCCACGAGTGCGGCGAGGATGCGAGTTGGCGCCTGCATTACCTCATCGTTGACGAGGCTTCGCACCTCCTCCAGGAACCGTGCCGCCAGCGTGGCATCTGCTCGAGCCGCATAGCCGGCTTCGAGGGCATCGATGTCATCGGTTGACAACACCTGGGAGCAGAGCACGCGGATACGGCCCCCGCGACCGACAAAACCCGGCAGCGCCGGCCAGGCCACGATGAAGGCTGCGCTCCGGAAGTAGGCGACCGCACGATCGTAGGTCGCCGCGCGCTGCATGCATGGGAGGTAGAAATCGGCCGCGATGTCGTCCTGCCCCTTGTGGTAGGACGTTCGAAGAGCCAGACTCGAAAGGTCAGGCATCTTCGCCGCGTGGCCTTGAGATTAATCGGAGCGATTCTAGGACTACAGCTCCGTCGATCATGGATCTTTCTCCGCCCGTCGAGGCCAGTCGATCCTCAATTCCCGCGATCAGCGTCGATGACTGGCAGCCGATGACCAATTCGACGTTACCGGTCGAGAGAGATCGCCGTTGTTCAGCGCGGCCGATCGCCGCTGCCGTGTGGACGACGGTGTCCCGTACCTGCAGATTCCCTCCCCATTTGAACCGTGGATGCAGACTCGCGTCCCAGAGAACGAAGACATCCAGATCCTGCCGGTAGCCCACAACCAAAGCGAGTCTGTCTCCGGAGTGATCAAACGACGCGTACTCTCCGTACTGTTGGCCAGGCAGCCGGAGGACAACCTTGTACTCGTTCCGACGCTGCACACCGCCTTCGACGAGCGAGTATGCGTATACGCGCAGTCTTGGCGGTAGGGGCAGGCGAAGGTCGAGGCACAGGGGTTTGCGCCGAATGTCGCTGTGGGATTCGACGCCGGCACCGAGCGCGGCGACAAACGCTTCGTGGAGCCGCTCTGTCAGTGCCGTCATGGCTCGTCCGGTTTCGCCTGTCTGCCGACCCAGACAACCTCGATGGATCGCCGGGTCGACCGTGTCGTCTTGACATCGGCGAGCGGTTCGAACGGGAGCCAGGAGGCTCCGTCGTTCTCACAGACCACGACCTGTCCGGGCCGAGACTGGCACCACTCCGCAAGATGCGCGTAGTCGATGCCCTTCGCCCCGAAGCGATAGTGGCGGCCGGCCAGTTCGTATGGTGGATCCACGAACCAGGTTGCGGTCCCCAGATCCGGGCAGTCCTCGTAGCTAGCCTCGATGATCTTCCAGTGCCGGATCGACGCCACCTGAGACGCGATCGTGCCGCGGACGCGGTCGCCCCAAAATGACCCCGGCCGAATGTGATCGCGCATCCATTTGGATGGTCGCTTGCGGGGGCTGGCAACTCCACGATTGAGCCAGAGGCCCACGAGCCATTTCGCCTCTTCACAGACCTTCAGATCATCTACCGAGGAATCTGGGGCTAGGTCGGGGATCGACAGTATCTCGGCTGGCTTGACGCGGATTAGGTAGCGCCAGACCCCCGCAATGATCGGGTCGATTTCGCACAGAACGACGCGACGGCTTGCATAACGGACAGAGTATCCAGCGGACCCGGCAAAAGGCTCGACGATGGTGCCGTGGAGCGGCGCGGGGTAGTGCTTGAGAGAGTCGCGCCACTTCCCGCCGTAGAAGCCGAAGAACGGCCTCAGACGTCCATGGGAAGCATCCTGCCCTGTCATAGTCGCCGCGGAGACGTCTGCTGCGCGAGCGTCCGCGGTTGCCTGGACCAACCCTTCGGATCGGTCGACAAAGGTGACATCAAGGCCGACCGGCTCGTGTCTCGACGCCTCCTGGGACCAGGCAGCCTCACGGGCGGCGGCGGAGAGGCGAGTTGACATCTAGGGGCTTCTCCCGGTCACCGGTTGGGTTCGAGTAGCGAGCCTGGCAGGGTCTAGCCGTCTATGGATGGACGCGCCTCTCATCCGCAAGGCCATCGCCCTACCCGGTCCAGCGTAGCGGACGGGGAGGCGGATCGGAAGCTCTTCCGGATGCCGAATTCTTTCACGACGCCCTTTGCGCAATCGTCTCGAGCACATGACCAACGGTTGAGATCTACCTAGCACGCCGCGTCGGCCGGACCAGGAGGCGGCGTTGCGACCCCTCACCGTTTCTGCCGTTCCTGCGCCGCACTCGGTTGAAGCTAGGAGTGCTTCCTGCTCCCCAAGCGTCGATTTAGGCCGCTCCGGCAGTTGGTCATCACCCGACTATCCGATCGTGGCCTCTTTCCGAGGAGGCCTCGATCGGACGCGACACCGCGACATGCGTCTACTGGTAGACGGTCGTTAGCGCAATCCGGTTCGCACCCTGCAGGTCGACGAACGCTCGCCCCGCAACAATGATCTGTGTCGTGGCACGAGGAAGAAGCCTGGCCGCGAGTCCAATGAACGGCTCAATTAGGTAGTTCTCCTCGTCCGTGAGTTCTCGCTCATCGGCGAGCGTGGGCGGGAAGTCGATGATGGCGAGACCCGGATAGTTGCAACCCACTTTGTCCGAAAGCGAGACCAGCGCATAGTGATAAGCGTTTAGGAAGAAACAAACCAACGTCCTGCCGAGCTTGAGTTGCCAATCGGCGTCCTTGATCTGGATTCTGAAGTCCTCTTTCCGGAGTCGCACCGACACATCGCCTTCCGGCCATCTCGCGGGATCTTCAACCATCAATGCGTTGAAGTATGAGTTGAAGCCGTCTTCGAGTAGTGTGGCCGAAGCCTCAAGAGGCACGTCCCTGCGGAGTGCGGCAACCTCAGATTCCAGAGTATCGGCCTCGGCTGTGATCCGGTCTATTTCAGCCGTCAGAGCATCCCTCTGATGCAGGGATTTCTCGATGCTCGTCAGCGTTCGGAGTTGCTCGTCGAGCGCTCCGGCCTGCTGATCCAGGATGCTGAGTTCCGGCGGCAGGACGGCAGCGGCGGCTACACGGGTGGGACGAAGCAGATCGTCGAGGGTCTGGATCTCGTTGCCAACCACACCCAGTTCGGCGCGGATTCGGCCCACGTCACGCTCCGCCTGTGCGATCACCTCGGCAAGCTCTGCCTCTTCGATGGCCAATTGATCTCGCTCGAAGGCCAGGCGTCGCAAGCCTAGCGTTTCCTCGCCTTCCGGTGCCCCTTGCGCCCTCTGACAGACATAGCACGTGTCACCGTCGACCCTCGCGTGCTCTATCGGCTGATCACAGGCGGGGCAGTTCGTGACGCGAAGCTGCGACAGGACGCCAGCCGCCCCTTCAGCCCGATCGAGACGCTCTCGCTCCTGATGGACCGACCGACGGTACAGCTGTAGTTCCTCGAGCCGTTGAAGCGACCTGGAGAGATCTTCCTGCAGGGCTTCGCGCGTTGCTCGCGCAGTCGACAGTCGAGCACCGTATTCGCTCACGGCCGCACCTGTCTCTGGCGCTTGGCCGGTCGAACCAGAAGCAACTCGGGCCGAGAGGCTAGCCAGAAGCCCACTGCGACTCCGGGCGATTGCATCACGCTCGGCGGTCAGACGAGCTTTCGCGGTCGTCAAGGACTCCGGCGTGATCGAGACGGAGAACTCCTCGTATCGCCCGAGTTCTCTTGTGATCTGAAGAAGTAAGGCCATGTAGGAGTCTTTCAGAACGCGGAGCCGCTCAGCCTCCCTTCGCTTCGCCACGAGATCTCCGTACTCGTTTGAGAAGAGCCGCGATGCGAGCCCAAGAAACTGCATCAAAGCCGCGTGCTGCTCGGATTCAGGCTGCCGGTCGGCCAGATCGGACCAGAACCGATCTTGGCGGTACACGTGGCGAAAGAGCGTGCGCCAGGAGAGTGAAGGCCACGCCCTCGGCGCATACGGATTCCCCTTGGGGTAGTGGACGAGAGGTATGCCGAGCGTAGACAGCAAGAACGAGCTGAATTCCTCGGCCGTCATCGCCTCGCCGTCGACAAGGACTTTCCCCTTCAAGCCGGTCTCTCGCCACCGGCGCTCAATACAGAAGACGCGTCCTGCGTCCGCATCGGACGCCGTCGACGCCTCCTCCTCGGCCAAGCCAGACCCGGAGAGAGCGACTGGCACCCGATGCGACAACGCGGAATCCGTGGACGGCTCTGCACCGAAGACGCGAACAGCCACTGATGCGGAGCAGTACTTCTCGGCTAGCTCAGGCCCGAGCGTCTCTTCCGGAGGATCCGTGTCACCGAGCACGAAGTCGATGAAGCTCAACCACTTGGACTTGCCCGCATTCGGCGGACCCACTATCAAGTTCACGCCCGGTTCGAGTAGTAGTTCCTCCGCTTCACCATCGACCGGGACCCGACGAACAGACTCGATGATGATTGTTCTGGCTCGGGGAGCGGGCATGAGGACTTCGTCCGAGACGACCACCAGGCTCCGATCGTCGTCCGTCCCCGGCTCGCCGGTGGACATCGGAGTCTCGCCCGCTGGCCCGTCGAAGAAGCCGGGGGTCGCACTGCCAGCCTTCTTATCCTCTGTCACGTGATGACGTCTCCCATGAGGCGCTTGGCTACTTCGCGGTCGAACTGCTCGTAGATGAAGCGCTTGATGCTGTCACCCGACCTGCCACCAAACACGCTCTTGACTGAACGCATCTGCAGCACGAGAGCTTCGAACGACGGAATCCCGGCGAGATCATCGGCTCGGGCGGCGCCGGCAGTCGTTAGGGCGAAGCTATATCCTCCTGCTCCCCGCGCCGTGGTCACTGTCACAAGGCCAGCCCCCTCAAGAAAGGCCAGAACGTGGTAGTAGCGCTTGTCCCACGGGCCGTAGTGATGCCGGACCATCGGGGCTTCGACCCCACCGAGGGCGTCCGGAGGCGCCTCTTTGCCGAGTGCTTCGCATGCGGACGCAAAGAAGGCTGGATACCTGACGAAGAAGTCGAGCTTCGCCAGCTTCGTCAGACCGTCGATCCGATTGGCTGCGCCGCAGTAGCGCATCAGGAGCAGAAGCCGTGCGGCATGGAACTCCAGAAGATCTTCAGCGAGCAGAGACCGCCCGGCCGGCAGCGAGCGAAGGTTCCTAATCGACCTCATGCTGCCCTCCCATCAGGCGCAACGCCCGCCGCAGGCAAATCCCCGTCGGAATACCGCGTGAATCGATGACTGCCGCG
>Ga0066793_10000125_pt1 | contig 25110 bp, 26 predicted proteins | sample PersoiDNA2013189_FD_83876 | JGI IMG/M metagenome (GOLD analysis project Ga0066793, IMG submission 83876) | Permafrost soil microbial communities from the Arctic, to analyse light accelerated degradation of dissolved organic matter (DOM) -... | ecosystem: Environmental > Terrestrial > Soil >... | reverse complement strand
GCGGAAGGCGGCAACCGCAGGCAACCCGGACCGCAGCTCTCGGAGCGAGCTCGCGGGGCGGTACGATACGCCGCGCACGACGTCGCTGGCCGAATCGAGTCCGTCGGGCGCGAGGAGCGGTGCTCCGGCACCGGCCGCTGCGAGCATGTGGGCGAGCATCCCGTTCACGGGACGGAGTGACCCATCGAGGCCGAGCTCACCCACCGCGAAGACGTTCCCGGCGAGGGCCTGAGGGACCTGTCGCGTGGCGCACAGCAGGGCAAGCGCTATCGGCAGGTCGAACCCCGTGCCGTGCTTTCTGAGCGGGGCGGGCGCCAGGTTGATGGTGACCCGCGCACTCGGAAACTCGAAGCCGCAGGTCCGGATCGCTGAGCGCACGCGGTCCCGCGCCTCCATGACCGCGGCGTCGGCGAGACCGACTATCGTGAACGACGGCAGCCCGCTGGACACGTCGGCCTGCACCTCGACCGGGACGGCCTCTACGCCGCGGATGGTCGCGGTCAGCACGGAGGCCTGCATCACGATCCCGAGGGGACCTCGAACGCGGACCGGTAATGTCGCAGCAGCGCGCGATCCTGGGCGATGACCCGTATGGCGATCACGTCGAAGCGGATGGATTCCGGCCTGCGCGTTGTCGAGGACAACCAGGCCGCCGCGAGCTTGACCAGTCTGCGTTGCTTCGCCGGCGACACGGCCTCCTCGGCGCTGCCTGCCTTCTCCGTCCGCCGTGTCTTGACCTCCGCGAGGACGAGCGCGTCCTCGTCCCATGCGACGATGTCGATCTCGCCGATCGGGCAGCGCCAGTTGCGCTCCTCGATCCTATAGCCGATGCGCTCGAGGTACGCCGCCGCGGCGTCCTCTCCCCTTCGCCCGATCGCTGTGCTGTCCATGTGGACCACCTCCACCGCCATCGTCGCAGTGGGGTCTTACCGGGACCGAACCGTGGACCGACCGCGCCGGGGCTGCCTCCGCTAGAAGAGCAGTCCCTGCCGGGAGCACGGCGCGAAGGAACGACGGTGGATGGCGCTCGGGCCGATCCGGCGGATCGCCGCCATGTGCTCTTCGGTGGAGTAGCCCTTGTTGACGTCCAGGCCGTACCCCGGATGCTCGGCGGCGAGGCGCACCATCAGGTCGTCGCGCTCCACTTTCGCGACGACCGACGCTGCCGCTATGCACGCGCACAACGAGTCGCCCTTGACGACGGCGGTGGACGGCCAGCCGACTCGGCCGTCGTTGCCGTCGACGAGAACGTGGTCGATCGCACGGCCGAGCATGTCGAGCGCACGCGTCATCGCGAGCCTGCTCGCCGGACCGATGCCCATGGCATCGATCTCAGCCGGCTGCACGTGGGCGATGGCGACGGCCACGGCGACCTCTCGTATGGTCGCGGCTACCGACTCGCGGCGACGAGGCGCGAGCTTCTTCGAGTCGTCGAGACCGTCGACCCGACATGCGAGGTCCATGATGACCGCCCCGGCGGTCACCGGTCCCGCCAGCGCCCCTCGGCCCACCTCGTCCGTGCCGGCGACGATGGTGAACCCCGCTGCGTGCAGCGCGGCTTGGCGTTCCATGAGGACCGCGAGCCGCGATGACTCCCGGTCCAGGCGGGCCCTCCGCCGTCGCGCGGCTTCCGCGAGCGCGCGGACCCCGGCACGAGGATCGGCCTCGAGCTCGCGCAGAATGGTCTCGATCTCCTCGCCCGAAGCGGAGGAGAGCCTGGCACGGACGCTGTCGATGGGTTCGCGGGGCATCCGGCCCGTCCCTACAGGCCGCGGATGCGCGAGATCGGCCAGTAGATCGCGAACGCCCGCCCGCTGATGTGGTTGAGCGGTTGGGGGCCGTACGCGCGACTATCCTGGCTGTCGGTGCGGTTGTCTCCCATGACGTACACGGTCCCGACAGGCACCTTCACAGGCGCGTCGGCGGAGTAGTCGTCCTTGTAGCGCGTGTTCACGTACGGTTCGGTCAGCCTGACGCCATCGACGTAGACCACACCGTCGCGCACGTCGACGGTCTGTCCTCCGACGGCGATCACGCGCTTGATGAACTCTCGGTCGCTGCCGTCCGGAGCGGAGAAGGTGATGACCTCCCCGGCTTTGGGATCGCGGAACCGGTACGTGACCTTCTCGACCACGACGCGATCGGAGACCTGAAGGGTGTCCTCCATGGAGCCCGACGGGATCTCGAAGGGCTGGAGCACCCATGTCTTGAGGGCCGTCGCGATGATGAACGCGATGAGGACCACGACCGCGACGTCGACCACGTACCGGGCGAACGACGGAGGCTGGTCCTTGTCGGGAGGCGGCTTGGAGTGCCTGCCACGCCCGACGTAGACGGAACCGACCGTGCGGCCCCTTCCGCCGAACGGCGACCAGCGACGACGGTGTGCGGACCCGGACGAGCCGACAGGCCGCTCGGGCGGAAGCCCGTCGGCCTGTCGGGGGTTCTCTGTGTCGTCGGCGGGTGCCACGACCGTGGCGCGCCTAGTAGCGCTTCTCCTTGAGGCGGGCGGCCTTGCCGACCTTGTCGCGGAGGAAGTACAGCTTGGAGCGGCGCACCTTGCCACGCGAGACGATCTCGACGTTGACGATCTTGGGCGAGTGCACCGGGAAGGTACGCTCGACCCCGACCGCGAAGGAGATCTTGCGGACCGTGAAGGTCTCTCGGGCGCCGGCGCCGTGGCGACGGATGATGACACCCTGGAAGACCTGGACACGCTCACGAGTACCTTCGACGACCTTGTAGGACACCTTGACGGTGTCACCGACCTGGAAGACCGGCAGATCGTCGCGGAGGCTCTGCGCCTCGAGGGCCTTGATCCTGTTCATTTGTGTTCCGCGCTTTCTCATCCATGGATGATGGTTCAGCGGCCCATCAGGTCCGCGGGGCGGTCGAGGGCACGAGTGGACAGTATAGAGAAGCCCGGGGGCAGGCGCAATGCGGTTCTGACTCGCATCACCGACTCGCCGAGCGCGATGAGCGGGGACACTACTGGCTGGCGGCCGCGGTGCCCGACAGCGAGAACGTGCCCATCCGGCCCACCGGCCAATACGTGAAGAACGCCTTGCCGTGCACGTCGTCCACGGGCTGCGGTCCGATCCACCGGCTGTCCTGTGAGTTGGTCCGGTTGTCGCCCATGACCCACACATAGCCGTCGGGGACGACGGTGGGGAGCGGATACGGCCCCGGCTCGGACGGCTTGCCGTGCGTGTAGGGCTCGATGAGCTTCACGTCGTTGACGTACACGGACCCGCCCTTGATTTCCACGCGTTCCCCGCCGACGGCGATGACCCGCTTGATGAGCATGGGCGTCTTGCCCGTCGGGTCGTCAAGGATCACGACGTCACCGCGCTGCGGTGTGCCGAACCGGTAGACGAACTTGTTCACGAGAACGTGGTCCCCCTCGACGATCGCCGGGATCATCGAGCCGCTCGGGATCACGTACGGCTGGACGACCCACGTCTTGACCCCCTGCGCCAGCAAGGCCGCGCAGGCGAACAAGACCACCATCTCGAGGAGCCAGCGGCCGAGGCTCTGCGTGTCCTCCGGCTCCACGTAACGGTCGTCGTCGACTGGCGTCATGGGCAGGTCGGTCATCGGGTCTCCTCGCCTGGGGCCTGTTCGGCCTCGCTTGCATCACGTGCGGTGCGTTCGCGTTCGTCATCGGTCAGGTGCGCATGCTCCAGCAGGTCGGGGCGGAGGCGCGCCGTCCGCTCGAGGGACTGTTCCCGTCGCCACCGCGCGATGCGCGCGTGGTCTCCGGACAGGAGCACTTGCGGTACAGCCATCCCCTCGAAGAGAGGCGGGCGCGTGTAGTGCGGGTACTCCAGCAAGCCGAGCGAGAAGGATTCCTCCTCGGCGGACGTCTCGCCGCCCAGGACACCCGGCAGCAGGCGCGAGACGGCGTCGATGACGATCATCGCGGGGAGTTCCCCGCCGGTGAGCACATAGTCGCCCACCGATACCTGGATGTCCGCGATGCTGCGGATGCGCTCGTCGAAGCCCTCGTACCGCCCGCAGACGATCACGAGGCGCCCCATTGCCGCGAAGGTCTCTGCGCGGCCCTGCGCGAAACGCTCGCCCTGGGGAGTCATCAGCGCCACTGTGCCGGGCGCCTCGGCCAGAGCCTGCACGTCCGCGACTGCGGCGAAGACGGGCTCCGGCCGCAGGACCATGCCCGGTCCGCCTCCATACGGTGAGTCGTCGACCTGCCGATGGACGCCCGGAAGCGCCCACTGCCGCAGGTCGTGGAGGTAGGTCTCAAGGTGCCCACGATCGCGCGCGATGCCGAGCATCGACCCGTCGAGCACCGGGCCGAACATCTCAGGGAACAACGTGATGATGTCGATGCGCATAGGTTACGGGCGCCTCACTCGTCTTCGATGAGTCCGGGCAGGAGCTCGACCTCGGCCGTACGGGCTTCCCAGTCGACCGAGAGGATGACCGGGTCGATGACGGGCAGGAGGACCTGGCCGTGCGGCCCGCCCTCGACCACCCACACGTCGTTCGCGCCGGTCACGATCACGTCGACGACCTCTCCGAGCACGCCGCGTGCCGTGTCGGTCACGACGAGACCGACCGGATCGTCGGCGGCCTCGTCCCACCCAGCGGGGAGGTCATCGCTGCCGGCGATGATCGACGCGCCGTTCAGACGATGCGCGGCGTCGATGTCGTCGACCCCTGAGAACTTGACGAGCGGGCCCTTGGGACCGCGACGCACATGCTGCACGAGGGCTTCGCGCACGTCGGCAGGCGGCGGGACGAACCAGACCCGCAACCCCTCCTCGAACACGAAGAGGAGGCCGTCGGCCGGGATCACCGAGACCTCCCCGTTGAGTCCGTGCGCCTTGACGACCCGTCCCACCGGGACGTAGGTCCGAGGCTCCATCATCGCTACCCGAGTATCTCCACGTCGACATGACGGTCGTCGACGGCGCCCGCGGCCCTGGCAACGGTACGGATGGCCTTGATGATGCGGCCCTGCCGTCCGATGACCTTCCCGACGTCGTCGGGGTTGACCGAGACCTCGTAGCGGACTGCGTTGCCCGACTCCTTGACGTCGACCTTCACATCGTCCGGATACTCGGTCAGGGACGTCACCAGGTAGGTGACGAGCTTCGTGACGTCGCCGGCCATCTACTCGGCGGCTTCCTCGGCGGCAGGTTCCTGCACAGGAACCTCCTCCGCGGTAGCTTCCTCGACGGCAGGTTCTTCGACCGCAGGTTCTTCGACCGCAGGTTCTTCGACCGCAGGCTCTTCGACGACGGGCTCCTCGACTGCAGGCTTCTCGGCCGGCTTCGCAGCCGCCTCGACCTTCGCCTTCTCGGCCTCGGCCTTAGCGTCGGCCTTGGCCTTGACCTCGGCCTCGGCCTTGGCTGCGGCCTTCTTGGAAACACTCTTCCCGGCCTCGGGAGCCGTCTTCTCGCCGCGAGCGATGGCGATGAGCTTGCCAGCCGTCTCGCTGGGCGTCGCGCCCTTGGCGAGCCAAGCGTCGACCTTGACAAGGTCGAGCTCTACGGTCGAGGGCTGGGTGCGCGGGTTGTACCGGCCCAGGATCTCAATGAAGCGGCCGTCGCGCGGAGCGCGCGAATCGGCGGCGACCACGCGATAGAACGGCGCCTTCTTGGCGCCGGCGCGGGCCAGGCGGATCTTGACTGCCAAGACTCATTCACCTCCGGGAAAGGCACCGGGCGATTTCAGCCTCGGTACCACTGACGAGCAAAGCGACTGCTTATGATAGGGCAGAGCGGTCGACCGGTCAAAGAGACGCGGAGGGTGCTACATGCCCTGGCCGAAACCCGGCATGCCCCCGCGGAAGCGGCCCTTCTGCTTCGCCATCTGCTGGACCATCTTCTTGGCCTGAGCGAAGTCCTTGAGGAGGCGGTTGACGTCCGTGACCGTCATTCCCGAGCCGGTCGCGATCCGCTCCCGGCGCTGGCCGTTGATCAGTGCGGGCTTGGCCCGCTCCTTGGCGGTCATCGACTGGATGATCGCGGCGGTGCGGTCGAGCGCCTTCTCGTCGATCTTGGCGTCCTTCAGAGCGGCCCGATTGGCGCCGAGGCCCGGGATCATGCCGAGGATGTCGTCGAGCGAGCCCATCTTCTTGAGCTGCTGCATCTGGACCAGGAAGTCGTCGAGGGTGAATTCGTTGCGACGGAGGCGATCCTCCATCTTGGCGGTGGTCTCGGCATCGGCCGTCTTCTGTGCCTTCTCGATCAGGCCCACGACGTCGCCCATGCCGAGGATGCGCTGCGCCATCCTGTCGGGGTGGAACGCCTCGAGTCCGTCCATCTTCTCGGAGACGCCCACGAACTTGATGGGCTTGCCTGTCACCGACTTCACGGACAGCGCCGCGCCGCCCCGGGCGTCGCCGTCGAGCTTGGAGACGATGACACCGTCGAAATCCACACGCTCGGCGAAGGCTGTCGCGGCGGTCACGGCGTCCTGGCCGGTCATGGCGTCGACGACCATGAGGACCTGGTCCGGCTTGACTGCGGCCTTGATGCGCGCGGCCTCGTCCATCATCGCCTCGTCGATGTGGAGTCGGCCCGCGGTGTCGACGATGACGACGTCGCGCATGTCGGCGATCGCTGCCTTGACGCCGGCAGCCGCGATGACCACCGGGTCGGAACCTTCGCCCCGGTACACCGGGATGTCGAGCTCGCGACCGAGCGTCTCGAGCTGATCGATGGCGGCGGGCCTGTAGACATCGCACGCGACGAGCATGGGCCGCCTCCCCTGCTTGCGCAGGAGGTTGGCGAGCTTGGCGGCGGCAGTCGTCTTGCCCGAGCCCTGGAGGCCGACGAGCATGACGACGTTCGGGATCCGCCCGGAGAACGCGAGTCGGGACTCCGTGCCGCCCATGAGCGTGGTCAGCTCGTCGAGGACGATCTTCACGACCTGCTGACCGGGTGTGAGGCTCTTCATGACGTCCGCGCCCACGGAACGCTCCCGCACGCGGGCGACGAAGGCCTTGACGACGGCGAAGTTGACGTCGGCCTCCAGAAGCGCCAGGCGCACTTCGCGCATCGCTGCGTCGACGTCGGCCTCGGACAGCTTGCCGCGGCCGGTCAGCTTGGCGAAGACGCCTTGGAGGCGGTCGCTGAGGTTCTCGAACATGGGAACGCCCTTCGTTACGATGAGGCGCGCGCCGCGCGCCGGGAGGGTCAGTCGAGGCCCGATGGTACCACGCGCATGCGGCCTATCGGAGCGAAGATGGCGGCCACCCGTCCGTGCGCCGCGGTGAGCGGGAGCGGACCGATGTAGCGGCTGTCCAAAGACACAGGGCGGTTGTCGCCCATCACGAAGACGCTGCCGGCAGGGACGGTCTGCACGACGATGTGCGGCGTGTCGAACTGCACGACACCGGCGTGTGGGGTGGCCTCGGGCTTCCCGTTGACGGCGACCCTGTCTCCGAAGACCTCGACGGTGTCACCCGCGAGTGCCACGACGCGCTTGACGATCTCGGTCGGGGTCCCATGCTCGTCGATGACGAAGACGACGATGTCGCCGTGACGCGGCGCCGAGTAGCCTTTGGTGAGCAGCAGCCGGTCGCCATCCAGCAGCGTGGGAACCATCGAGTCCCCTTGGACCTGCGAGACGTCGAAGAATACGTAGAACACCACGATGACGGTGAGCAGGACGATGAGCAGCGGCACGAGCAGGTTGCGCGCCAGCCGGTCTCCCCTACCGGCCCACACCGGGTCGCCCTTGTCGTGGACGCTCGGAGCACCGATGAATCGAACCGGGGCCACTGCCCACTACCCTCTGCCGACGAGGGCCCGCGCGAACTCGGCCGGCTCGAAGGGCAGCAGGTCCTCGACGGCCTCGCCGACGCCGAGCCGCAGGATCGGCAGGCCCAGGTCGCGGGATATCGCGACGGCGATCCCACCCTTGGCCGTCCCGTCGAGCTTAGTGAGTACGATGCCGTCGAGTCCGAGGGCGTCGTGGAACTGGCGCGCCTGGACGAGCCCGTTCTGCCCGGTGGTGGCGTCGATGACGAGCACGCTGCGGACCGGGAAGGTGCTCTGAGCCATAGCGACTCGTTGGACCTTGCGCAGCTCCTCCATCAGGTCCTTGGACGTGTGGAGGCGCCCCGCCGTGTCGACGAGCACCATGTCGGACCCTGCGCGTCGCGCTTCAGCCAGGGCGTCGAAGACCACGGACGCCGGATCGCTTCCGCGGTCGCGCTCCACGAGCGGCACGCGTGCGCGCTCCGCCCACACCCGCAGCTGCTCGATGGCGGCGGCGCGGAACGTGTCGGCGCTGGCGAGCAGAACCTTGCGCCCGGCTACCGAAGCGGCCGCTGCGATCTTGCCCACCGAGGTGGTCTTGCCTGTGCCGTTGACTCCGACGAAGAGCACCGTGACAGGGTCCTCGGCAAGTGGGTCCACCTCGGCGACGGACATCCGATCCGCGATCGCGCCGACGAGGCGGTCGATGACCGCGGTCGCATCGGGCAGCGCTTCTCGCCGCGCTGCGGTGCGCAGGTCGTCGACGATGTCGGCCGCGGCGCCGGCGCCCATGTCGGCCATGATGAGGGTCTCTTCCAGGCCGTCCCAGAAGGCGTCGTCGACCTCGGGGCCCCGACGAAGCAGGACGTTGATGCCCTCGCCGAGCTTCTCGCGCGTGCGGCCGATACCGCCGGAGAGCCTATCCAGCCACGACGGGCTCATCGCCTGTCCCTCCAGGTGCGTTCGTACGGTCGAGGCGCTGGCTGACCACCTTGCTGACCCCGTCAGCGTGCATGGACACGCCGTAGAGGACATCGGCCATCTCCATGGTGCGTCGCTGGTGGGTGACCACGATGAACTGCGTGTGCTTCCTCAGGCTGTCGACGAACGCGACGAACCTGCGGAGGTTGGAGTCGTCGAGAGCGGCCTCGACCTCGTCGAGTATGTAGAACGGACACGGCCTCGTGTGGTAGAGGGCGAAGAGCAACGCGAGCGCGGTCAGGGACTTCTCCCCGCCCGACATGAGCGTCATCTTCTGCAGCTTCTTGCCGATCGGCTGCGCGACCACCTCGATGCCCGTCTCCTCCGGCGTGTCCGGGTCGGTCATCTTCAGCTCTGCGTGGCCGCCGGGGAACAGCACCTGGAACACGTTCTGGAAGTGCGTGTTGACCTGCTCGAACGTCTCGAGGAACCGCTCGTGCATCTTGCGGTCGATGGCGCGTACCACCTTGGCGAGCGCCAGCTTGGACGCACGAAGGTCCTCGATCTGGGAGTCGAGGAAGGCCCGTCGCTGTTGCAGCGAGGCGAACTCCTCGACAGCCACGGGATTCACGGGCCCGAGGTTCGCGATCTGCTTGCGAACGCGGTGCAGCCGGTCGGTGGTCTTGACGCGGTCCTCGACGTCGGGCATCTCCAAGGCGCGCTCGATAGGCGTGTCGAAGTCGTCCACGATGCGGCTGACCGCGGCGGTGACCTGGACTTCGAGCTGTCCCTTCTCAACGCGGATGCCGCTCATGACCTCACCGAGCGCGTCGATGGCGGCCTGAGCGTCCCTCACGGCTTCCCGAGCGCCGTGGATGGCGTCGCGTAGGGACTCGGAGTCCGCCTGCTCGAAGCGGGCGCGATCCTTGAGCATCAGCGCCCAGTGCTCCGCCCGCTGAAGGAGGGCTGAGTACAGGTCGTGGACCGGCTGGATCCGCTCGCGCAGCAGCTCGTAGCCCTGCTCGGCCATGACGGACTGCTCCAGTGTGACTGCGATCTCGGCCAGGTCGGCCGTCACGGCGGAGAACTGTCGCTTCAGGTGGACCTCGCGCTCGGACACGGTCGCGATGTCGACCTGGCATGCGGCGAGGCGATTGGATATCGCGGCCTCCTCGCGGAACTTGTTGTCGCGTTCCTCGCGCCGGGTGACGGCCTCGTCCTCGAGGCGCTCCGACTCGGCCTCGCGCTCCGCGATGCGCGCGGCGAAGTCGGCCTGGGACGGCCGGTCCTTGGCCGTCCGGTCCGCGATCGCGGCCTGCCTGGCGGCGACAGTCCCCGTCTCATGCTCCAGGTCGGTCAGGCTCTGCTCGAGACGGCGGACGTCCTCGCGAAGCGAGTCGGTCTCACCGGTGTGGGCGGCGAGCCGCTGCCCCAGCTCCAAATGGTCCTGCTGGGCGGCAGCGAGCGCGTCCTCGGCCTCGGCGACGGCGGCCTCGGCGTCACCCATCCGGGCACTCGCGGCCTGCTCCTCGTCCTTCAGTTCGTTGATCCGGCGCTTGCGCGTCAACACCGAGGACGAAGGGTCCAGCGCCGGTCCGACCACTACCTTGCCCGACGGATAGACCATGTGGCCCTCGCCTGTGGTGTAGCGCACGCCGGGGCTGCGTCGCGACGCATCGAGCGCCTCGTCGAGGGTCGGAACGTACCAGACATCGCCAATGAGGGACTCGAGCGCGGGACGGACCGTGTCATCGCACGTGATGCGGTCGAGGACCCGGATGCCCGCATAGCTGCCGGAAGGCGCGGTCGGCGGAGTGACGTCCACTCCCATGATGGAGATGTCGCCGGCCGCGTGGTCGGCGAGCAGCGTCAGGACACCCTCGATGGACGCCCGGTCCTTCATGAGTACGCAGAACAGGTCCGACCCCAGCGCCCGCTCGACCGCCTTCTCGTAGTCGGGGGCGACGGTGATCGCATCCGTGACCGGGCCGATCAGTCCCGGGATGCTCTGCTCGGATGACAGCACCCAGGCGAGCGCTGGCGTCGCACTCTCGAAGGCACGGTCGACCTCTTCCAAGCCGCGTACCTCCCCGCGCGCCGAGTTCAGCCCGTCGCGCAGTTCGTCGAGCTCGTGGCGGCGCGATTCCAGCACACGCACTCGTCTGTCCACGTCGGACTCCGCGAGCGCGATCTCCTTGATAGTGTGGGCGCGGGCGCTTTCAAGCTGCTCGAATCGCTGGCGGCGCGCGGCGAGCGTTCCCGCGAGGGTGCCGCGCTGTCCGCGCAGCGCTTCGGCCCGCTCGGCCAGAAGCTCCTGCTCCAGCTTGAACGCCGCAAGAGACTGCTCGACCGACGCCAGTTCCGAGCGGGTGTCGTCGATCTCCTTGCGTGCGCGGCGGATCTCGCCGTTGACACGGGTCAGGGTCTCCTCGGCAGCCAGGCGGTCCTTGCGCGACCCCTCCGCCTCGCGCCGCAACTCGCCGAGGCGCGCGTAGTGAGCCTTGAGCAGCGCGTCGGACTCGACGCGCTGCTCGGTGAGCGCGCGAAGCTCCTCTTCGCGCTTGACCCGCCGGGCGTCGGAGTTGTGCACCTTGGCGCGCAGCTCCGACAGGCGCTCGATGAGGTTCTTGCCCTTCTCCTCGAGCAGCAGGAGTCCCGAGTTGAGGCGCTCCAGGACGGCCTGAAGGCGACGGCGCTGCTCGCCAAGGTCGCCCACGAACAGCCCCTTCTCCTCGAGAAGGGCCTGGAACTTCGCCAGGTCGCGCTCCTTCTCCTCCAGACGGTAGCGGGCGAGCTCGATCTCGGCGTCCTGCTCGCGCTCGCGCTTGTCGGTCTCCTCCCAGCGGACACGCAGCGAACGCACGTCGTCGATGGCAAGACCGATCTCGGCCAAGCGCAGCTCCTCCGCGAGGGCCTCATACTCCTGAGCCTTGTTGGCCTGGCGTTGCAGCGGTCGCAGCTGCCGATCCACCTCGCCCAGGATGTCCCGTGCTCGCTCGAGGTGCGTCTCCATCGCGCCGAGCTTGCGCAGGGCGCGCTCCTTGCGCTTCTTGTGCTTGAGGACGCCGGCGGCCTCTTCGATGAGCGCCCGACGGTCTTCCGGCCTCGAGTTGAGGATCTCGTCGAGACGGCCCTGGCTGATGATCGAATGGGTGTCGCGGCCGAGGCCAGAGTCGTGCAGCAGGTCGTGCACATCCATCAAGCGGCACGGCGAGTCGTTGATGAGGTACTCGCTCTCGCCGTTGCGGTACATGCGGCGCGTGATCTTGACCTCGGAGAACTCGAGCGGCAGCGCACCGTCACCGTTGTCGAGGACCAGGTCGACCTCGGCCACGCCGACCGGCTGCCGGGCCGAAGAGCCCGCGAAGATCACGTCCTCCATGGAGTTGCCGCGCAGCGTCTTGGCGGACTGCTCGCCGAGGACCCAGAGGACGGCATCGGAGATGTTGGACTTGCCGGACCCGTTCGGACCGACGATGACCGTCACCCCGGGCTCGAGCTGCATGTGTATACGGTCCGCGAAGGACTTGAACCCCTTTGCGGTGAGCGACTTGAGGTGCAACGCGGGCCTTTCGGTGCGGGTGTCTGGTGTCGGTGCGCCACCCCTCGCAGCGCGCGGACAATGCTATCACAGCCATGCGCCGGCCAAGGGTGTCCCCCGCCTGCCGGGACGTCGTCAGTCGGTGGGCCGGAGCCTCTCCAGCGCGTCTCTAGCTGCGTCCTTCTCGGCCGCCTGCTTCGAGAGACCGTCGCCGGTGCCTGCGACGTCGTCCGCCACCTCGACCTCAGCCGTGAACCGCCGGTCGTGATCGGGTCCGGACTGGGCAGTGATGCGATAGACGGGCAAGCCCCGCCCGGCGGCTTGGGTGGCTTGCTGCAGGAGCGTCTTGGGGTCGTCGCCCGCGGTCTCAAGAGCATCGGCGCCGAGCAGGTCTCCCAGGTGCCCGACGGCGAACGCGCGGGCACTCTCGAGACCCTGGTCCAGGTAGATGGCTCCGACGAGGGCCTCGAAGGCCGCCTCGAGCACGCTCGCGCGCTCGCGGTCGCCGGATCTGTCGGCGCCCCTGCCCATCGCAAGGGCGGCGCCGAGTTCCATCTCCGCGGCTGCCGCGGCCAGCGCGCGGCCCCGTACGGCAGCTACCTTCATGCGCGTCAGGTCGCCCTCGGCGGCGTCACCGTGCAGGCGGAAGAGTCGTTCGGCCACGACGAGCCCGAGCACGCTGTCGCCGAGGAACTCCAGGCGCTCGTAGTCCGCGCCGCCGGACTCCCGCGCGTACGAAGGGTGCGTGAGGGCGAGCTCGAGCAGACAGGGGTCTGCGAACGTCAGACCGGTGCGGGCGGCGAACTCGAGCGCGGCGGCGTGCGGCGCGTCCATGACGTCTACCGCGCACGTGCCAGGACGATGGTGGCGTTGTGGCCGCCGAAGCCGAACGAGTTCGACATCACGATGTCCGGGTCCGTCTTGCGCGCTACGCCTGCCACGTAGTCCAGGTCGCACGCCGGGTCGGGGTCCGTGAGGTTGATGGTCGGCGGCAGGATGCCGGTCTCGAGCGCCCGCACGCACGCGACCGCCTCGATCGCGGCCGCGCCACCGAGAAGGTGACCGGTCATCGACTTGGTCGATGACACGGGCGGCGCGTCGGCGGCGAAGACCTCCTTGATGGCGCCGGTCTCCGCCGCATCGCCGAGCTGGGTGGAGGTGCCGTGCGCGTTGATGTAGCCCACATCCGCGGGCGACACGCCGGCCTGCTCCATCGCGAGGCGCAGGGCGCGCTTGGCGCCGGCGCCCTCGGGATGCGGTGCGGTGATGTGGTAGGCGTCCGCGGTCGCCCCGTAGCCGACGACCTCGGCGCGTATGGTCGCTCCGCGAGCGACGGCGTGGTCCCAGTCCTCGAGTACGAGGACCGCTCCCCCTTCACCCATGACGAACCCGTCCCTTCCGACGTCGAACGGGCGCGATGCGCCGGCCGGATCTTCATTTCGTGTGGACAGGGCGCGGGCCGCGCAGAAGCCGGCGAGCCCGAGCGGCGTGATGCCGGCGTCGAAGCCGCCCGCCACCACAACGTCGGCCGTTCCGCGCCGGATCACCTCGAAGGCTTCGCCGATGGCGTGGTTGCCGGTGGCGCACGCGGAGACTGGCGCGTAGTTGATCCCGCGTAGGCCGTACCGGATGGAGATGTGCCCGGCCGCCAGGTCGACGATCATGCCGGGCACGAGCGTCGGGCTGATGCGCGACGGGCCGCGCTCGTGGAGCACGCGTACCTGCTCCTCCATGAGGCCCAGTCCGCCGATACCGGAGCCGACGATCACGCCGTACCGATCGGCCTCCGTCGGATCGACCTCGCTCAGACCGGCGTCGGCCATGGCCTCGGCAGCCGCGACGACGGCGAACTGCTGGAAGCGCGACATGCGTCGCACGTCCTTGGTGTCCAGCACAGGGCTCGGGTCGAAGTCGTCGATGTAGCCGCCGAAGTGCACGGCGTAGTCGGTCGTGTCGAAAGCCGTAAGGGTCCGGACGCCGGATCGCCCGGCGACCATGGCGTCCCAGGCGACGTCCACGCCGACGCCGACCGGGCAGACGATGCCCATCCCCGTGATCGCGACGCGCCTCATGCCATGGCTCCTTCGCTCGCGAGACACCACTCCGCGACCAGCCGCTGCATCAGGTCGCGGACGTGCGGGATGTCGTGCACCCTCGCGACGCCTCCGCCGGTGAACACGAGGCCGTCGTCGACGTCCCCGCCCTGCGCCCTGACGAGCTTGTCCATGATGCAGAACTGCTTGCCGCACTTCTTGAGGCACACGATGCATCCCTGGATCCTGGGCTCTGTGCCTTCCTCGAGACGCAGGGTCAGCGGGTTGCGGAGCGCGCGCCCGGGCAGGCCGACCGGGCTGTTGACGATGACGATGTCGTCGTCGGTGGCATCGAGGTACATCTGCTTGAACTCGCGTGGCGCGGAGGACTCGATGGTCGCGGCGAACCGGGTCCCCATCTGGACCCCCGCGGCGCCCATCGACATCACCTCGAAGATGTCTGAGCCTTCGACGATGTTGCCGGCGGCGATCACCGGGATCGACACGGTGTCCAGGATCCGCGGGAGCAGCTGCCGCACAGGCTCGTCGGTGCCGAGGTGCCCGCCGGCGTCGGCGCCCTCCACGATGACCGCCGCCGCGCCGAAGTGCTCCGATAGCCTCGCCACGCGCTCGCTGCCGACGATCGGGATCATCGGGACGCCGGCCTCGCGTGTCCAGTCGAACACGTCGCGCGAGAAGCCGGCCCCGGAGATGACGAGATCGATGCCTTCGGCTATGGCGGTCTTGACCAGGTCTGCGAAATTGCGCACCGCCACCATGATGTTGACGCCGATGACACCGTCGGTCGCGGCCTTGGCCGCGCGGATCTCGCTCGCCAGCTCTTCGCACGTCAGTCCCGACCCGGCGATGACGCCGATACCGCCGGCCTCGGCGACCGCCGCCGCAAGCGGCGCCAAAGAGATGCGCACCGCCATGCCGCCTTGGATGATGGGCAGCCGGGAGGTGACGTTCCCTATCGTTAGCGTGGGCATGTCCACTTCGTCGTAGTCCCGTCGTCAAATGGACGATTCAAGTACGGGCCGCGCGCCCGCACGCGCCGAACTCGGCCGGCGGGCGCGGCGGCCCGGTATGCGCGTTCTCGCCAGCGAACGTCGCGCGAAACACGTCGCTAGACGTTCTCGGAGATGAAGGAAACGGCATCGCCGACCGTCTTTATCTTCTCTGCCTGCTCGTCCGGGATCGAGACACCGAACTGCTCCTCGAGCGCCATGACCAGCTCGACGATGTCGAGCGAGTCCGCACCCAGGTCGTCGACGAACGACGCGTCCTCGGTGATGTCGTCCTCCTCCACCGAGAGCTGGTCGACGATGACTTCCTTCACCTTGTCGAAGATCTCATCGTGATCCATGGTTTCGTGAACACCTCCTCCCTCCCGCGTGCGTGCGGGCCGCCCTACTCGTGATGCTGCGTGCAGTCTATGCGAACGTCATGCCCCCGTCGACGGCAAGTACGGTACCGGTGACGTACCCGGCGTCGTCTGAGGCCAAGAAGACCACCGCGGACGCGACGTCCGCGGGTGAGCCGAAGCGCTTGAGGGCGATCTGCGCGGCGGTGGCCGCGCGAATCTCCCCGCTGAGAGACGCGGTCATGTCCGTCTCGATGAACCCCGGTGCGACGGCGTTGCACCGCACGCCGCGCGGAGCGAGCTCTCTGGCGACGCTCTTGGTCAGGCCTATCACCCCCGCTTTCGCCGCCGAGTAGTTCACCTGCCCGGCGTTGCCGGTGATGCCGACGACCGACGTGAGGTTGACGATGGAGCCGCTGCGCGCCTTCATCATCACCTTGCCGGCCGCTCGGGTCATGGAGAAGACACCGGTCAGGTCGGTGCGTATCACGGCGTCCCAGTCCTCGTCGGACATGCGGACGAGAAGGCCGTCGCGGGTGATGCCGGCGTTGTTGACGAGGATGTCCAAGCCGCCGAGCTCCGTGACCGTGCGCCCGACGAGCGCGGCGCATGCGGCCGGGTCGGACACGTCGGCCTGCATCGCGATCGCGCGGCCACCGAGTGCCTCGATCCCCGCGACCACTGCCATGGCCGCAGCCTCGCTGCCTGCGTAGTTGACGGCGACTGCCGCGCCTTCGGACGCGAGACGGCCCGCGATCGCGGCGCCGATCCCGCGTGACGCGCCGGTGACGAGCGCAACCTTGCCCTCGAGCCTGCCCATTTCTCTACACGACCTCCTCGAGAACGGCGTCCAGCCCGCGCTCCTCGACGGATATGGCGTCCAGCCCGACCACTCGACGGGCAAGGCCCTTCAGTACAGCGCCGGGGCCGCACTCCACGAGCGTGTCGATGCCCATCTCGCGAAGCGAGAGCATGGTCTCGGTCCATCGGACGGGCGACGTGATCTGTCCCTTGAGGCGTTCCTTGATCACCACGGCGTCGATCGTCGGCGTGGGGTCGGTGTTCTGGAGCACTGGGAGCGCGGCGTCCACGAATATCGCGGCGTCCACGAGTTCGTTGAAGGAATCCGCCGCAGGCCCCATGAGCGGGGTGTGGAACGGCCCGGCGACCACGAGTGGAACGACTTTGCGCGCGCCGGCCTCGGTCAGCAGCCGGTGTGCGGCGTCCAGACCCTCGTGCGTGCCGGAAAGGACGACCTGCCCGGGGGCGTTGTCGTTGGCCACCCACACGCCCGAGATGCCCGCCACGAGGTCGGAGACGGTCGCGCCGTCCATGCCGAGGACCGCGGCCATGCCGCCGGGTGTCGCGAGGGCGCGGGCGGCCATGAGGTGAGAGCGCTCCACCACGAGCTCCAGCCCGGCTTCGACCGAGAACACGCCGGCGATCGCTAGAGCGGCGAACTCGCCCAGTGAGTGACCGGCGACCGCGAGCGGCTGCACACCCGTCTCGATCACGGCAGAACCCCACGCCCAGTCGGTCAGGTACAACAGAGGCTGCGCGGCGCGCGTGTCCGAGAGCTGCTCCGGCGTGCCGTCCGATGCTATGCGGCGCAGGTCCAGGTCGGACAGGGCCTCGGCGGCGTCCAACAGCCGCTCGATCGCCTCGTGGCGCGGCAGGGCGTCGAGCATCCCGTGACGCTGGGAGCCCTGCCCGGGGAACACGAGTGCACTTCGGCGAGCCATGGTCGCTTCCCTACTCGACGAAGCGCGAGAGCGAGGCGATGACCGCCTCGGCGCCGGATACGAGTTCGGACACGATCTCCGCGGCGGGGCGGATGTCCGTGACCATGGCTGCGCACTGCCCGGCCATGAGCGAGCCATGCTCGATGTCGCCCTCGCGCATGCACAGCGCCAGCTTGCCGGCGCCCAGGATCTCGATCTCCTCCGGCTTGTTGGCGCGGTCCAGCTCCTGGATCTGCTTCGCGAGCTTGTTCTTGAGCACGCGCACGGGGTGGCCGGTCGACATGCCCGTGACCACGGTGTCGCGGTCCTTCGCCTTGATGACACGCTCCTTGACGGAGTCGTGGATGGTGCACTCGGTGGCGCACATGAACCGCGTGCCGACCTGCACGCCCTCCGCGCCGAGCGCGAGCGCCGCGGCGACACCACGGCCGTCAGCGATGCCGCCCGCGGCAATGACGGGGATCTGCAGCGCATCGACGAGCTGCGGGACGAGCACCATGGTCGTGAGTTCTCCGATGTGGCCTCCCGCCTCCATGCCCTCCCCGATGATCGCATCGGCGCCGATGGACTCCATGCGCTTGGCCAGTGCGATCGAGGGCGCGATCGGCAACACCTTGATGCCGGCCCCCTTGAGCGCGGCCATGTACTTGCCAGGGTTTCCCGCGCCGGTCGTGACCATGGCGGGCCGCTCCTCGAGGACCATCGTCACGATATCGTCGATGTGCGGGGTCAGCAGCATGAGGTTGACGCCGAAAGGCCGGTCCGTGGCGGACTTCGCCCGACGGATCTGTTCGCGGAGCAGGTCGGTGGGCATGTGTCCCGCCCCGATGACGCCGATGCCGCCGGCGTTCGAGACCGCCGCGACCAGCTCCCAGGTGGCTGTCCACGCCATGCCGCCTTGGATGATGGGATGCTCGATGCCGAGCAGTGTCGTCAGCCTTGTACGAAGGGCCATGAGCTTACACGTCCTCCTTCTTGGTCCACCGTACTATCGCGGCGCCCCACGTGACGCCCGCGCCGAACCCGACCAGCGCGAGCGTCTGTCCGGGCCGAAGTCGCCCGCCAGTATACAGGGCGTCGATGGCCAGCGGTATCGACGCCGCGGACGTGTTCCCGGTGTCACGGATGGTCGAAACGACGTGGTCGTGCGGGATGCCGAGCCGCTCCGCGATCGTGTCGATGATGCGCTGGTTGGCCTGATGCGGAACGAGCCAGTCGATGTCCTCGACCGTGAGGTGCGACTCACGGAGGGCCTGCCTGGTGACCTGTGGGATGCGCCGCACGGCGAACTTGAAGATCTCGGTGCCGTTCATGACGACGAACTGCTCGTGCGCTGCCAGGCGCTCGGGCGTGCAGGGCGCCGCAGAGCCGCCCGCCGGGATCTTGAGCATCTCGACGCCGGTCCCATCGGCGCCGAGATGCACGCCGAGCACGCCGGGTTCCTTGGAGGCGCGGAGCAGGACCGCGCCCGCGCCGTCGCCGAACAGCACGCAGGTTGATCGGTCGGTGAAGTCGATGATGCTCGACAGCGTGTCGGCCCCGATCACGAGCACTTTCCGGCAGCGCCCGCTCTCGATGGCGCTCGCGCCGAGTTGCAGCGCGTAGATGAAGCCGGTGCAAGCGGCGTTGACGTCCATCGCGGGGCACGAGAGGCCCATCTTGGCCTGCGCGAGGGCGGCGGCGGAGGGCATCGGCATGTCCGGGGTCGACGTGGCGACGATCAGGAGGTCGACCTTTCCGGGGTCGACGCCCGCGTCTGCGAGCGCGCGAGCCCCGGCCTCGGCGGCCATGTCGGAGGTCGCCTCCCCCTCCGCGACGATGCGACGCTCGGCGATGCCCGTGCGGGACAGGATCCACTCGTCGGAAGTGTCGACCATGCACGCGAGGTCGGCGTTCGTAAGGCGGCGTTCCGGGAGGTAGGAACCGACGCCGATGATGGCGGCATGACTCATCGTCTTCGCGGGACTCCTCGTGGCGGTCGGCGATAGAAGTGCATCATGGTACACGAATCTCCCCTGCTGCGGGATACGGCCGGGTCAGGCCTCTGGTGTCTCGGATGCGGGCTCCACGACAGCCAGCGACGCGGCGACCCGCGCGACGACGTCCTGACGCACCGCCTGCGCGCCGACCCGCAGGGCCGAAGCCACGGCGCGGGGGCCGGACGAGCCGTGTCCGATCATGACGAGGCCCTTGAGTCCGAGCAGCGGCGCGGCTCCGAGCTCGTCCGGATCCAGGCGCTCCTTGAGTCCCTCGAGCGCCGGCCTGAGCACCGCGGCGGCCACCTTGGCGGCCGCCGAAGAGGTCATCGCGTCGCGCACCTGACCCAGAAGACTCTTCGATAGGCCCTCCATGAGCTTGAGCGCCACGTTGCCGGTGAAGCCGTCGGTGACGATCACGTCCGCAGCGCCGGTGGGGATGTCGCGGCCCTCCACGTTTCCGATGAAGCCAGGGACGGTCGCGGCCATCAGCGCGTGCGCCTCCTGCGCCAGCAGCGAGCCCTTGGTGGCCTCCTCACCGATGTTGAGGAGGGCGACCCGCGGTTCCGCGATGCCCATCGCGGCCTGCGCATAGGCGCGGCCCATATGCGCGAACTGGGCGAGGTGCTCCGCCCTGCAGTCCGCGTTCGCTCCGACGTCGAGCATGACGCAAGGGTCACCGGTCGTGGGCAGAGCAGTGCCGATGGCGGGCCGCATGACTCCGGGCAAACGGCCGGTGACCAACACACCGGCGGCCATCATCGCTCCTGTGTTGCCGGCGGAGAAGAACGCGTCCGCTTCGCCGTCGCGGACCAGGCGGCACCCGACGACGATGGAAGACTCCTTCTTGGCCCGTACCGCGCTGGCGCCGTGCTCCTGCATGCCGATGGTGTCATCAGCCACGACCCCCTCCGCACGCGGATGCTGCGCGGCGAAGGCGTTCACGACGGAATCGGGCCCGACGAGGAGCACGGTCAGGTCCACGTCCGCGGCGAGCGCCGCGGTCACGCCTTCAAGGACAGCTTCGGGTGCGAAGTCCCCGCCGACGGCGTCCACGGCTATGCGGGTCGGGCGGTGCTGCACGTCTTGACGGTCCTTCCGCGAGAGGTTGCAACGTCGTGCGAGCGGCGGTGTGTCCGAGACGCCACTACAGGTCGAATGCCTCCAGCAGGTCGTCGACCGCCACGCCGGCTACGAACATCTCGCGCATTCTATCAGCCTTGCCGGGGCCGTGGAGGCGCACCTGGCCCATGATGCCCTCGAGCTTCTCCACTGCCGTCAGTGTGTCCATGTCCACAAGCACCATCGGCACGCCGAGCTGATCCGCGCGCGCTAGGACGAGCGATGATGGCGGCATGTTGCCCGTGAGGACGATAGCCGAGGTCGAGGTCTCCAGCGCCGCGAGCTGCACGTCGGCGCGGTCGCCGCCGGTGATGACCGCTTTGCGCGCCTTGCGGCGGAAGAACCGGAGCGCCTTCTCCTGTCCCATCGCGCCGATCATGAAGGACTCCACCGGCTCGTCGAGCCGGTCCTCGGCGCATAGGACCGTGCCGCCGAGTTCGTCGACGAGCTCCGAGACGGTTATGGACGCCAGGGTCGGGTCGTCAGCGATCATGCCGAAGTATGGGATGCCCCGGCCACGGTAGAACGGCACCAGATGCTCGATGATCGCCGCTGACCGGGACTCGTGGATGCGGTTGAGCACGACGCCGCCCAGGCGCGTACCGAGGCAGTCGGCGGCACCGAGGACCGCGTCCGGGAGCTCGAGGTGTTCAGGGTTGTCCACCAGCAGGACACGCCCATCCAGCAGGTCGGCGACCGCGCACAGCTGCACGCCCGCGGCCATCCCCTGGTAGACGTCGGACGGACCTTCGACGACCATGACGTCTTGGCCCTTCGAGACGGTCGCGAACGCGTCGGCAACGCGCTCGGAGGGAGACGGTTCCCGACCAAGAAGCACGTCCTCGACGAACCGCTCGCTGCGCACGATCGCGCACACCGAGCCCATCGGCCCCGGCTTGGGCAGTGTCGTGTTGACGTAGTAGGCGTCGCGGTCGGTGAGGACGTTGCCGTCGCGGAAGGGCATCGTGCCGTACGGCTTGAAGTAGCCGGCGCCCACCCCACGCTCGCGCAGCTCCCCGAGCAGGGCGACGCATATGCCGGTCTTGCCGGCATATGGCTTGGTCGATGCGACGATGATGGTGCGCATTGCGCTCATCCTCCGATGCCGATGCGGATGTCCACGGCGAGGGCTCCTCCGCCGCGGTCCATGACCATGAGCGGATTGATGTCCAGCTCGAGTATGTCGTCGAAGTCGCTCGCGAGGGCCGAGACCTTCACTATGACGTCCACGATCGCGTCTATGTCCGCCGGCTTCTGGCCGCGGGCGCCGCGAAGGAGGCCAAAGGCCTTGACCTCGGTGACCATCGCGCGGGCTTCCTCAGGCGAGACCGGGCACATGCGGAACGTGACGTCCTTCATGACCTCGACGTAGATGCCGCCAAGTCCGAACATCACGAGCGGACCGAACGTGGGATCGCGGTTGATCCCCACGATGACCTCACGTCCCGCAGGGATCATCTGCTGGACCGTGACTCCCCAGATGACCGCGTCCGGCATGCGGCTCTGTGCGCTGTCGACGAGCTCCGCGTACGCGCGGCTCACCATGTCGAGGTCGGTCACGCCGAGACGGATGCCGCCGAGGTCGGACTTGTGCAGGATGTCCGGACTCGCGATCTTCATCGCGACCGGGAAGCCGATGCGCGCGGCCAACAGGCGCGCCTCCTTGACGTCTCGGGCCAGCCCGCCCTTGGGTATGGCGATGCCGTAAGCGGAGGCGACGGCCGCGGCGCGCTCCTCCGCGATCGTCATGCGCCGAGCCCCCAGAGCCTCGTCGATCACGGCGCGGACCGCATCCCGGTCGGCGTCGACTTCAGCCGCCTGAGGCTGCGGAGCCGCCAGATGGGCCCGGTACCGCTCCATGGCGGCGAGCGTGCCGACAGCGCGCTCTGGGAACTCGTAGGAGGGTACGCCTGCGGCAGTGAGAGCCGCGCGGCCCTCGGCTACGGCGCGCTGTCCCATGAAGCAGCCGAACATGGGAAGCCCGGATTCCTTCGCGACGGCGGCAACAGCCTCCGCCGTCTCCTTTGGCTGCGTGGGCGCCTGCGGCGTCAGGATGACGAGCAGGGAGCGAACGTTCGGGTCGGCGGCCAGTATCCGCGCCGCCGCCGCGTAGCGTTCCGCCTTGGCGTCCCCCAGAACGTCGACCGGGTTGTAGACCGCCGCCGCGTCGGGGAGCGCGGCTCGCAGTGCCTCGCTCGTCTCTCTCTCGAGGCTCGCCAGACCTACGCCGAGCGCCTCGCAGGCGTCCGTGGCCATGATGGCCGGCCCACCGGCGTTCGTGAGTATGGCCACACCGGGACCCGCCGGCAGCGGTTGCCTAGAGAAGCCTTCCGCGAAATCGAAGAGATCCTGCACCGTGTCGGCGCGGATGATCCCCGCCTTGCGGAATGCCGCCTCGTAGGCGGTCTGGGAGCCGGCGAGGGAGCCGGTGTGCGACGAAACCGCTCGAGCTCCAGCGTCGGAGCTGCCCGCCTTGAGCACGATGAGGGGCTTGGTCGCCACGAGTGTGCTCGCGACGTCGACGAACCGTCTTCCGTCCGCGATCGACTCCAGGTAGGCGACGACCACGCGGGTGTCGGGATCGTCGGTCCACGCCTGGAGCAGGTCGCTCTCGTCGAGATCCGCCTTGTTCCCGAGCGAGACGAAGGATGACAGCCCTATGCCGACGCCGGACGCCCAGTCCAGGATGGCGGTGCCCAGCGCGCCGGACTGCGACATGAATGCGATGCCGCCGGCAGGAGGCACGGTGCTGGAGAACGATGCGTTGAGCTTGGAGCGCATGGAGATCAGGCCGAGGCAGTTGGGGCCCAGCAGTCTGACGCCGCGCTCCGCGGCGGCCGCGACCATCGCGCGCTCCTTCGCGGCACCGGCGGGCCCCGTCTCCTTGAAGCCGGCTGAGATGACGATCGCGGCTCCGACCCCGAGGTCGCCGAGGGCTTCGATCTCCTCGAGACACGCGTCGGCGGGGACGGCGATGACCGCCAAGTCTGGTACCGACGGAAGCTCTGCGACATCGTGATAGCAGCGTTTGCCGGCGATCTCGTCCGCGCGGGGATTGATCGGGTAGACGGCGCCGGTGAAGCCGCCGGACAGCAGGTTGTCGAAGACGGCACGGCCCACGCCGCCCGGCTCGCGCCCGACGCCGATGACCGCTACGCTCGCGGGGTCGAAGAACCCCTGCAGCGACAAGAAGTGAGCCTCCCTGAGCATCCGCTCCGGCCGCGATGTCGCGCCCGGACCCCGTAGAAGCGGCGGTGTCCGTCCGCATGATGCGGGCGGACACCGCCGGTCACTCCAGAATGGGTCGCCGCGGACCTAGTCGGTGTCGACGACTTCCTTGCCCTTGTAGTACCCACACGAGGGGCAGACGTGGTGGGGCAGCTTGGGCTGGTGGCACTGCGGGCACTCGGACTGAGCCGGGTTCACCAGTGCATGGTGGGCTCGGCGCATGCGGACCACGGCGCGGCCGGTCTTCCTCTTGGGGACGGGCATGGTTCCTTCTCGCTCCTCAGTCGGCGCCGATGCGCCCCCTCAAAGGGGCTGACGACGGTGCGGTTCGTACGTCGTTTGGTGTCACGGCCGCTGGTAGGCGGCACGGTGCCGAATCATAGCACACGGCCACGAGCGAGTGCTACGAGCCGCCGTGCCTCATCTCGTCTCCGGGCAACAGCTCCTTCAACGCGGCGAAAGGCGACTTGCCCGCCACCGTCTCGCAGGAGCACGTCATGTCGTTGCGGTCGCATCCGCACACCGGGCATATCCCCATGCACGCCTCGTCGTGAACGGGCGCGAAGGGAAGCTCCACACTCACGGCCTGCTCGAGTGCCGCGTAGAGGTCGATGCGGTTCTCGGTGATGACCTCGACCTCCTGCTCCTCGGCGATCTCATGCTCGTGGCCAGGGAGGACGCAGAACGCCTCGACGGGCGCGGACAGGGCGAGGTCGAACTCGCGGAGGCATCGGACGCAGGTCGCCCTGGCCTCTACCTCCACAGCCCCTGTGGCGACGATATTGCCTGCCCCGCCGTTGACGAACGTCACGCTGAAGTGGGCCGGAGCCTCGAATGAATAGTGCTCGGCGCCGAGGTCCACATCGTCGAGCAGGACCTCGTCGGAGATGGTGACGGTGTTGCCGAGCGCCTCGAGGACGCCGGCCAAGTCCACCGCAAGTCGCATGGCAGTGTCCGATCGGGGTGGGTTGTCGCGCGGGAGAGCCCTACGCGCGCTGGTTGACCTTGCCCTGGAGTCTATCGCGTCCGCGCTGGACGGCGGTCAGCAGCTTGCCCAGGTTGACTTCGAGGTTCGCCAGCATCTCGTCGGCGTAGTCCTCGGCGCCCAGACGGATCTCGCGTTCCTGCTGACGCGCGCGGTCCATGATGTCGGCGGCCTGGCTCTCCGCGAGGCGGACGATCTCCTGCTCGGCGGCCATGGACTCGGCGCGGGCCTTCGCCTCTTCGAGGATCCGGTTGGCTTCCTTCTCCGCTTCCTCGAGCATCTCCTGGCGCTCCTTGACGATCCACCGCGCCTGCTTCAGCTCGTCGGGGAACTGCGCACGGACTTCGTCGATGATCTCGTAGACCTTCTCGGTGTCCACGAGCCGTGACCGCGTCAAGGGCAGGCTGCGGGAACCGTCCATCGCCTCTTCGATCCTGTCGATCAAGGCCATGATGTCCATCGT
>Ga0066793_10000123_pt1 | contig 25192 bp, 18 predicted proteins | sample PersoiDNA2013189_FD_83876 | JGI IMG/M metagenome (GOLD analysis project Ga0066793, IMG submission 83876) | Permafrost soil microbial communities from the Arctic, to analyse light accelerated degradation of dissolved organic matter (DOM) -... | ecosystem: Environmental > Terrestrial > Soil >... | reverse complement strand
CCGTCAGGCAACTCCTTCGCGGCGAGCGTCGTACGCAAGTGCGGCAGATATTCGCTGCGCATGAACTTAAGGAGCTCGACGTAGGCAGGCTGCACAACGTCGCGAATCAGTCTCACCGCCTCCGCACGCATGCTCGCCCGCTCTGCGGCGGAGAACCCCGCCATCTCCTTGAAAGGCGTGTAGAAGACGCTCGCCTCGGGCGCCGCGTTGATCACAACGCTGATCGAAGCATCGCGTCCTGCCAGGGTGATCGCCGGCGGGGTGAAACCGCGAACGAGGCCTGCGCGCATTTCATTCATCTGTTCGTGGAAATAGCGCGGCACATCGCGCAGCTGGCCGAGCCAATTCTTATATTCTTCGTGCTTGCGAAAAGTGCGGCGCGCGGTAGCGCCGAGATCACTCCAGAAAGTGGTATCGGAATTGGCCGGCATCTCGAAGTCGCGGAAGCGCTGATTGGCGATCAAGACCGCGATCTGCGGACGATAAACGTCGTAGTTGATCTGCTGTTTCGGCGAAAGCTCTGCGCGGTTGATCGCATCGAGCTTCTGCAGCACCTCTTCCCAGTAGCGCAGCCGCATCTCCTGGGCCGCCCGATCGACCTTCGCTAAGTGATCCTCAATAGGTCTTTGGCTGTCCTCGCTGTCGGGAAGCTGCTGTTCGCGCCATTGCCACTCGCTGGTGTAGATCGCCGTCAGGCGCGCGTCAGCATCGTGCGGCGGCGTGGCCCACGAAGACGTGGTCGTTACGGCCACGGCAAGCGCCACCGTGTATTTACGGACAACAAATGCATGCATGGAAGCCCTGTACCGCTGGCGGCAGGGGTGCAAGCTTTGCAGGGAACAGGGCGCACACGCAAGGATGGTCATAAGCACTTGCCAATACCTCTCTGCGGCGCCCGCTGAAAGAGTCATCGTGTCTGAGCTGCGTGCCGCGTACCTGCCGGTTGCGACCGCGCTGCCTGGCGCGAGCTCATTTGGAAGGAGTCAAGTCCGGATCCCAATGCCGTGTGTCGCGTGATCCAGGCCGTGCTGAGCGGCATTGGTTTTCGGTGCGCCGCGGTGGCTCTTCACCAGCCGACATCGAGCCGTGTCATCGGCCTCACCGCGGCGGCCGCCGTCTGGTTGACGGCCGGATTGGGATTGGCGTGCGGTCTGCGTCAATTCGCGCTTGGCCTCGCCGGGCTTGCGGTGGCGTGCGTGATTGTATTCGTCGGCAGACTGGTCGAAGTCTATCTTCAGAAGATCTATGCGACGAAGTACGGAAGATCGCGAGGCGCTCAACGAGTGGATGGCGCTGGGGACTCGGACGGCTAGAGCACGCTTGCGCGCAGGCGGGCACGCCTCACGCGTGCCCGCCGCACGCTCAACTACTACTATTTTACTTGTTGAGAAACTGCGCAACGCCGCCGTGATGCGAGCACGAGCCTGAGTGGTGCTTGCTGTAAGACATCGTGCCGTCCTTGCACTTAGCGGTTGGCGTTCCGGACTTCGTGCCATCAGCTGTCGACTTCATCGCGTTGCTGCCCGCCGGGCTCTCGCTCGCTGCTGCGCTTGCGGTCGGCGCGGCAGCAGTCGGAGCAGCTTTCGCGGCAGTGGCGGGCGGCGGCGTTCGGGCAGCAGCACCGCTTGCGACTCCGGCGCTCGCAGCAGCGCCCTTATTGACGCCGCCGTGATGGCTGCACGCGCCCTGTCCGGCCTTGGAGGAGGAGCCATCCTTGCAGGTAACCGTCGCGCTAGCTGCGTCCTGCGCCTGCAGGGGCGCGGCGGCGAGCAAACTCATGGCGACAATCAGTGATAGTGAGAGTCGAATCAAGGGTGCGTTTTGCATGTGCATATCTCTAGGTAAAGGGGTTTCGGGAAGCTATGATCTCCGGGTCTTCCAGCGTTTGTCCAATTTTTCCGCACGTCCCAGCGGACAGGGAATCATGAATTTTTGCAGTGACTGCGGCGCACGCGTCGTCCGGCGCATCCCAGAAGGCGACAACGTTCCACGCTACGTATGCGAAGTCTGCGGCACGATCCACTACCAGAATCCGAAAATTGTGGTCGGCTGCGTGCCGGAGCACGATGGCAAGATCATCATCTGCCGCCGCGCGATCGAGCCGCGCCGCGGCTACTGGACCGTGCCCGCGGGATTCATGGAGAACGGCGAGACACTGCAGCAGGCGGCGGCACGCGAAGCGCGCGAGGAGGCGCTGATCGATGTGCAGATAGGCTCGCTGCTGGCGGTCGTGCACGTGCTGTACGCGCATCAGGTGCACGTGTTTTTTCGCGCGCAGATGCGCAGCGCGAGCTACGGCGCCGGCATCGAAAGTCTTGAGGTCGAGCTCGTGCGCGCGGCAGACATTCCGTGGACCGACATCGCCTTTCCGAGCACCGAGTACACGCTGCGCCGCTACCTGGAAGACCGCTCAGCCGGACGCGAGCCGCATCACTTTACCGAACTTGAACGGCGCTTTTAAGCGGGACGCATGCACGCTCGGCGGTGCGCATGGCAGAATGGCGCATCGATTTTTTTCCTTACAGCGGGCCCCAGAGCCTACGGAAATTTCATGACCTTTGTCGTCACCGAAAACTGTATCAAGTGCAAGTACATGGACTGCGTGGAAGTCTGTCCGGTCGATTGCTTCCATGAGGGACCGAATTTCCTCGTGATCGATCCCGAGGAGTGCATTGACTGCACCCTATGTGAGCCTGAATGTCCGGTGGAGGCGATTTTCTCGGAGGAAGAGCTGCCCGCGGGCCAGGAGCAGTTCACGCCGCTGAATGCCGAACTTGCGAAACTGTGGCCGGTGATCACGGAGATGAAGGCCGCTCCGGCGGATGCCAAGGAGTGGGAAGGCAAGCCTGACAAGCTCAAGCTTCTAGAGAGGTAAGCCTTCCTTACTTGCCCTGGAGGTGCTGCAGGAGCGCCATGGGAGGCATGTAACCGCCCAGCATCTCGCCGTTATTCATGACGATCGCCGGCGTGCCACGGATGTCGAATTGCTGGCCCAGGGCGTAATCACGGCCGACCGCTGAACTACCGCAGGTCTTGGGACCCTTCAGCTCTTCGCCGAGCTTTGCTTTGGTGAGCGCCTCATTACGATTAGTTGAGCACCAGACCTGCTCGGCCTTGGTCCACGATTCGGTATTGGGACCGGAACGTGGAAAGAACATGTAGCGCACGCGCACGCCCAGACGGTTGTATTCGGCGATCTGGCTGTGCAGCTTGCGGCAGTACGCACAGTCGACGTCCGTAAAGACCGTGACCGTGTACTTTGGATCCCGCGGCCCGAAAATCAGCATGTCGGATTCGGGAACCGTGGCAAGGAGTTTCATGCGGATGTCCCGCCGACGCACCTCGGTCAGATTGTCGTTGCCGGCGAGGTCATACAGGTCGCCCGAGATTGCGTACTTGCCGTCGGAGGTCACGTAGGCGATGTCGGTGCCGCGCACGAGCTCATACATGCCGGGAATCGCCGAGACGCGCAGTTCGTCGGGGGTGGTGCCGGGTATTTTCCCCGCAAGCTCAATCCGCGGGTCCACCTTAGGCGCCGCTTGATCGGCACCAAACGCGGCGCAGGCGAACGCCCCGGCCAGACCCAGAAACAGGATACGCGCACGGATTGTCATAGGGGTCTTCCAGCGCCGCAAGGACGATGTGGATTGGACCGGCTCGCCTTGCTTAGGTTTCCTGCCGAGCTCGAGAGCGCGGCAATTCTAGCAGAAGAGGCTAAAACCCCGAACGTCAGCCGCGCGGATGGTGCAGCGCGTGCATTTCCTTCATGCGCTCCCGGGCGACATGCGTGTAGATCTGCGTGGTCGACAGGTCACTATGACCCAGCAGCATCTGCACCACGCGTAGGTCGGCGCCGTGATTCAGAAGATGCGTGGCGAAGGCGTGCCGCAGACTGTGCGGCGAGAGGTCCTTCGCGATCTGCGCCTTGCGCGCATAGCGCTTGATGATGTGCCAGAAGGCTTGACGGGTCATACGATCGCCGCGCCGCGTTGGAAACAGATAGTCCGTCTGGCGCTCGAGCAGGATCTCGGCGCGCGGACCCTTCGCAAAGTCGGTAAGCCAGCGTACGGCCTCTTCGCCTAGCGGAATGAGACGCTCACGGTTGCCCTTACCGAGGATGCGCACGACGCCCTGATTGAGGTTCACGTGTGCGGTACGCAGATTCACAAGCTCAGAGACCCGCAGGCCGGTCGCGTACAGCACTTCGAGCATCGTGCGATCGCGGTTGCCGAGCGGATCACTAACCGTCGGAGCGCCGAGCAGCGCCTCGACTTCCTCCTCGGTCACGGACTTTGGTAGTGAGCGGCCGATCTTCGGCATCGCGATCTGCGCGGTGGGATCCTCACGTACGACGCCTTCGCGCATGAAGTAGCGGAAGAAGCGTCTGAAGCTTGAAAGCTGGCGCGCCGTGGAGCGTGGCCGCGCACCGGCGTGCACTCGCCAGGCGATGAAGCCCAGCAGATCCGCACGCGAGGTGTTCATGATCGATATATTGCGCTCGGCGAGCCAGCGCGCAAGCGCTGTCAGGTCGGCGCGATAAGCTGCGAGCGTGTTGGCGGAAAGACCCCTTTCCATCCACACCGCATCAAGAAAGCGCGAGACTGCCGGGTCGGCCGAATCGGCAGACGTGGTGGTAGTAGCAACTGCGGCGGCGAGCTTGGACAAGGCCTGAAAACTCCGAGGTGGCCTGCACGCAGTATGGTGATAGCGTCAGTGCGCCGGGAGTGACGATCATCACAACTACGTGCAAGCATTAACATAACGAGAACCAGTTCACACCCCGAGAAGCTGCCCTTCGCCGATAAAGAACCATGAGTACACCGCCCAAAAATGCGCCCTTATCCGCATTTGCACGCGCACTCTGGCGTGCCACTTATGGTGTATATGCCTGGGTCTTGTTTGCGCTCTTGGCGCTGACCGCGGTGTGCACGGCGCTGCTGCCGGGTGTTGAGCGCCGCAGAGCTGCGGCGCGCGCAACCTCGCGCGCCCTGCTTAAGCTTGCGGGACTGCAATTGACCGTGAAATCAGCGGACCGGATCCCGGCAGGCCAATGCGTAATCGTCGCCAACCACGCCAGCTACCTCGACGGCGTCGTATTCACGGCGGTGCTGCCGCCGCGCTTTGGATTCGTGATCAAGCGCGAGATGGCGCGCGTGCCGTTCGCGGGGCTGCTGCTGCGCAGGCTGGGCTCACTATTCGTCGAGCGTGCCAATCGGCAGCGCGGCGCGAACGATGCACGCCGCGTGCTGCGTACGGCGATCAACGGCAATTCACTCGTATTCTTTCCCGAGGGCACGTTTTCCCCGGAGCCTGGGCTCTTGAAGTTTCACGCCGGCGCCTTTACAACCGCCGCGCGCGCCGGCTGTCCGGTGGTGCCAGCAGTCGTGCGCGGCACCCGCGAGGTGCTGCCGCTGCGTGCGTTTCTTCCGCGGCGCTCACGTATTGAAGTCGAATTCCTAGCGCCGCTCGTGGCAACAGCGGCATCTGCGGACGGGGCGGCCGTGGAGCTGCGCGACCGTGCGCGCTCGGCGATTCTCGCCCGCCTGCAAGAACCGGATCTTGCCGCCGCCTAGCGCCTACATGTTGCGGCGGTACTGGCCGCCGACTTCGTAGAGCGCGTGCGAGATCTGGCCGAGCGAGCAGATCTTCACGGTCTCCATGAGCGCCGCGAAAACATTGCCGCCTGCCGCGGCGCTCTGCTGCAGCCGCGCGAGCGCTGCCGGAGCGCTCTCGGCGTTACGCGCCTGAAACGCGCGCACCGCCGCGACCTGATCCTGTTTCTCCTCGTCCGTCGAACGGATAAGCGGCGCTGACTGCTGCGCGTCCTGCGCCTCATTCTGCGCAAGATAGGTATTCACGCCGATGATCGGCAGACTGCCGTCGTGCTTGCGCGTCTCGTAGTAAAGAGATTCTTCCTGGATCTTGGCACGCTGATACATGGTCTCCATGGCGCCGAGCACTCCGCCGCGCTCGGAAATCGCATCGAACTCCTTGTACACCGCCTCCTCGACGAGATCGGTTAGGTATTCGATGGCGAACGAGCCAGCCCATGGGTTTTGATTCTTATTGAGACCGAGCTCGCGGTTGATGATGAGCTGGATCGCAACCGCACGGCGCACGCTTTCCTCCGTGGGAGTAGTGAGCGCCTCATCGTAGGCATTGGTGTGCAGGCTGTTGCAGTTGTCGAACAGCGCATACAGCGCCTGCAGTGTCGTGCGGATGTCGTTGAAGTCAATTTCGCGCGCGTGCAGGCTGCGTCCAGAGGTTTGAATATGGTACTTCAGCATTTGGCTGCGCGCCCCGGCGCCGTAGCGACCACGCATCGCTCGCGCCCAGATGCGCCGTGCCACGCGTCCGATAACGGCGTATTCGGGATCCATGCCGTTCGAGAAAAAGAATGACAGGTTCGGCGCGAACTCATCGATCCGCATGCCGCGCGCGAGGTAGTACTCAACAATGGTGAAGCCATTCGCGAGCGTAAAGGCAAGCTGTGAAACCGGATTCGCGCCCGCCTCGGCAATGTGATAGCCGGAGATCGACACGGAGTAGAAGTTGCGCACGCGCTGCGCAATGAAATATGACTGCACATCGCCCATCAGGCGCAGCGCAAACTCAGTGGAGAAAATACAGGTGTTCTGTGCCTGGTCTTCCTTCAGAATATCCGCCTGCACCGTGCCGCGCACTGCGGCGAGCGCTTCGCTCTTGATGCGCTCATAGACCGAAGGTGCCACCAGTAAATCCCCGGTCACGCCGAGGAGCGCAAGCCCGGTGCCGTCATGTTGCGGCGGCAGTTCGCCCTTGTATTGCGGTACCGGCAAGCCGCGTTCCGCCGCGCGTCGATGCGCAGCCGCGATGGTCTTCGCAGCTTGCTGCCACTCGCCACTCACCTTCAAATAGCGCTCGATGCGCTGATCGATGGCGGTATTCATGAACATCGCGAGAATCATCGGCGCCGGCCCGTTGATCGTCATTGATACGGACGTCGTCGGCGCGCACAGGTCGAACCCGGAATAAAGCTTCTTCAGGTCATCAAGTGTCGCGATCGACACGCCCGAGTTGCCGGTGCGTCCATAGATGTCGGGGCGGGTATCCGGGTCCTCGCCGTAGAGCGTCGTTGAATCAAACGCGGTCGACAAGCGCGCGGCACCGTGGCCGCCGGCAAGATAGTGAAAGCGCCTGTTGGTGCGCTCCGGGGCGCCCTCGCCGGCGAACATCCGCGTCGGATCCTCCTCCTCGCGTCGGTACGGATAGACGCCTTCGGTATACGGATAGCCGCCGGGCAGGTTCTCTTTGCAGATGAACCGCAGAATCTCGCCCCAGTCGCGGAATTTCGGTACGGCAAGCTTAGGCAGGGGCAGGCGACTAAGACTCTCGGAGTAGTTCTCGCCCGTCACATCGCGCCCGCGAACGGGGTACGTATAGTTCAACGCGGTGGCAGCAGTCACGCGTGCCGGCCATGCAGCAAGCTCCGCAAGCCCCGACGCTCCCACTGCATCGAGCGCCGCGTTGTACGCCGCACGCAACTGCCGGCGCGTCGCATCCGCCGCCGCATCCGCGAGTGCTGCGGTGTTTATGCGCTCGAAGGGTTCCGGCAGCGCGGCGTCTTGCAAGCTTGCGAGCGATTGATACAAACCATAAGCGCGGCTAGCCGCCTGCGCCTGCTGCTCGACATGCGCCGCAGAGGCGCGCCCGTCCGCGGCAATCTCGGCCAAATAGCGAGTGCGCGCTGCGGGAATGAGCGCCGGAGGAGTTGCGGCCTCGACCGCGCCGCAAGCCTGCAATTCCCAGGTCGCAACCCCGATCTGCCGCGCAGCGATCGCGCCTGCGATAGCTGCGAACAGCCGATTGACGCCCGGATCATTGAAGCGGCTTGCAATCGTCGGATATACCGGCACGTCGCTGTCCGGTAGTGCCATCCGCTGCGGATGATTGCGGCGCCACTGTTTGCGCACATCGCGTAGGGCATCCTGCGCACCGCGCTTCTCACTTTTGTTGAGCACGACGAAATCGGCGAAGTCGAGCATGTCGATCTTCTCTAGCTGACTGGCGGCGCCGTACTCCGCGGTCATGACGTATATGGACAGATCCGCAAGCTCGACGATTTCGGTGTCGGACTGGCCGATTCCGGCCGTCTCAATGATGACGAGGTCGAAGCCTGCAACCTGGTACAGATCGATGACGTCCTTCAGTACAGCGCTGGTCGCCAGGTGCTGACGCCGGGTCGCAAGCGATCGCATGAAGATGTTGTGGGCGGCGAGGCTGTTCATGCGGATGCGATCCCCGAGCAGCGCGCCGCCGGAGCGCCGGCGGGTCGGATCCATTGCAACGACAGCGATCTGGCGGCCCGGGAAGTGGCGCACAAAGCGACTCAGGAGCTCATCCGTCAAGCTCGATTTTCCTGCGCCGCCGGTGCCGGTGATGCCGATCACGGGGGCTTTGGTCTTCACGCGTGCAAGCGCGCGGCGAATCGCCTCCCGAGCCTGTTCGCCGCCGCCCGCGCCTTCCAGCATCGAGATAGTGCGCGCGAGATGGCCGTGATCGCGTGCGTTTAGCGGCTGCAGCGCGTAGGGCGGAGGTGTTGCGGCACGCACCCGCCGCACGACATCTTCGATCATGCCGACGAGCCCCATGCGGCGCCCGTCCTCCGGCGTGTAGATCTTTTCCACGCCGTGGCGCTCAAGCGCTTCGATCTCTAGCGGTGAAATCGTGCCGCCGCCACCCACGACCACGCGGACGTGTCCATAGCCGCGCTCCCGCAGCATGTCGACCATAAAGCGGAAATACTCGTCGTGCCCGCCCTGGTAGGAGCTCACCGCGATCCCGTCGGCGTCCTCCTCGATGGCCGCCCGCACGATATCCTCAACGCTGCGGTTGTGTCCGAGGTGCACGACCTCGGCACCCTGCGCCTGCAAGAGGCGGCGGATCATATTGATCGCGGCGTCGTGGCCGTCGAACAATGAGGCGGCTGAAACAAAGCGCAACGGCGCGGTCTCGCGACCAGGGTCGCGCGCGAAATCTATTGCCGGGATGCTCATGGGTAAAGCGGTCGAGCGCAGGGAAACCCGGATGCTATATTAGCGCATGGGGCGCTTTCCCAGCCCTGTTACTCCTCATGCGGTGGATCATGTCCGGACATGGTGTGGTCATTGTCGCAGCGAAGCGCACGCCGATCGGTGCGTTCCAAGGAGTTTTGACGCCGATGAGCGCCCCGCAGCTCGGAGCCGCCGCCATTCGAGCGGCGCTCGATGCCGCCGGCGTCGCCGCGGCGGATATTCAGGAAGTCATCATGGGGTGCGTTCTGCCGGCCGGTCTTGGTCAGGCACCCGCCCGGCAAGCTGCCATCGGTGCCGGCATCCCGACCGGCACTCCGGCAACCACCGTCAATAAAATGTGTGGCTCGGGACTCAAAGCGATCATGCTGGGCGCAGATCAAATTCGCACCGGCGATGTCGAGGTTGTAATCGCCGGGGGTCTTGAGTCGATGACCAACTCGCCGTACCTGTTGCCCAAGGCGCGCAGCGGCTATCGCATGGGGCACGGTGAGATTCTCGACCACATGTTTTTCGACGGACTGCAGAGTCCCTTCGACGGCCAGCTCATGGGCTGCTTCGGCGAACGCACCGCGAGCCGCTATCAATTCAGTCGCGCGGAGCAGGACGCCTTCGCGGGCGAATCCGTGCGCCGCGCACTCGCTGCGATCGCGGCGGATCATTTCGCGGCGGAAATGACTGCCGTCACCGTCAAGGGGCGCAAGGGCGACATCGTGGTGACGCGTGATGAAACCCCCTTCAGCTGCGATGTCAGCAAGATCCCCACACTTAAAGCGGCCTTTGCCAAGGACGGCACGGTGACCGCCGCGAGCTCTTCTTCAATTGCGGACGGCGCCGCGGCCGTTATGCTCATGAGTGCCGCCACCGCCAAAGCGCGCGGCCTCAAACCTCTCGCCCGCATCATCGCGTATGCGAGCCACGCGCACGAACCCGAGTGGTTCACGACCGCGCCCATCGGCGCCATCAACAAGGTGCTCGGTAAGGCGGGTTGGAGAGCCGAGGACGTCGATCTATACGAAATCAATGAAGCGTTCGCAGTCGTGACCATGGCGGCCATGCGCGATGTCGGTATCGAGCATGCGCGAGTCAACGTGAACGGCGGCGCCTGTGCGCTTGGCCACCCGGTCGGCGCAAGCGGCGCGCGTATCGTCACAACATTAGTGCATGCGCTTGCGCGACGCGGCAGCGCAAAGGGCGTCGCAGCTCTTTGTATCGGCGGTGGTGAAGCCGTTGCCATCGCCGTCGAACGCATAGCCTAGCGAGCCGCGTCCGTGCCCCGCCTGGCGTCGCAGATCGAACCTGGAAGCGAACGCTTTCGCGCCAATTACGCGCGCATGGCAGAACTTGCCGCATCCTTGCGTGCGGAAGTTGAGCGTGCGAGTCGCGGCGGCTCTGAAGAAGCGCGCCGCAAGCATGCGGCCCGCGGCAAGCTCCTGCCGCGCGAGCGAGTGCTGACGCTGCTTGATCCGGGCAGTGCGTTCCTCGAGCTCTCGGCACTCGCCGCACACGGCATGTACGGCGCCGACGCGCCGGCCGCAGGACTCATTACGGGCGTAGGGCGGATCCATGGCCGCGCCTGCGTCGTCATCGCCAACGACGCAACCGTAAAGGGCGGCACTTACTTCCCGCTTACGGTGAAAAAGCACCTACGCGCGCAGGCCATCGCGCTCGAACATGCGGCGCCTTGCGTTTACCTCGTCGACTCAGGAGGCGCGTTCCTGCCGTTGCAAGATGAGGTGTTCCCCGACAAGGAACACTTCGGAAGAATTTTCTTCAACCAGGCGCAGCTCTCCGCGCGCGGTATTCCGCAGATCGCGCTCGTCATGGGAAGCTGCACGGCAGGCGGCGCCTACGTACCTGCCATGTGCGACGAGACGATCATCGTGCGCAACCAGGGGACCATTTTCCTAGCCGGGCCGCCGCTCGTGAAGGCGGCAACGGGCGAAGAGGTGGACGCCGAGTCACTCGGCGGCGGCGATGTGCATGCGCGCACCTCAGGCGTCGTCGATCATCTGGCCGACAACGATGCGCATGCGCTTGCGATCGCACGTTCAATTTTCGCAAGCCTGCCGGCGGCACCTGCAGCGTGGCTCGCCTGCGCAGCGCCGCGCGAGCCGGCACTGGATCCGCAGGAGATCTACGGAGTTCTGCCGCAGGATAATCGCCAGCCGTACGACGTGCGCGAGATCATCGGACGGCTCGTCGACGGCTCGGATTTTCACGAATTCAAAGCCAACTACGGCGCGACCCTCGTGTGTGGCTTTGCGCACATCTGGGGTTGTCCCGTGGGCATCGTCGCCAATAACGGCATCCTGTTTGCGGAATCAGCGCTGAAGGGTGCGCATTTCGTGCAGTTGAGCAACCGCCGGCGTGTGCCACTCGTATTCTTGCAGAACATTACCGGCTTCATGGTCGGGCGTAAGTATGAAAATGCAGGCATCGCAAAGGACGGCGCGAAGATGGTGACTGCGGTTGCCTGCGCCACGGTACCGAAGCTAACGGTGCTGATCGGAGGCTCGTTCGGCGCCGGCAACTACGCAATGTGTGGCCGCGCCTATGGCGGCCGATTCCTGTGGATGTGGCCCAATGCGCGCATCTCCGTCATGGGCGGCGAGCAGGCCGCGCAAGTCCTGGCGACGGTGCGTCGCGATGCTGCGCAGTTGCGACATGAAGTCTGGCAGGAAGATGAAGAGCGCCGTTTCATGGAAGAAACCCGCAGCCAATACGAAACCCAGGGCAATCCGTACTATGCCACTGCGCGATTGTGGGATGACGGTGTGATTGATCCGCTCGACACGCGCCGGGTGTTGGGACTCGCGTTACATCTGGCGGCTCATGGGCCTGCACCCGAGCCGGAGCGTTACGGCATATTTCGCATGTAGGAGGGGGGATTCATGAAGATTGCTGACGCGCGCGCCGTCGTTACGGGCGGCGCATCGGGTCTCGGCAATGCGGTCGCGCGCTATGTCGCGGCCGAGGGCGGCCAGGTCACGCTACTTGATATTCAGGAAGGCCCGGGCCGCGCTGCGGCGGCCGAGCTTGGAGCGCGCGCAGGCTTCGTGAAGTGCGACGTCACCTCGGAGGCCGAGGTCGCAGCTTCCATGCAAGCGGCAGCCGAGCGCATGGGCGGCATCAATCTTCTCGTCAACTGCGCGGGCGTGATCGGTGCGGCGCGAGTGCTCGGGAAGAACGGCCCGATGGCGGGCGAGTTCTTTACGAAAGTGATCCATATCAATCTGATCGGCACGTTCCTCTGCGATAAGGCGGCAGCGGCGCTTATGCAGCAGAACACGCCGAACGCGGACGGCGAACGCGGACTCTTGATTCACACCTCATCCATTGCCGCCTTCGAAGGACAGATCGGTCAGGCTGCCTACTCCGCGACCAAAGCCGCGGTGATGGGCATGACGCTGCCGATCGCGCGCGAGCTCGCAGCGTTCGGAATTCGTTGCATGGTGATTGCGCCGGGTATCTTTCTCACACCAATGGTCGCGGCGATGTCCAAGGAGAATCAGGAGTCGCTCGCAAAGCAGATCCCATTCCCGGCGCGCCTTGGCAAGCCGGAGGAATTTGCGCGTCTCGTCGGCACGATCTTCGAGATCCCGATGTTGAACGGCGAGACGATCCGCTTGGACGGCGCGATCCGCATGCAGCCGAAATAAGGCGCTCGCCATGAGCGACATTATGGAATACGACATCGTGATCGTAGGCGCGGGCCCCGCGGGTCTCGCCGCGGCGATCCGCTTAAGGCAGCTCGCCGCCGAGAAGAGCATCTGCGTCCTGGAGAAAGGCGCAAGCGTCGGAGCGCATTCGATCTCCGGCGCGGTATTGGAGCCCGGTCCGCTCGAGTCGCTCCTGCCCAATTGGCGCAAAGATTATCCGGGCATGAGAGTGCCCGCGGTGCGCGATGAGTTCTCGTTCATGACGCGCAGCAAGGCAGTGCACTTTCCGCTGGTGCCGCGGCAAATGCACAACCACGGAAATTTTATCATTTCGTTGGGGCAGCTGACGCCGTGGCTTGCGCAACAGGCCGAAGCGCTCGGTGTCGATGTATTTCCCGGATTTGCGGCGGCCGCGGCAGTCTTTGACGATGCAGGGCGGGTCAAGGGCGTGCGCATTGGTGACATGGGGCTGCAGAAGGACGGCACACACGGTCCCAACTTCACAGCGGGCGCGCAGATTCATGCCGGCGTCACGCTGCTCGCGGAAGGCTGCCGCGGCTCAATCTCCAAAGAACTCATCAAACGCTTTGATCTATCTGCGGGCCATTGCCCGCAGGTTTTTGGCCTCGGGTTCAAAGAACTGTGGCGACTGCCTTCCGGGCGCGTGCAGCCGGGCTTGATTCAACATTCAGTAGGCTGGCCCGTCGATCGTAAGACCTACGGCGGCAGTTTTCTCTACCACCTCGACGGCGATCGTGTTTACGTGGGCTACGTCGCCGGGCTCGATTACGCAGACCCGCGCTTCAAGCCGTTCGAGGCGTTTCAACAATTCAAGAGCCATCCCAGCGTCAAACCGCTGCTCGAGGGAGGCGAAATCCTCTCCGCCGGCGCGCGCACGATCGCCTCCGGAGGCTGGCAGTCCTTACCCACGCTGGAAATGCCCGGCGCGATGCTGATCGGCGACGCCGGCGGGACCTTGAATTTCCCGAAGATCAAGGGAATCCATCAGGCAATCCGCTCAGGGGTGCTCGCCGCGGAACATCTTGCCGAACACGGCTCGAGCGCCGGCTTCGATGCGCGCTGGCGCGCATCGGCGGGCGGCCGTGAACTGTACGAAGTGCGCAATATCGCGCCCGGCATGAAACGCGGGCTGTGGTTTGGCCTCGTCAATGGCGCCTTGGAAACCTACCTGACGCGCGGCAAGTCGCCTTGGACTCTAGAGAACAAGGCTGACTGGTCGACGTTGCAGCGGTTGGACGAATATCAATCGCCGCAGCGCGGCTGGGGGCCGCGTACACTGCCGCCGCGGGACCGGGTGTCCTCGGTGTTTTTTGCAGGCAACACGCACGACGAGAACCAGCCGGTGCATTTGCACGTCGCTGACACTTCCATTTGCGTGGACCGCTGCACTCGCGAGTTCGGCAATCCCTGCCAAAACTTCTGTCCGGCTGGCGTCTATGAAATGGTCGACGATGGCGTGCGCGGCAGGCGGCTGCAAATCAACGCCGCCAACTGCGTGCACTGCAAAGCCTGCGACATCAAAGACCCATATGAAATCATCACCTGGACGACGCCCGAAGGCGGCTCCGGACCGAACTACCAGATGCTCTAGGCCCTAAGATGCCTCCTCTTTGGAGCCCGTCGCCGCAGCGAGCCAGCGCCACGAATCTCGCGCGTTTCATGGCCTGCGTGAACGCCCGTCAGGGCTTGCACATGGCTGACTACGGTGATCTTTATCGCTGGTCGATCGACATGCCCGCGCAGTTTTGGGCGGAGCTTGCGCGTTTTGCGGACGTGCGCGCGAGCTGCGTCAAAGACGGACCCGTCATCGAAAATGGTAATGCGATGCCCGGCGCGCGCTTCTTTCCGGCCGCGCGCCTGAACTTCGCCGAGAACCTGCTGCGCTACCGCGATGCATGTCCCGCGCTCGTGTTTCGCAACGAACGCGGTGCGCGGCGCGAGCTGTGCTATCGCCGGCTGTACGATGAAGTCGCACGGGTGGCCGCTGGCCTGACGGCCGCGGGCGTCGGCTCGGGCGATCGCGTGGCGGCCTTCATGCCGAACCTGCCCGAGACCGCGATCGCGATGCTCGCCACCGCAAGCCTTGGAGCGGTTTGGTCATCCTGCTCGCCAGACTTTGGCCTCGGCGCGGTCGTAGATCGCTTCGCACAGATCGAACCCAAGGTGCTATTCACCGCGGACGGCTACTTCTATGCCGGAAAGACCCTCGACTCGCTCGGGCTCATCGCGGAGTTGACGCAGAAGCTTCCGAGTGTGCAGCAGGTCGTCGTGGTGCCCTATACAACCGGCGACCCCGCACTCGCAAGCTTGCATGCCGTAAAGCGCAAAGCCGTGCGCTGGCATGAGTTTGGAAGCGCCGGCGTCGCACTGGAATTTCTGCAAAGTCCCTTTGACCATCCGCTTTATATCCTCTACTCGTCCGGCACGACCGGCTCGCCCAAGTGCATCATCCACGGCGCGGGCGGTACGCTGCTGCAGCATCAAAAAGAGCACCTGCTGCACACCGACGTGCGCCGCGAGGACCGGATCTTCTACTTCACCACCTGTGGCTGGATGATGTGGAATTGGCTGATGAGCGCGCTTGCAACCGGTGCAACGCTCGTGCTCTACGACGGCTCACCGTTTCATCCGGATCCGGGAGCGCTGTGGCGCATGGCTGCAGAGGAACGCGTGACGATTTTCGGCACCAGCGCTAAATACCTGGCGTCGTTGGAGAAAAGCAGCTTTGCGCCGGCACGCGCACTTGACTTGAGGGCTTTGCGCACAATCCTGTCAACTGGCTCACCGTTGCTGCCGGCGAGCTTCGACTTCGTGCATCGTGACGTAAAGGCCGACGTGCAGCTCGCCTCGATTTCCGGCGGCACCGATATTATTTCCTGCTTCGCGCTCGGCTGTCCGACGCGACCGGTGTATCGAGGCGAGATCCAATGTCGCGGACTTGGCATGCGCGTTGAGGTCTTTGACCCAGAAGGGCGAGCCGTGCATGGCGAGCGCGGCGAACTAGTCTGCACTGCGCCCTTCCCTTCGATGCCGGTCGGCTTCTGGGGCGATGTGGAAGGTCGAAAATATCGCGCTGCCTATTTCGAGCGCTTCCCCGGTGTTTGGCATCATGGGGACTACGCGGCGCTCACCGCGCATGACGGTGTCATCATTTATGGTCGCTCTGACGCTGTGTTGAATCCCGGTGGCGTGCGCATCGGCACTGCCGAACTTTATACGGCGGTGGAAGGGTTGCCAGAGATCACCGAAACTCTCGCCGTCGCTCAGGATTGGCAGGGTGACGTGCGTATCGTGCTCTTCGTACGCCTGCAACCGGGTTACGAACTTGACGCTGCGCTTGTGAAAAAAATCCGCGAGACGATCCGCGTGCGAGCTACGCCACGGCACGTACCTGCCAAGATCATCGCGGTCCCCGACCTGCCGCGCACGCTCTCGGGCAAGCTCACCGAGCTTGCCGTGCGCAATGTCATCCACGGACTGCCGGTGCATAACCGCGACGCACTCGCCAATCCCGAGGCGCTCGAGCACTTTCGCGATCTCACTGAGCTGCTGAGTTGAGCTTCCGCGCGCTCTACGCGCAAGAGCTCGCGGCCCGCGGCTTTCGCGCCGATCCCGCACAAGAGGCAGCGGTCGATGCGCTCGAGGACTTGCGCACCCGGCTGATCAAGCGTGCGGCGGGCGCCGCGCGGCCGCGGGGCTGGCTTACGCCCTGGCGCTCTCCGGAAGCCGTGCGCGGACTGTACCTGTGGGGAGGCGTGGGACGGGGAAAGACCTGGCTCATGGATTTGTTCTTCGCCAGCCTGCCATTTGCCAAACGCCAGCGTCGGCACTTTCACCGCTTCATGTATGACGCACACGCACACCTGAAGGGGATGGATCAACAGAGCGCGCCGCTCGACGAGGTCGCGGCGCGCATCGCGCGCGAAGCGCAAGTATTGTGCTTCGATGAGTTTTTCGTCAGCGACATCGCCGACGCCATGATCGTCGGCAATCTTCTGCATGGGCTGTTCCGGCGCGGCGTTACGCTGGTTGCAACATCGAACTTGCCGCCGCGCGGGCTTTACGAAAATGGCCTGCAGCGCGAGCGTTTTCTGCCCGCCATCGGGCTCCTCGAACGCCACACACGCATCCTTGCGGTCGATGCGGGCACCGACTATCGCCTGCGTGACCTCACGCAGGCGGGCACCTATCTTGTCAGCTCCGCAGCCGACACACCGGCGCGGCTCGCTGCGCTATTCAACAGACTCGCAAGCGGCGACCTACGCGAGGCGGGCGTGGTAGAGATCGAGGGTCGCCAGATCGCGGTCGCGCGCGAGGCAGGCACGGCCGTTTGGTTTAGATTTGCCGCGGTCTGTGCAGGCCCGCGCAGCCAGAACGACTACATTGAGATCGCGCGCGCCTATCAGACCGTCATCCTTGCCGATGTTCCGCAATTTGATGCTTTACATGAAGACGAGGCGCGGCGCTTCATCGCGCTCGTCGATGAGCTCTACGATCACAGCGTCAAGCTTATCGTCAGCGCTGCGGCTCCGCCCGCCGAACTCTATCGGGGCGAACGCCTGAGTCGTGAGTTCGAGCGCGCCGCCAGCCGGCTTATTGAGATGCAAAGCGCGCAGTATCTAGCGCGCGAACACCGGCCCTAGACGACTCCGCGGCGCATCTGATCGAGCTCAATGGATTCGAACAGGGCGCGGAAGTTGCCCTCGCCGAAGCCTTCATTGCCCTTCCTCTGGATAATTTCGAAAAAGATCGGGCCGATCACGTTCCGCGTGAAGATCTGCAACAGCACGCCGTCGCCGTTGTGCGCATTGCCGTCGATCAGAATCCGCCGGCGCGCGAGCTCTTGAAGAGGCTCGCCGTGACCGCACACTCGTTCGTCGACTGTCTCGTAGTAGGTATCGGGCGTTTCCTGGAATTTTACTCCCTGGCGGTTGAGGACATCGACCGTGCGGTAGATGTCGGTCGAAGCCAGTGCGATATGCTGGATGCCTTCACCTTGATAGGCCTTAAGGTACTCCTCGATCTGGCTCTTGTTGTCCTGCGACTCATTGATCGGAATGCGGATGCGTCCGCAGGGGCTCGTGAGTGCGCGCGAGAACAGCCCGGTCTTCTTACCCTCGATATCGAAGTAGCGAATCTCGCGGAAATTGAACAGTCGCTCGTAAAAGCTCGTCCAATGGTCCATACGGCCGCGCATCACGTTGTGAGTCAAGTGGTCGATGCAGGCAAGGCCTGCGGGCTCAAGCCTTGCAGGCGCGGCGACCGCGCGAAAATCGACATCATAGATAGATTGCTCACCGTAGCGATCCACTAGGTAGATGAGCGAGCCGCCGATGCCTTCGATGCATGGGATGTTGAGTTCCATCGGGCCTGCGCTCTGCGGGCCCGGCCGCGCGCCAAGCTCGAGCGCGCGCCGATACGCGAAGGCCGCGTCGCGCACCCTGAATGCCATCGCGCAGGCCGAGGGGCCGTGCGCGCGGGCAAAAGTCTGCGCGAATGAGTCTTGTTCGGCGTTGATGATGAAGTTGATGTCGCCCTGCGCATGACGCGTCACGTTTTTCGATCGATGGCGCGCCACGACCGGAAAGCCCATGCGTTCGAATAGCGAGCGCAGTGCCTGCGGATCGGGCGCCGCGTACTCGACGAACTCGAAGCCATCCGTCCCCATCGGATTCTCGTAGACCTCACTCATGACAAGTCTCCGCACCGCACTATTAGTTACAATTGCAACTATCATACGCTTGGCGTCGCCCGCAACGAATCCCGTGCCATGTCGAAGCCGCTCTTACTGCAGCTTGATAATTTCCTGCCGTACCGCCTCTCGGTGCTGACGAATCTCGTCAGCACTGCAATTGCCGGTGCCTATCGGGAACGCTTCGGCCTGTCGATTCCCGCCTGGCGAGTGCTCGCCGTGCTCGCGAGCTGCCCCGATCTATCGGCCGCAGAGGTCGCGCAGCGCACCGCCATGGACAAGGTTGCGGTGAGCCGCGCGGTGCGCGCGTTACTGAGGGAGGGGCGTCTGGAACGGCGCGTCGCGCGCGCTGACCGGCGCCGCTCCGTGTTGCGTCTGACGGCGGCCGGAAACCACGTGCACGTCACCGTCGCCCCCGTGGCTCTTGCGTACGAGCGCTCCTTGCTGCAGTCGCTCACACGCGCCGAGCGCAGCGCGCTCGATCGGGCATTGCACATCCTGCTCGGGCGGGCGATCGCGATCGGGCCCCTCACGAAGGGGTAGTTCGCGGTCGCTCATGTATAATCCTGCGCCGCTCGCGGGGGGTCGCAGTGAAGACGATTGCCGAATTCAAAATAGAGTATTGCCAGTATCTCGACGCGGATGGGAACGCCGTCGGTGAGCTACCGGAATTCACCCGGAATGCGGCCGAGCTTGTGAAGATGTACCGCCTGATGACCCTGGTGCGCAGCTTCGACACCAAGGCCATCAACCTGCAGCGCACCGGGAAGCTCGGAACCTATGCGTCCTGTCTGGGCCATGAGGCAACCCACGTGGGAGCGGCCGCGGCGATGCGCCCCGACGATGTGATCGTGCCCGTCTACCGGGAGTACGGAGCGCAGTTCTGGCGCGGGGTCACCATGACGGATGTGCTCCTCTACTGGGGCGGTGACGAGCGCGGCAACGACTTCAAGGTATCGCGGCAGGATTTTGCGTGGTGCGTGCCGATCGGTTCGCAAATGCTGCACGCGGCGGGCGTGGCGATGGCAATGAAGATCCGCGGCGAGAACCGCTGCGCGCTTGCGTTCATCGGCGATGGCGGCACGTCGCAGGGCGCGTTCTACGAAGCGATGAACCTCGCCGGCGCGCGCGCTCTGCCGGTCATATTTCTCATCGTCAATAACAAGTGGGCCATCTCCGTTCCCATCGAGAGCCAGACTGCCGCAGCCACTCTTGCGCAGAAGGCCATTGCCGCTGGCATTCCCGGCGTGCAGGTCGATGGCAATGACATCATCGCCGTGCGCCACACGGTGGGCGAGGCCATCGCAGCTGCGCGCCGCGGCGAAGGTCCGACTGTCGTCGAAGCCGTAACCTACCGCTTGAGCGATCATACTACCGCAGACGATGCAACCCGTTATAGGAAGGAACACGAGGTCAAAGACGCATGGCGGAGCGAGCCGCTGCTGCGTTTGCGCGCCTATCTGAAAGCCAGCGACGCCTGGGATGACGCGCGTGAGGAGGCATTAAAAGCCGAATGCACGACGCTCGTCGATGCCGCTGTGGAGGAATATCTGCACACGCCCAAGCAATCAACCGATGCGATGTTCGACTATGTGTTCGCGCGCCTGCCCAAAAGCACGCGCGCGCAGCGCGAGCTCGCGCGCCGCTACGCGTCCTCCGGCGGCCACTGAAGCGGAATATCGTCCATGGCAAAGGTGACGATGATCGAAGCCATCAACCGCGCGCACGCGTGGGAGATGGCGCACGACTCGACGGTTGTGGTGTTGGGCGAGGACATCGGCATCAATGGCGGGGTGTTTCGCGCAACCGCAGGACTGCAGGAGAAATTCGGCAAGGAGCGCGTGCAGGACACGCCGCTTGCCGAAGGCATGATCGCTGGCATGTCGATCGGCATGGCGGCGCAGGGCCTGCGTCCCGTTGCCGAGATTCAGTTCATGGGTTTCATTTATCCGGCGATGGATCAGATCGCAAACCATATGGCGCGGATGCGACACCGCACGCGCGGGCGCATCACCTGTCCGCTCGTCCTGCGCATGCCCCACGGTGGCGGAATTCACGCGCCCGAGCATCATTCCGAAAGTTTGGAAGCGCTGCTCGCGCATCACCCGGGACTGCGCGTGGTATGCCCGTCGTCCCCCGCACGGGCCTATGGCCTACTGCTGGCCTCGATCCGCGATCCTGATCCGGTCATGTTCCTCGAGCCCGTGCGCCTGTATCGGCTCGTGCGCCAGGAGATTGCAGACGACGGACAAGCGCTGCCGCTCGATGTCTGCTACCGGCTGCGCGAAGGCGACGACGCCACCATCGTCACCTGGGGAGCGATGACCTTTGAAAGTCTGCGCGCGGCGGAGCAACTGCAAAAGGATGGCGTCTCCTGCGAAGTGATTGATCTTGCGACCCTCTCGCCGATTGACCATGACACCATTCTGGAGTCGGTCGCGAAGACCGGGCGTCTGATCATCGTGCATGAGGCGGCTCGCAACTGCGGGATCGGCGCTGAAATTGCGGCAACTGTCGCCGAGCACGGACTCTACGACCTGCAGGCGCCCATCAAGCGCGTCACCGGCTACGATACGCCGATGCCCTTGTTTAGGCTCGAGTATGACTATATTCCGAGCGTCGCACGCATCGTTGATGCGGTACGCGACACGCTCACCGAATAGCTTTACGCACCCGGCAATGAACGGAGGGCGCATGACAACGTTCAATCTTCCGGATTTGGGCGAAGGACTGGCAGAGGCCGAGATCGTGCGTTGGCACGTCAAATTGGGCGATCAGGTCAAGGTCGATCAGCCCATGCTCGCGGTCGAAACAGCGAAGGCCGTGGTCGAAGTGCCGTCCCCTTATTCCGGTGTGATCCGCGTGCTGCACGGCAAGCCCGGCGACATGATCGCCACCGGCGCTCCGCTCGTCGAATTTGATGTGGCGACGGCGCCGACGTCCACGCGCGCGGCGCCCGCGACCCCTGCCGCGCGGCCGGCAGCGGATGACTCCGGCACCGTTGTGGGCAGCATGCCGACGACGAGCGAAGAAGAGCTCATCGAAACGGCCGTTGCGGGCGGCGACCGCGGCGCGCCCCGCGAGCGGGTGCGGGCGGCGCCAGCAGTACGCGCGCTCGCCAAGCGCTTGGGAGTGGACCTGGCTGGGGTTGCCGGCAGCGGCCGCGGTGGCCTTATCACGGTCGATGACGTCATGACCAAAACGGGTCCGACCGCACTGCAGACCGCCGCCACGCTGTCCGCGCTGAAGTCTGCTCCGGCCACGCCGCGCGCAGTTGCGGGCGCTGCTGCCGGCGAGCCGGAGAAACTGCGCGGCCTGCGCCGCTCAATGGCCCAGAGCATGAGCCTCGCACGTGACAGCGTCATGAATTGCACGTTGTTCGACGATGCTGATCTGCATCGTTGGCGGCCTGGAGAGGACTTCACGACCCGCTTGTTGCGCGCCATCGCCGCCGGCTGCCGCGCCGAGCCCGGGCTCAATGCCTGGTTTGACGGTGAGGCACATATTCGGCGCCTGCTCGCGCGTGTCGATGTTGCCATGGCGGTCGATACGCCGGCGGGCCTGCTCGTTCCGGTCATCCGCGACGTGGGCGGGCGAGACGCGCGGGAGCTCAGGCGCGACGTCGATCGCTTGAAGCGCGAGGCGTGCGATCGCACGGTTGCACCTGAGGATTTGCGTGACTTCAGCTTCATGCTTTCCAATTTTGGAATGATCGCGGGGCGCTACGCGACGCCGGTCGTCGTTCCCCCGGTCGTCGCCATCCTGGGTGCCGGACGTTTGAGTCACGACGTCGTCGCCGTTATGGGCGGCATCGAGACGCATCTGCGCATGCCCCTGTCGCTTACGTTCGATCATCGCTGCGTGACCGGCGGCGAAGCGGCGCGCTTCCTTGCGGCGCTGATGCACGATCTTGGGCGGGACGCGTGAGCGTGCCGCCGCGAAACGCAAGCGACGATACTCTACTCCTGCGCCGCATCCCCGCGGCACGACGCGCCTTGATCGAGCGGATCGCGAGCGCGCGGCTGCCGCGCTCGGGCAACCACGCTTCGCCCGCGCTGCGCCATAAATTTCTGCGCGCCTATTTTCGCGGCGTCGCTGAAGAGGATCTCGCACAGCGTTCGGCCGAAGCACTCGCCGCCGCGGCTCTACAGCATCTTAAATTCGGAAGCCTCGGGCGCGTCGCCGGCAAATCGCTCGTCAAGGTCTTCAATCCGGACAGTCGCCGCGATGGCTTTGAGTGCGCGCATACGCTCGTCCTGGTTGTCACCGACGATATGCCTTTTCTGATGGATTCTCTGGGCATCGTCTTCAGCCAGGCGGATATTGCGGTACATCTCATCGTCCATCCGGTGCTCGCCGTGCGCCGCGACCGAAGAGGCATCCTGACGGACGTGCGCATCGAGCGTAGGCACGCCGAACTCGCCGAGTCGTGGCAGCTCTTTGAGATCGATCATCAAACCGACACCGCGCGCATTGCCGAGCTCCAACAGAAGCTCGAGGCGGCGCTGCACGATGTGCGGCTCGCGGTTAGCGACTGGCTGCCGATGCGCAAGCAGGTGCGCAAGCTCATCGTGTCGCTCGAACGAGATCCGCCGCCGCTTGCGGAGGCGGAAGTGAGCGAAGCGCGGCGACTTCTCGAGTGGATGGAAGGCCGCCACTTCCTCTTTCTCGGCTATCGCCACTACCGGCTCGAGCGCGGTGCAAGTTCGGACCGCCTGGTAGCGCAGCCGCGCACGAGTCTGGGCATTCTGCGCGGCCCTAAGGCGAACGCGAAGGCACGCGCGGTCGTGCTGCGCGGGCAGCTGCGAGCCCGCGCCCGCGATCGCGAACTCTTGATCCTAACGAAGGCCAACTCAATATCGAGCGTGCATCGTGCGACCTACCTCGACTACGTCGGAGTCAAGAGCTTTGGCGCACGCGGCGAGGTGTCAGGCGAGCATCGCTTCCTCGGCCTCTGGACTTCGACTGCGTACCATTTAAGCCCGCGAGAAATCCCCGTACTGCGCAAAAAGGTCGAGCGCGTCATTGGTCATTTCGGCCTTGACCCGCAAAGCCACGACGCCAAAGCGGTACTGCACATGCTCGAGACCTATCCGCGCGATGAGCTTTTCCAGGCCCAGATCGCGGACCTGATTCGAATCGCGCGCGGCGTCGTCAATCTGTACGAACGGCGCACCGTGCGTTTGCTCGCCAGACGCGATCCCTGGCAGCGTTTTTATTCTCTGCTGATTTACGTGCCGCGCGATCGCTACAACACTGAAGTGCGCCAGCGCATCGAACAGATTGTGCTCGAGGGCTTCGGCGGTAGCAACGTCGAAACGCAAGTTCAGATATCCGACTCCAATCACGCGCGCCTGCACGTGGTCGTACGGACCGATCCCGAAGATCGCAGCAAAGTGGACCTCGCGGCGATCGAAAAGCACATCGCTCAGGCGGCAACCACGTGGACCGACCGGCTGCACTCGACGCTCGTGGCGAAGCACGACGAGGCGGCAGTGCTGGCACTCGCGTATCGTTACCGCCACGCCTTTCCACTTGCCTACGAGGAGGACGTCGCGCCCGCCGACGCGTTTGAGGATCTTGCGAATCTTGAGGCGCTGCGCGCCGAGCCGTACGCCCTGCGCCTCAACCTGTATCGGCCCGTACAGCAACGCGCCGGCAGACTGCACTTGAAGATCGCCAAGCTCGGCGAACCGGTTCCGATCTCCGACCTCTTGCCGATGCTCGAGAACTTCGGCCTGCGGGTCATCGCCGAGCGGCCCTACGAGCTCGCCTGGCCTGACGGTGGCGCGGCCTGGATACAGGATTTCGAACTTGAGCACCGCGACGGGCTGCGCATTGACATCGCGCGCATCGAGTCCACGTTCAAGGAGGCCTTCTCCGCCGCCTGGCGCGGTGAGATCGAGAACGACGGCTTCAACCGCCTGTTGCTTGCGACCGGCCTCGCGGCGCGCGAAATCGTGGTGCTGCGCGCATATTGCCGCTATCTATTGCAGACCGGTGTGCCATTCAGTCAGATCTACATGGAACGCACGCTGGTGGCGAACGCCGGCATCGCAAAGAATCTGGTGCGCCTGTTTGAACTCTACTTTGAGCCGCGCGTTGCGCCCCGCGCACGCGCCCGAGCTGAGAAGCTCGTGGCCGCGATCCGCACCGCCTTCGATACGGTGACGAGCCTGGACGAAGATCGCATTCTGCGCGCCTATTTGAACGTCGTGCGTGCGACCTTGCGCACGAATTTCTATCAAACGGACGGCGCCGGACGCGCGAAGAGCTACGTATCCTTCAAGCTCGATCCGCACAAAATTCCCGATCTGCCGCTGCCACGCCCGAAATTCGAGATCTTCATCTACAGTCCGCGCGTCGAGGGCGTGCATCTGCGCATGGGCGACGTAGCGCGCGGCGGCATCCGCTGGTCCGACCGGCGCGAAGATTTCCGCACCGAGGTGCTGGGCCTCATGAAAGCGCAGAACGTCAAAAACACCCTCATCGTGCCGGTCGGCGCCAAGGGCGGATTTGTCGTAAAGCGGCCTCCCGCGGGTTCCCGTGAGGATTTGCAGGCCGAAGTCATCGCCTGTTACGACACTCTAATCCGCGGCATGCTCGATCTCACCGATAACATCGTCGGCAGCCGCATCGTGCCGCCGCCGAGCGTCGTGCGGCGCGACACCGACGATACCTATCTCGTTGTTGCGGCGGATAAGGGCACGGCCACGTTTTCCGACATTGCCAACGCGATTTCTGAGGAGTACGGCTTTTGGCTCGGG